>VYMD01000300.1_pt1 | contig 12735 bp, 11 predicted proteins | sample 5115311 | NCBI WGS metagenome assembly VYMD01 (sample SAMN12291779, study PRJNA351875) | freshwater metagenome | isolation source: freshwater lake | place: USA: Michigan, Wintergreen Lake | collected 2013-08-08
GCAAATTACCACGCCCTGTCTGCGTTCGCGCGAATCGGCTATGTAGCCATGCAACTGAGGAACCTTCACACCGTCCTTTGTGCTGCTGTTTCTGCTATTCGACTATTCTTTCACCCAAACCCCATCGCCATGCCCCGCTATTTGATCGGCCTGCTGTTTGTTCTGCTTAGCCCGCTCGCCCTGCGCGCCCAGACCACCCCTGCCCCCACCGACGACGAGCCCGAGATCGGCACCCCCGAATGGACCGAGGCCAACATCACCACCCTCACCTATTCGACCCTGGGCGTGCGCACGGGCGGCACGGGCTTCGAGCGGCTGAACTCAGCCCTGACCGGTGCAGGCTATGCCAGTGTCGACCCCCTACTGTGGGCGGCTGGCACCGGTGGCGCCACGCTGATCAAGAACAAATTTTACTTCGGTGGCGAGGGCCACATCCTCTTCGGCCGGGTGCGCAGCCGCGGCGGCTACGAAACCTACGTGCCGGTGTTTGAGGTGCCGCTGAGCAGCGTCGCCATTCAGCTCAACCTGGGCTGGAACCTCACCCACCGCTCGACGCGGGGCATTCGCATCATCCCGATGCTGGGGGTGGGCTGGGGCCTGACGCGCGTGCAGGTCGAGCCCACGGCCGATCTGCTGGGCCCGGCTACGTTCGCAGGGGCGCTGGCGGGGCCGCTGCCGCCGAGCCTACGCCTGCGTCAGACCTATTGGTATGCTCTGCCGCAGGTGGCGGCGCAGTGGGTGCTGCACCCCGAGCGGCGCGCCAGCCTCGTGCTCGAGGCGCGGGTGGGCTATCTGCTGGCGGGCGACCGCGAGTGGAACGACCGCTATGGCCGCCTGACCGACGCCCCCAGCGACAACCCCTCGGCCCTCGTCGTGCAGCTGGGCATCGGCTTTCAGCTGAAGGGTAAGCCGCGCAACGCCATGACCGAGGTCATGGAGGGGATGCGGAACCGATAGTCGCGGAACGAGCCGTCGGTCATTCCGGGGCGGGCCGGAGCCTGAACCCGGAATCGGCTGCCTGCGGCAGGTCGAGGATTCCGGATAGCGGCTGCGCCGCTTCCGGAATGACTGACCCAAGGTGCCTGCGCCGCCATCCGGCACAGGCAGCGCCACCCTCCTTAAGAATATGGGAGAAGGCGCGCCGAGCGCCCACCCTGACCTGAACCGCTCGCGGGCCGTGCAGCACCGGCCAGCGTGACCGGCCGATTCGGCGCCGTAACTTGCGCACCCCTCACGACCCATGGCCCATTACCTCGTCACCGGCGGCGGCGGCTTCATCGGCTCAAACCTCGTCGCCGAACTGCTGCGCCGCGGCCACCGCGTGCGCGTGCTCGACAACTTCAGCACCGGCCGTCGCCCCAACCTGGCCCCTTTCGCCGCCGACGTCGAGCTCGTCGAGGGCGACATCCGCAGCTATCACATCGTGGCCCGCGCCGTCAAGGGCGTAGATCACGTGCTGCACCAGGCCGCGCTCGGCTCGATTCCGCGCTCGATCGCCGACCCCATCACCACCAACGAGGTCGGCATCAGCGGCACGCTCAACCTGCTGCTGGCCTCGGTCGAGGCGGGCGTGCGGCGCTTTGTGTTCGCCAGCTCGTCGAGCATCTATGGCGACAACCCCGTGAGCCCCAAGGTGGAGACGATGGCGCCGAACCCCAAGAGCCCCTATGCGGTGGCCAAGCTGGGCGCCGAGACCTACTGCCGCGTCTTTCACCAGATCTATGGGCTCGAGACGGTGGCGTTGCGCTACTTCAACGTGTTTGGCCCGAACCAAGACCCGAACAGCCAGTATGCCGCAGTGATCCCGAAGTTTCTGCGGCTGCTGCTGCGCGGCGAGCGGCCCACGATCTTTGGCGACGGCGAGACCTCGCGCGACTTCACCTTCGTCGAGAACAACGTCAACGCGAACCTGCTGGCCTGCGAAGCGCCGGGTGTCGGTGGCCAGGTCTACAACATCGCCTGCGGCGGCAGCTATACGCTGAACGAACTCGTGACCGGCCTGAACAAGATTCTGGGCACACAGATCGCGCCGGAGTATGCGCCCACCCGCGCGGGCGACATCCGCCACTCGAAGGCCGACATCGCCAAAGCCGAAAAGGAGCTCGGCTATCGCCCCACGGTGGACTTCTACACCGGTCTGCAGCGCCTGGTCGAGCGCGCCGAGCGCTAGGGCTTAGGTGTTTGCTGCGCGCGGCAGCCAACCCGCTATTTTTGCGCCAAAGCACACCGTGATGGAATTCTTGAAAAAGTGGGGCCTGCTGATTCTCGTCATCCTGATGGCCATCGGCCTGGGCGTGATGGGCTACTTCCTCTATCAGTCGCAGCAGGAGTCGCAGGTGCGACTCAGCACGCTCAACGAGCAGGCGCGCAAAGCCCTCGAGAAGACCACCACCGAGATCGCCGGCGAACGCGCCACCACCGACCAGCTGGCCCGCATCATCGACCAGCAGAAGGATTTCATCGGCGGGCTCGAGGGGCAGATCGGCGAGCTGCAGGGCAACCTCAAGGACCTGAACTTCCGCTTCGTGAACCTGAGCCGCAGCTATAAGCGCCTCGCCGCCGACAGCACCCGGCTGACCACCGACCTGGGCACGCTTAGCCAGCGCTTCGACGAGCTGGCGAAGCAGAACACAGCCAACGTGGCGAACTATAACGCCCTAAGCGAAAAACTCAAAGAGGTGACGGGCAACCTCAACGAGGCCCAGGGGCAGTTTAACCAACTGGCACAGAAGAACAACCAGCTGACGGGGCAGGTGAGCGAGCTCACCGCCAGCACGCGGCAGCTGAGCGGTCAACTGAGCGATGCGACCAAGCAGGCCACCGAACTCAACCGCACCGTGGCCGCCGCCAACCAGCGCGCGAACGAAGCCGCCGTGCGCGCCGCCACGCTCGAGCGCACCGTGGCCGACCTGCGCGAGCAGCTCAAGGCCGCCCAGGCCCCCAAGCAGTAGCGCCGCGCACGGCGGTTGCAGGTGTGGAGTCGAACCGCGTAGGTTTGGGCAAGCCCTTAACGCCCTAACCCGCACCGCCTATGGACTGGCCCCGCAAACTGCTCGACTATCACGCCTGGCGCATCGAGAATTTCGCGCGGCACTTGCTGACCATCCCCGAGGGTGAGTTTGTGCGGCCCACGACGGGCAGCTTTGGCACGCTGGGCTCGCTGGTGGGGCACCTGCTGGTGTCGGAACGGTTTTTCTTGAACATCCTCTCTGGCCAGCAGGCGCCGATGCCCAAGACCGAGGGCGAGCCCGGGCACGCCGTGGTGCGCGCGTGGTATGACCTAGCCGCCGCCTATCGCCGCCTGTCAAACGATGTGGACGTGGCCGGCCTCAACCATGTGCTCGAGCTGCCGGGCCGGCCGGGCACCGAGCCCCGCCGCATGACCCGCGCCGAGGCGATGCTGCAACTCGTCGATCACCAGGCCTATCACCTGGGCCAAGTCACCTATACGCTGCGCCACCTGGGCCAGCCCGTGGCCAAGGGCACGACCTTCTTTGCCTACCTCTTTCAGTAGTCAGCATGGCCGAACGTGACCTGAGCATGGCGCGCCTGCAGCACCTCTATGCCTATCACGTGTGGCGGGTGGGGCAGCTGACGGCGGTGCTGGCGCCGCTCGATGTCGAGGCGCTGGCGGCGCCGGTGCCGGGTTCGTTCCCGACGCTGGGGCGGCTGGTGGGGCACCTGATCGGGGCCGAGCAGGTGTGGCAGCAGCGCATCAGCCGGGCTCGCCAGGGCCTGGCGCCCACGGCCATCGCCATGCCCGATCAGCCCACGCAGAACGCCACTGCGCTCGTGGCCGCCTGGCAACAGACGGCTGCCGCCTGGGCCCCGCTGCTCGCGGGCCTCAGCCCCGCCGAGCTGGCTGGCCCCTTGGCTTATCTGAACCTCAAGGGCGAGCGCTATGAGACGCGCCTCGACGACATGCTGCTGCACCTCGTGAACCACGCCACGTACCACAGTGGGCAGCTGACCCTGCTCTATCGTCTGCTGGGCCTCGAGGCGGTGAGCACCGACTACATTCTCTACGTGCGGCAGCAGGGGGGCTAGTGGCGCCTAGTCGCTGACGTGCAGGCGGAAGTGCAGCGCGACGAAGGCCATGCCCAGGCGGCGCGGCGCGCCGATGCTCGCCGACTGCACGAACTCGGGCTCGCCGTTGGGGGCGTCGTCGGTGATGTTGATGCGGTCGCCCCACTCGAGGCGCGGGCCGCGCACGGCCCACGAGCTGCTATAGCCCACGGTGAGTGACAGGGGCACGCGCCGCAGGCTCAGGGTGAGCTGCGGCGAGAGGCCGAGGTAACTGGCGCGGTTCGTGAGAGCATCGGGCTCACTCACGCCCCAGATCTGCTCGATCGAAGGAGGGGGCAATCTGGTAAAGCGGCGGTAGTTCACGCGCAGGTCCCAGAAGTCGAGGCCGGCGCCGAGGTAGATGTCGAGCGGGCCGCGGCCCTCGCGGTTGAGCCGCTTGAGCACCACGAGGCTGCCGCCGTATTGGTAGTGGGTGGTGGTGATAGATGCGTTGACCTGAGGGTCGTCGTAGCTGAGCATGAAATCGAGCCGCACACGCCAGCCCTGGCCCACCTCGCCCGCCAGGCCCATCATCAGCACCGAGGTGGTGGTGGGCAGGGGGTCGAGTCCGGCGTTGCGGTGCAGGCGGGCGAGGTCGGCGAGCTCGTAGAAGTAGAGCATCTGGCCGAGGGTGAACTCGATGCCACGGCCGCCGCGCCAGGGCTGCCAGTCCTGCTCGGTGCTGTCGGCGGGGGCCTCGGGGTTCTCCTTCGACTGGTGGCTCAGGGGCAGGTCTTGGGCACGGGCCAGGGCCGCGCTTAGGGCGAGCAGCAGGGCGAGGGCAAGCGAGAGCAGACGGCTTGGCATGGACTAAAGTTCGGCATTCGCTGAAAACGCCGACGGGCCCGACATCGGGCCCGTCGCGAAGGGGATGGAATGGGAGCAGGGGCGATCACTCGCGGCCCTGGAAGCGCAGCGTGTATTGCACCACGGGGAAGAAGCCGAGCTGGTTGCGCTCGACCAGGCGCCCGGCGCGGGGGTTGTAGTTCAGCGTGAGCACGTTGTCGATGCCGGCCACGTTCTGCAGCGTGACGCTAAACTCCTGCGACCAGCGGCGGTAGTTGAAGCGGTAGCCGAGCTTGAGGTCAGGGCGGAAGTAGGGGCGCGTCTGCAGATCAAAGGCGCGGGTGGCGTCGTCGACCTGGCTGCCATTGGCCTGCGAGGCGGCGAGGTCGATGGGCGTGTAGCGGATGCCCCCGGCGAAGGCCAGTTTGAGGTCGATGATCCAGGCGTTTTGCTTCGACTTGCCGGCGGGCAGCTCAAGGCCGGCTAGGGCGTTGACGACATACTGGTTGTTGAAGGCGGTGGGGCGCTCGACGCCATCTGAGCCCTCGTAACGCGAGTCGAAGATCGAGGCCGTGACGAGGTAATAGAAGCCGCGGTGGAGGAAGCGCTCGAGGGTGAGCTCGACGCCGATGTTGCGGGCCGTGCCGTCGGAGAGCAGGCCGAGCTTCTCGGGGATGCGGCCGAAGCCCAAGCCGGCGTTCACCCCGCTGAAGGACGACGCGAAGGGGTCGATGGGCAGGCGGTCGAGGCTCTGGTAATAGGTCTCGGCCTTGAGGCGGGTGTAGTCGCCCAGGCTGGTCTCATAGCCGAGCACGAGGTGCTGACTGCGACTGAAGGCCAGGCCCTCGTTGGGTGTGGTGCCGTCGGCCGCGCGCACGAAGTAGAGCGCCGAGGGCTGGATCTGGTGGTGCAGACCATAGGCCAGGCTGACCGTGCTGCGTGGCGTCAGGCCATAGCGCACAGCGGCGCGGGGCTCGATGGCCGACTTCTGGTTCAGCGCGAAGTAGAGGCCGTGGGCACCCAGGGTGAGGGTGAGCCGGTCGTTGGGGCGATAGGCATACTGCGCATAGGCACGCACGAGGCCCGACTGGCGGTCAAAGTCGCGCAGGGTCTGCACCGGCCGGGGCAGCATGGCAAAGGGGCCCACGCTGAGCACGTCGCGCCCGCGCCAGGTCAGCTGGTCGGCCATCAGGCCCACCCGCAGCGTGTGCTGGGCGGTGAACTTCTGCGTGTATTGGATCGAGGCGGTGAGGCGGTAGTTGTCGGCGGTCTCGTCGTAGAGGGGCAGGATCTGGCTGCGGTTGTTCACGAGTGTGTCGACGCCGAGACTGCGCTGCTCGATGCCCGCCGAGAGCACGGTCTTGAGCACGCCGCTGCTGCCGATGGCGATGGCGTGGGTGAGGCCCGCCGTGCCGCGCTGGTTGAACTGGCGGATGTCGGTGAAGGACAGTTCGTCGTCTTTTTCGGCGAACTCTTGGTCGGTGAGGTCGGTCTCGAGGATGGCGATGCGGCTGGCGCCCCCGACAGCAAAGACGCCGAAGGTGCCCGCGCGATCGGTGGGGAAGTTGAGCTTGACCGAGAGGTCTTGGAAGCGGGGGATACCCAGCAGGTCGCCAAAGGAAATGCCCAACGCGCTGAAGACGTCGAGCGTGGAGTAGCGGTAGTTGATGAGGTAGCTGCTGCGGCCGCCGCGCACAAAGGGACCCTCGGTCATGAGCTCAAAGCCGTTGAAGCCGATGGCGAAGAGCGTCTCGCGGCGGCTGCGGTTGCCGTTGCGCAGGCGCAGGTCAAAGACGCCCGCGGTGGCGTTGCCATACTCGGCGGCGAAGGCGCCGGTGACGAAGTCAGAGCTGCCGAGCACGTTGTTGTTCAAGATGCTGATGGGGCCGCCGTTGGCACCCTGGCTGGCGAAGTGGTTGGGGTTGAAGATGTCGATGCCCTCGAGGCGCCAGAGCATGCCCAGGGGCGAGTTGCCACGGATGACGAGGTCGTTGCGCGTGTCGCCACCGCCGCCGACCCCGGCGAAATTGGCGGCCATGCGGGTGGGGTCGGCCAGCGAGCCGGCGAAGCGCAGGGCCTGCTCGGGCGTGAAGCTGCGGGCCGAGGTGAGCGAGAGCTCGTTGGCGGGGGTGCGGCCCTCGTCGGGGCTGCCCTGGCGGGCGCTGATGACGACGGCCTCGGTCTCGACCACGCGCTCGATGAGGCTGACCTCGACCACGAGGTCGCGACCGGTGGTGGCGAGCAGGTTCGACAGCACCGCGTCGGCATAGCCGAGGTAGCGCACCACGAGGCGCAGGCGGCCGACGCGCACGTTCTTAAAGGCGAAGTCGCCACGCTCGTCGGCCACGACGCCCTGGGGGGCGCGGGTGGTGTCGGTGCTGAGCAGCACGGTGGCGCCGGCCAGGGGCTGGCGCGTGTCGCGGTCGATGACCGTGCCGCGCACGGTGGTGGTGTAGGCGGCGGGGGCCTGCGACCACGCCAGCGGAGCGGTCAGCAGCAGCAGGAGCGCGGCGGCGCTGATCGCGCGCAGCGAGTCGGCCCACTGGGCCTGCTCGCGGGCGCGGCGCGCCTGCGTCATCTCAGCCAGGCGCTGCAGGCGCGCCAGGGCCAGTCGAAGCAAAGGGGAGGGGAACATAGAACGATGGTTAGGGATGGAGGGGAAAAGGGCAAGGGGGGATGTGAGCGGTCAGGCGCGCAGCCAGGTGAGGGCCACGGCGGTGATCACCCCGGCGATGGCGAGCCACCAGCCGAGGCGGTGTAGGGTGAGGATGCGCTCGGTGCGTAGCATGTGCGCATCGGTGGCTGAGAGTGTGGGCGTGTGGCCGCTGCTGACGGGGGGTGCCGCGCCGACGGCCGAGGCGAAGGCGGAACGCAGCTGCTGCTTGAACTCAGCCTTGAGTTGCTGCTTGAGCTGGCGACGCTGGGCACGCCACTGCCGCCATTCGTCGCGGCGGGTGTGCCAATGGGCGAGGGTGCAGGGCATAATGAACGGGGGTTAACGGGTGGTCAATGGTGGGTTAAAGAACAGCGTTCACCGAAGAGGTAAATTTTTTTTAGTCTGAGCTGGTCTGGCCTATGGGCATATGGCTGAACACGAGCTGATAGAAGTGATCGTTGGCGGCCATCAGCGTTGGCTTGCGCACCTCTTCGGGCATCATCGACATGCGGTCGCTGAGGTAGAGCATGCTGATGCCGTGCACGGCTGACCAGAACACCATGGTAGTGATGTCGAGGTTGTCGGTGTGTAGCGAGCCTTCGGCTTGGGCTTCGGCGAGCTGGCCGCGCAGCAGATCCAGGCTCTTGTAGCCGTGCTCCCAGCCGTCGAAATTGGCTAGGTTCTCTTCGTTGATGGGCTCGCGCTCGACCATCATGAGGTGGTAGAGCTGGGGGTTCTCGAGGGCGAACTCGATGTATTTCTGGCCCATGACGCGCAACCGTTCTGCGGCCGTGGGCATGACGAGGCACTCGCTCATTTTGGCCATGAAGCGGGCGAAGCCGACGTTGTGCAACTCGAAGAGGAGCTGGTCTTTGTCGCGGTAGTAGAGGTAAAGGGTGGCGGGGGCGTATTCGATGCGCTCGGCGATCTTGCGCACCGAGAGGCCCGCCAGGCCGTCGCGCTCGAGCAGCTCGAGGGCCGCGTCGAGAATCAACTGACGGAGGTGCTCTTTCTCTTTGGCTTTGCGCTCTTTGATGCCCATGCAGGTGCCCAGGTCAGGGGGCGTTTAGGGAAGGGAGGACGGCACAAACATCCGAACACTCCCCGTAGAATGAACAGTGTTTAGCGTATTTTCTGTGTTTTCGTGCTTAATGTGCTGAAAATGAACAAGAAAAAATCTGGCTGTGGCCCGTTAATAAGCTGAGCGACTGGGTTGCTGTTTAACGGGGCGGGCCTTTGAAACTGTTAACCCGTGGGCTGAACCCTTTGGGCGGGGGCGCTGTAGGTTTGTACGATGTTTTGGGAGAACCTGCGCCAAGCCCTGCACTCGATCCGCACGAATCTGACGCGGTCAGTGCTGACGATCTGCATCATCGCCTTTGGCATCATGGCCATCGTGGGCGTGCTGACCTCGATCGAGGGGGTAAAGTTTTGGCTGGCGTCGGCCTTTTCGTCGCTGGGCTCGAACACGTTCAAGATCGAGAACCGCGAGACGAACATCCGGGCCTTTGGGGGCGCGTTCAACTCGCGTCGGCGGCGCAACCCGGTGATCCGGCTCGAGCAGGCTGAGGCTTTCAAAGACACGATGGCACAGACGGCGCTGGTGTCGATCAGCGCGGGGGGCGCGTTCGCACAGAAGGCGCGCTACAAGACCTATGAGACCAACCCCAACCTATCGGTGCGCGGGGTGGACGAAAACTTTTTACAGATCGAGGGCTATCAGCTAGCCGAGGGGCGTGCGTTCACACCCGAGGATATCGAGCGGGGGCCGGCGGTGTGTGTGGTGGGCGATGAGATCAAGCAGAAGCTCTTCCCGGCGCTGTCGCCACTGGGCCAGGAGATTTTTGTGGGCAAGAAAGTCTTCCGCATCGTGGGGGTGCTCAAGGAGAAGGGCACGGCCTTCGGCGGCTCGACCGACAAGGTGGTGCTGCTGCCCTACACCACGATGATGAAGAACTATGACGCGTCGAACCGGACGTTCTCGCTGGCGGTGTGGGTGGAGAATCCGGCGGCGATGCCGCAGGTGGAGGGCGTGGCCGAGGGCATCTTTCGGCGCGTGCGCGGGCTGCGTCCGTCGGCGGACAATGACTTTGTGTTCAACAAGAGCGATGCTTTTGTGAACCAGCTGCTGGGCAGCCTGTGGTATCTGACGATGGGGGCGGTGGCGATCTCGGTGATCACGCTCTTTGGCGCGTCGATCGGGCTGATGAACATCATGCTGGTGTCGGTGACCGAGCGCACGCGCGAGATCGGGGTGCGCAAGGCACTGGGGGCGTCGAGCAAAGTGATCCTGCAGCAGTTCCTGCTCGAGGCGGTGACGATCTGTCAGCTGGGTGGGGCGCTGGGGGTGGTGGTGGGCCTGAGCATCGGCCTGCTGATCGCGAGCCTGCTGGGTGTGCCCTTTGAGATGCCGTGGCTATGGATCGCGGGCGCCTTTGTGGTGTGCCTGGGGGTGGGGGTGGGCTCGGGCTGGTATCCGGCGCAGAAGGCCGCGCGGCTCGACCCGATCGAGGCCCTGCGCTACGAGTAAGGGCTGAGACTGCCGAAGCAACGGCGCCCCAATGGAGTCTAGGCGCGAAGTCTAGAAGCTTGATTTACCGAGAATTAACGTGGTGGGGGCCGCGCGAGCATCGCATTGGCCCCAACTTTGCCGTTTCTGCACAAGACCTGATCGCAACCGCTATGAAGAACCAGACGAATCGCGTGCGTGCCCTAGCCACCAGCCTGCTGCTGTGGGCAGCGCCGGTGCTGACGCTCGCCCAAGGCAACCTCGCCCCGACGGGGACGGTGACCGTGACGCCCTCGGGCCAGGGTGAAGTGTATCTGGACGCGACGCGCATTCGGGCGGCGCGGTCCAACGAACGCATCAGCATCCCGCGCGTGGAGGTGGGGCGGCACATCGTCGAGGTGCGCGGATCGGGCTTTGAGAACTATTTGACCACCGTCACAGTGGCGGCGGGTCAGACGGTGTCGGTGGCGGCGCAGCTGACGCCCAAAGGCCCCGAGATCAAATTTACCCAGCCGACAGCGCGCGACTATAAAGACCCGCTGAAGACCTATGCGGCGGCCGACCTCGAGGTGCTGAAGAAAGCAGCCGTGCTAACGCGCAACCTGGAATATGCGCAGGCCCGCGCGCTGCTCAAGCCGCTGGTGGCACGCGACGGCAGCGACCCCATCGCAGCGTATTATCTGGCGAACACCCACCTAGAAGAGGCCGCCAACTGCGGCTGCGAAGAGGTGGAGCAGCGCGAGGCCAACCTGCGCACGGCCCTGCCGCTGCTCGAGAAAGGCACGCGTGGCAAACCGTTCGTCTATAGCGTGATCGGCCTGGCGCGCTACCACGCGCTGATGAAAGATTTCGCCAAGACGCGCGAGAACAACATTCGCGCGCAGGAGCTCAAGGGCGACGACGTGGAGGTGCTGGTGGCGATCGCCGATGTGTATCTGGAAAGCAAGAGCCGCGCGGGCCTAGACGAGGCCACGACCGTGCTCTCGAAGGCAGAGACGATCAACGGCAACCGCGCCGACGTGCAGGTGGTGCTCGGCGACAGCTGGCTGGCGCAGGGCGTGAAAGACCTGGCGCTGCAGAAGTATGAGCGCGCGGTGGCGATCGACCCGATGCAGGTGCGGGCGCACTATCGCCTGGGGCAGTATTACCGCGAGCAGCGGAAGTATCAAGACGCGGCGACGGCGCTGAACAAGGCCGTGCAACTGGACCCGAAGTTCGCGCCGGCGTATGTGGAGCTGGGAGAGGTGTGGTTCCGCGCCAAGCAGTATGGCGCAGCCAAGGAGAACTATCGCAAGTATGTGGAGCTGCGCGGCAACGACCGCTCGGCGCGCTATCGCTATGCGCAGTTTCTCTATCTAGCGCAGGACTATCCGGGCGCGATCGCCGAGATCAAGGCCCTGCAGAAAGACACGACGTCGAACCTGCTGTATCGCCTGCTGGGGTACTCGAGCTATGAGGCGGGCAATGTGGCCGAGGCCAAGGCGGCGATGACGAGCTACTTCGCGGGCATCAAGCCGGAGTTTATCATCCCGCGCGACTATGAGTATCGCGGCAAGATCGCCGTGAAGGAAGGGCGCCTGGCCGAGGGCCTGACTGACATCGAAAAGGCGCTCGAACTGGACCCCACACGCGAAGACCTGTTTGCTGAGGCGATCAGGGCGTGCATCGGCGGCAAGCTGCCGGAGCGGGGCCTGCGCCTGGCACGTCGCGCGGTGGCCGCTGAGGGTAACCTACAGAACTATGTGACGCTGGCCGGCGCGCTCAAGCAGCAGCCACGCGCCACGCGCCAAGACTCAGTGAACGTGGCACAGGCGGTGGACTCAGCCTTCGCCAAGGCGTGTGAGCTGGCGCCGCGCGACATTCGCTGGCCGCTGGAGCGTGCACGCAACGCCTACATCTTTGACCCCGAGACGGAGAAGGGCACCTGCAAGCCGTATTATGAGCAGGTGGAGCTGCTGGCCGAGAAGGACCCGACTAAGTTTCGCACGCAACTGCTGGAGTCGTATAAATACCTCGGCTACTGCTATCACAACGCGCTGAAGGACGACACGAAAGCGCTGGAATACTGGGACAAGCTGCTGGCGCTCGACCCGAGCGACGCCAACGTGAAGCAGCTGGCCGACTATGTGCGCAACCAGAAGAAGTAAGCTGCTGGCTGAACAGAACGACAGCGGGCGCTACAGGGCGCCCGCTGTCGTTTGAGCCAGGTGGTTAAACCTGTTTGATTCGCTACAGGCGGCTATTTCTGCTTGAGCCAGGCGTCGATGTTCGCCCGGTAGAAGCTGAGGTAGTCGCGGAAGCGACGCTGGGTGAAGGCGATGCGGAAGTTCGACGCAGTGGCGAGCATGAGCTGCTCGTCGGGGCGGCCGAGGTAGGCGCGCAGGCTGGGGTCGGCCGCAGCGCGGTCGAGGTAGGCCCGGCCGGCGGCATAGCTGTCGAACTGCGAGACGTAAACGAGGTTCTGATCGAGGGTGGTAAACACACTGGTGACCAGGCCCCGGGCACCGAAGGCGCGCGCGTTGAACTTCTCAAAGGCCTCGCGCAGAGGGTCGGGCGGGCCGGCCGTCTGTGGCACGAGCACGAGGGCGAAGATGGCCTCGCCGGGTGCGCGGTTGGGCAGGAAGGCGCGGGTGCGGTCAGCGTCGGGCGCCAGGGTGACGGGCTGGGGCGTGGGGTCGGGGCGCTGCTCGCCTGTGGTGGCGCCGGGGGCAGGGGCGAG
>VYMD01000301.1_pt1 | contig 12730 bp, 12 predicted proteins | sample 5115311 | NCBI WGS metagenome assembly VYMD01 (sample SAMN12291779, study PRJNA351875) | freshwater metagenome | isolation source: freshwater lake | place: USA: Michigan, Wintergreen Lake | collected 2013-08-08
CATCGCCCTTTTCGCCCTGATTGATCCGGTGGGCAACGTACCCCTGTTTGCTGCGGCGACCCGGGGGGTGAAGGACAGCACCGCGCGACTGATCGCCGTCTTCGTGGCCCTGTTCGTTCTGGGCTTCCTGATCTTCTTCTACTTCACCGGCCTCAGCCTTCTGGCCTTCTTCGGCATCTCCCTGCCCGCTTTCCGTATCGCCGGGGGAATCCTGCTTCTGCTGCTCGGTCTGGACATGACCCGGAACGACTTTGCGGAGTCCATCGCCGCCGGTCCGGACGAGCCCCAGGAGGGCGGTCGCACGGCGCAGGCTCGCCGGCGGTTCGAGTCCATGATCGTGCCCTTCGCCATGCCCCTTCTGATCGGCCCCGGCGCCATCTCTACAGTGATCATCTACGCCAGCGAAGCGCGCGACTATGGCGTCGCCGGCGTGGCCACCGGGGTGGGAGTGATCGTCCTGGTCGCCCTCTCGACCATGCTGTCCTTCTGGGCGACCCCGCTGATCTCCCGCTTGCTGGGCAGGATCGGCCTCGCCATCGTCGTCCGGGTGCTGGGTCTGATCCTCTGCGCCATGGCGGTGCAGTTTATCCTCTCCGGGATCGCGGACTCGACCACCGGCCTGATCCTCGAGGAGGCCTCCCAGCCCTACAAATCCTGACCGCCGTCAGGGCTTTCGGAAGCGTCCCCCCTGGCTCTCCATCAAGGCCAGCGCCCAGTCTTCCGGAATCAGGCGGGCGACCGCGGCGATCACCTTGTTCGGGGCGCCGGGCACACAGACCGGGCGGTTCGCCTCCAGCGCCTCCACCCCGGCCTCAGCGACCTCGTCAGCGCCCATCCAGAGCCAGTCGGGGGTGGCCTGCCGGGTCAGGTCCCGGGTCCCGTTGACGTCATGGAACTCCGACCAGGTGAATCCAGGGCAGAGGGCGCTGACATGAACGCCCAGCGGGCGGGTCTCCAGGTGCAGGCTCTGTGAGAAGCGGACCAGATAGGCCTTGGTCGCCGCATAGAGGGTGTGGCCCCGGGCCCCGGGCAATAGGCCTGCGAGGGAGGCGACGTTGAGGATGCGCCCGAAACGCCGCTCGATCATGCCTGGCAGGGCCCGATGGACAAGTTCCGTTGGGGCGTGCAGCAGGACCTGGAGAAAGTCGGACTGCTCCTGCCAACCGGTCTCGGCAAAAACCCCTGGAAGGCCGTAACCGGCGTTGTTCACCAGTACATCCACGTCGCGGCCCGCAGCGTCCACCGCCGCCAGGAGCCGGACGGGCGCGGCAGGGTCGGCCAGGTCCTCGGGCAGGACCAGGGCCTCAACCCCGAAACGCAGGCGCACTTCGTCCGCCAGGGCGTCCAGCCTTTCGCGCCGCCGGGCGGTGAGAGCCAGGTCATAGCCCCGCGCGGCCAGGCTGCGCGCCAGTGCCGCGCCGATCCCGGCGGAGGCGCCGGTCACGAGGGCGAGTCTTCGGTCCATGCCGTCTCCTGTCCTGATCCCTGTGAGGGTGGCGATGGGGCCGCGTCGGATCAAGCCCCCGCCGGGCGGCGGCCAGCGGGTTGCGGGCTCGCCCCGACTGTCGCCCCCCTGCGGGCGGTGCGCCTGCGGACGCTGGCGCGTTCGGGCCGGGGCTGAAGGGCGAGGGTCTGCTTGACGGCCTCCATGAGGATCAGCCCCGAGAGGGGCGGCCAGAGGCGGGAGCCGGCCTGCTCGAAGCCCTCAGCCCATCCCGCCAGCCAGGGCAGGGGTGGAACATAGAGGGCTCGGGTCCAGCCGGTAGGCTCCAGCCCGGCGGCGCGCAGGCCCTCGGCGAGCTGCCGGCGACTAAAGGGGCGGCCATGGCCGAAGGGCGTGGACTCGAAGGGCGCCCATGGCCCGTTGCGCGCGGCGGCCACGGCGATCAGCCGGCCCGCCGGCGCCAGGACACGGGTCATCTCCCTGAGCAGGGCCTCCGGCTGCGAACTCTCCTCCAGGGCGTGAACCAGCAGGGCCCGGTCGAACCGGGCGTTGGGAAAGGGCAGGGCGTCCTCGGCGGCGAGGGCGACCCGGTTACGGTGGGCCGCGGGCCAGGCCTTGGCGCCCTGCTCGGGAGGCATGACGGCCACCGCCCGTATTGCGCGGTCCGAAAGGGCCGCCAGGATCGGAATTGCGTAGCCTGAACCCAGCACTTCCAGCCCCGCGCAGTCGCCCCAGCTCTCCAGCACCTTGCGCAGAGTCATGTCCCGGGCCGCCTGGCCCAGGGGCGAGGCGTAGAAGACCGCCAGGTCAGAGATGTCTTGCCGCATGACGCGGATTTAGGCCTAGTCGCGCGCGACCGCGAGCCCCGGAAGGTCCGGAAAGCGCGCCGGAGGAAGGACGCCATGACCCTGACCGTTCACCAGTTCCCCTGCCTGTCCGACAATTACGGCTACCTGGTCCGTGACGAGGCCTCCGGGCGGACCGCCTGCATCGACACCCCGGACGCCGCCGCCATCCTGGCCGAGTTGGACAGACTGGGCTGGGGGCTGGACCTGGTGCTCAACACCCACTGGCACGCGGACCACGCCGGGGGGAACGCCGAGGTCAAGGCCGCCACCGGCTGCGAGCTCCTCGGTCCGTCCGAGGTGACGGGCCGCTTCCCGGTGGACAGGGTCCTGGCGCCCGGTGAGACGGTGACTCTCGGCGAGACCGAATTCCAGGTGCTGGAGTCCGGCGGGCACACCCTTGGCCATATCGCCTACTTCGTCCCCTCCGCCGGGGCGGCCTTCGTCGGGGACACCCTGTTCGCCCTCGGCTGCGGCCGCATGTTCGAGGGCTCGCCGGCGCAGATGTGGGCCAGCCTCCAACGCCTCGCCGCCCTGCCGGACGCCACCCGGATCTACTGTGCGCACGAGTACACCGCCTCCAACGCCCGCTTCGCCCTGGCCGTGGATTCCGACCCGGCGGTGAAGGCCCGCGCCGACGCGGTCTTTGCGGCTCGGGAGCGGGGAGAGCCCACCGTGCCCAGCACCCTGGCCGAGGAGAAGGCCACCAATCCCTTCCTGCGGGCGCCCCGGCTTCGCCCGGGCCTTCCCCCGCACGAGGCCTTCGCGGCCCTGCGGTCCGAGAAGGACGGGTTCCGCGGCTGACGGGAAGGGTGAGGCGGAAACGCCCTTGACCCCCTCCTGCCCGGGACTGCGGACCTAGCGGATTCCCGCGGCGGCCAGGATCCTGTCGGAGGACGGCCGGCCCGACATGCCCTGGCCGGGGGCCACCGTGATCTCGATCACGCCCTCGCGAAGGTCGGCCCCTGCCTGCCGGCCCTCCACCAGCCGGACCCGCTCCAGCGAACCCAGGATCATGCGACCGTCGGGCAGCCGCGTCATTCGGATGATGGCCTCTGCGGTGACCATGGCTGCGTCGGCGGTGAGGGCGGAGGAGGCCGGGGAGGCGTCGGCCTCAAAGGGGATGAGGCGCCGGGCCGCACGGGTCGCCCGGGTGCTGGCCAGGGCCAGCCGCTCCAGGAGCTGCTGGGGCCCGAGGGCGGTCATCCTGAGGGCGCCGCCGCCCCCGGACAGGGCCACGGCCAGGCCGTCCGGCCGGTCGGTGGTGAAGACCGTCAGGCCCCCGGTCCGGCTGGCCCGCAGGATCGGCTCCCCGAGGTCATTCAGGTAGAGGATGTCGCCCCGAGGCGCCGGCTGGGGCCTCAGGACCCAGACCTCGGGGCTACGGTCGAACTTGACGAGGGGCAGGCCCTGGCTGCGGTCGAAGGTGAAGCGGACCCCCGTCTCACTCATGTAGCGGGCCACCGGCGGCGCCCCGGCCGGCCCCGCCTGTCCGGCGGCCGGACTGAACAAGACCCCCCGGTTCCCCATCGCCGACTGGGCGGGCGCATCGACCGGCAAGGCAAGGACGACTCCCACCGCCAGAAGGGCCGTGACGAGGCCGCGGTGGCTTGGACACGTTCGGTCAGGATGTCCGGCGGAAAGCATCACAAACGATCATAGCACAACGACTGGGGCGGATTTTGGACGCTGTCCTCATCCCGCCATGTACTGCCCGCCGTTCAGCGACAGGGTTGAGCCCGTGACGAAGCCGGCGTGTTCGCCCGACAGGAAGGCCACCATGTCGGCGATCTCCTCCCCGCGGCCCAGCCGGCCTACCGGGATCTGGGCGATGATCGAGGCCAGCACATTCTCGGGCACGGCCTGCACCATCTCGGTGTCGATGTAGCCGGGGCAGATGCAGTTCACCGTCACGCCCTTGCGCGCATTCTCCAGGGCCAGGGCCTTGGTGAAGCCGATCATACCGGCCTTGGCGGCGGCGTAGTTGGTCTGGCCCATCTGGCCCTTCTGGCCGTTGATGGACGAGATATTGACAATCCGGCCCCACTCGCGCTCGCGCATGCCTTCGATGACCTGCCGGGTCATGTTGAAGACCGAGTCCATGTTCACCCGGATCACCTCGGACCACTGGGCGGGCGACATCTTGTGGAACACTCCGTCCCGGGTGATGCCGGCGTTATTGACCAGCACGTCCACCGGCCCGAGCTCGGCCTCCACCGCCCGCACCGCCCGGTCGCAGTCCTCGAAGGATCCGACATTGCCCTTCACCACCATCACGCCCAGCTCCCGGGCGCAGGCCTGGGCCGCCTCCTCGTTACCGGAATAGCCCGCCGCCACGTTCATGCCGTCGGACTTCAGACGCTCACAGATCGCCCGGCCAATGCCCCGGGTCCCGCCCGTCACAAACGCCACTCTCGCCATCGCCGCCTCCGTGGGGTTTCAGAATCTCAGACCTGCTCGACGCAGAGGGCCACGCCCATGCCGCCGCCGACGCAGAGGGTCGCCAGGCCCCGGGCCGACCCGGAGCGCTGCATCTCGTGCAGAAGGGTGGTCAGGATGCGCGCGCCCGAGGCGCCAATGGGATGGCCGATGGCGATCGCCCCGCCATTGACGTTCACCTTGTCGGGGTCGAGGCCCAGTTCGCGCACCACGCACAGGGCCTGGGCGGCGAAGGCCTCGTTGGACTCCACCAGGTCCAGGTCCGCCACGCTCCAGCCAGCGCGCTCTAGGGCCCGGCGGGTTGCGGGGATGGGCCCCGTTCCCATGATCTCGGGCTCGACCCCGGCCTGGGCCCAAGAGGCGATACGCGCCAGGGGCGTCAGGCCCCGAGCCTTCGCCTCGGTCGCCGACATCAGCACCAGGGCCGCCGCCCCATCATTGATCCCAGAGGCGTTGGCCGCCGTCACCGACCCGTCCTTGGTGAAGGCCGGGCGCAGTCCCGACACGCTGTCCAGGGTCGCCCCGTGGCGGATGTACTCGTCCTGGTCGACCACCGTGTCGCCCTTGCGGCCCTTCAATGTGACCGGAACGATTTCTGCGGCGAAGCGACCCGCCTTCTGGGCGGCCTCCGCCCGGTTCTGGGATGTCACGGCGAACCGATCCTGGTCCTCGCGGGTGATCTGCCAGCGGGCGGCGATATTCTCCGCAGTCTGGCCCATGTGGTAGCCGTGGAAGGCGTCCCAGAGCCCATCCTTGATCATCGTGTCCACGAAGGCCAGATCGCCCATCTTCTGGCCGCCCCTCAGATACTGGGCGTGAGGGGCCTGGCTCATGCTCTCCTGCCCCCCGGCCACCACCACCCTGGCGGCGCCGTCGGTGATCTGCTGAGCGCCGAGGGCCACGGCCCGCAGGCCGGAGCCGCAGAGCTGGTTCAGGCTCCAGGCCGGGGCCTCCGCCGCGACGCCGGCGTGGATCGCCGCCTGGCGGGCTGGACCCTGGCCGGCGCCTGCCTGCAGAACCTGGCCCAGAATGACCTCGTTGACATCCGCCGCGGCGACCCCTGCCCGATCAAGGGCGCCGGCGATGGCGGCGCTCCCCAGGGCGTGGGCGGAGAGGCCGGAAAGGGCGCCGTTGAAGGACCCGACGGGGGTCCGGGCGGCGGAGACGATGACGACGTCGGTCATGGCTTAAGGCTCCTTCAGGGCTGCGGCGGTCGGGACCCGCAGGCCGATTCCGTCGCCTTTCACAAGACGCTCGCATCGGCAATACTGCAATGCAATACTGCACGCGCTGGCGCAGATTGCGCAGGAAGGAAACGGAATGGCCGACTCTAAACGCGCCAAGACGGGCGAGGGCGCGGTCGTCATCAAGAAGTACGCCAACCGCCGCCTCTACAACACGGCCTCGAGCACCTACGTCACACTCGAGCACCTGGCCGACATGGTGCGCAAGGGGGTCGACTTCGTCGTCTATGACGCCAAGACGAATGACGACATCACCCGCTCGGTGCTGGCTCAGATCATCTTTGACGAGGAGAGCCGCTCGGAAAGCTTGCTGCCTATCCAGTTCCTGCGCCAGCTGATCGGCTTCTATGGCAACTCCATGCAGGCCTTCCTTCCCTCCTACCTCGAGATGTCCCTGGCCTCCTTCGCCGAGCAGCAGGAGCGCTTGCGCCAGCAGCTCGCCGGTGCCGGCCAGCCCCCCGGCCTGGCCGCCTACGAGGACCAAGTGAAGAAGAATATGGCCCTGTTCAGCCAGGCTATGCAGATGTTCTCACCTTTCACCTACGGACGCCCTGACGCCGCCGCCTCGGACCCGCTCGCTCCGGTTGCAGCTGGGCCTGAACCCGTATCCGTGACCTCTGAGAAGGCCTCAGAGGTCGCCATTGCGGATTTGAAGCGCCGGATGGATGAGATGTCGGCCCAGATCGAGAAGCTCGCCTCAGGACGATGACCGGGTCGATCGATCCCATCCGCCGCACCCGGAGAAGCCGTGACACCCGGAATCTCTCTGGTGAACCCGCGCCGGAACTCCCGGCGCCAAACGCTGGCGCGGGGCGAAGCGACCGGGTCAAGCCGCCGCCGGAAACACCCCTTGCGGAAGCCGCCGTCGCCCTCCGCGCCCACCTCATCGGACAGGAGAGCGTGCGTCGCGGACTGAAGGGAGGACCGCCTGTCCTTGACGCCGCACGCTCGGTTTACGAAACGACGGAGTGGTCCGGCGGCGCCGACCGCCGCAAGAAGTCGGGCAAGAAGGCGCGCATCAAGACCTGACCCTGCGCCCGGTCATTTCCGCCGCCCGGTCGGGATTGCCCTGCCCGACAATGCTCTAAACCTTATTTTATCGTATGTTTTCAGGCTCCAAGGCCATGGCCCGGCGCTTGCTCCGCCTTTGGTGAAAACCTTCGCCGGAGTTCCACCATGCCCGCCTTCATCGCCCGGTTCTTCGACATCGCCGTGGTCGTCGCCATCTTTACAGCTTTCACCTGACGGTGAGTTTCCCAAAGGGTCAGAGCTCAATGACTGGGCCCGGCCGGCGCGCCCGGGATTGCAGCCACATCACACCGGCGAGGTCAGACGCCGAGGCCCAAAGCCGGCCGAGGTTGGTGTACTTGGAGGCCCCGCTTGTCCTCGGCCGGTGACCCACCGGCAGGAAGAGCGTCGTATAGCCTTCCCGCAACATCAGAGCCGGCAGGTAGCGATGGATGTGGTCGAAGTAGGGCAGGCGCAGAAAGGCCTCCCGCCGAAAGGCCTTCAGTCCGCAGCCGGTATCGTTGGCCGTGTCGCGTAACAGTCGGCGCCGCACGCCATTGCCGATCCGCGAGGCGATTTTCTTGGCGGCGTTGTCCTGCCGTTTCACCCGCTCGCCCCCCACCAGAGCGAGATCGGGCGGGCCCGCCCTGAGGGCGTCGACCAGTTTCGGAGCATCGGCGGGATCGTTCTGTCCATCCCCGTCCAGGGTGACGATGATGTCGCCCCTTGCCGCCAGAACACCCGTCCTTACCGCCCGGCTTTGTCCGGAGTTGGCGCTGTGGGCGAGAAGCCGCAGGGTCGGGATCTCTGACTTCAGCGCCGCCAGACGCTCTCGGGTGTCGTCGCGGCTGCAATCGTCCACAAAGAGGATTTCGACGGTCTGTCCCGCAAAGGCTCCTGCGATCTCCCGGGCCAGGTCCGGCGCCGCACCGGCCTCGTTGAACACCGGGACCACCACCGAGACCTGGGGCGCAGGGCTCGCCGTCGGGATCGTGGGAGGATCGAGAGGCATGAGCCACCCTACGACCATTCCCGTCTGAAGGGAAACGACGCCGCCCCCGGATCATGCTAACCAGCCTCCCATGTGGCTCTCGGACATCATCGACGTCTTCCGGCGTGCCGGCGGCTGGAGGGGTCCCGCTGTAGCGGCGGTCTTCGCCCTGCTTGCCGGCCTGCCTGGCCTGCTCGCTCTGCCGCCCCTCGACCGCGATGAGGCCCGGTTCGCTCAGGCCACCGCCCAGATGCTCGAACAGGGCGACTATGTGGTCATCCGCCTCCAGGACCAGCCCCGCTTCAAAAAGCCGGTGGGTATCCACTGGATGCAGGCGGCGACGGTGGCCACCCTCGGGGATCCGGGGGAGAGGGATATCCGGCTCTACCGGATTCCTTCCCTGCTTGGCGCCATGCTCGCGGCTGCAGCCTGCGTCTGGGGTGCAGCGGGCTTCTTCAGCCGGGGCGTGGCTCTTCTGTCGGGGCTGATCCTCGGCGGCGGCCTCCTCCTGTCCACAGAGGCCTTCATCGCCAAGACGGACGCCATGCTCGCCGGCCTGACGGTCCTGGCCATGGCGGCCCTGGGGCGCCTCTACGCAGAGGCCCGGGGCGGTCCAGCGGCGGGAGGTTTTGCGACCCCCGTCCTCTGGGTCGCCCTCTCGCTGGCGGTTCTGGTCAAGGGGCCGATCGCTCTCCTGGTCGTCGGCCTCACCGCTCTGGCGCTGCGTTTCGCCGACCGTCGGCCCCTGACGCCGCGCCCGATAAACTGGACCTGGGGCCTGATCCTCTTCGCCGCCATTGTCGGCCCCTGGGCCTGGGCGGTGACCGTCGCCACAGATGGAGCCTTCTGGGCCGTGGCCATCGGCGGCGACCTTGCGCCGAAGCTGGCGGGCGGGCACGAGAGCCATGGCGCCCCTCCCGGAATGCATGCCCTGGCCGCGCCCCTGCTGATGTTCCCCGCCACCCTGCTCCTTCCGGCGGCCGCCGTTGTGGCCTGGCGCCGGCGGGCCGAGCCCGGGGTCAGGTTCGCCCTGGCCTGGCTCCTTCCCGCCTGGCTCGTCTTCGAGTTGACGCCCACCAAGCTGCCCCACTACGTCCTGCCCTGCTATGCCGCCCTCGCCTGGCTCTGCGCCGCGGGTCTGTCAGAGGCGACCGGACCCCTTGCGCGGCGCCTGGGTGCAGCGCTCCACGCTTTGGCCGGCGTGCTGCTGGCCGCCGTCGCCGTTATGCTCGTCCTGACCTACGGCCAGAACTGGGACGCCCCCGCCGCAACTGTGACCGCAGGGCTCTTTCTCCTGGCGGGCGGGGCGGGCTCTCTGCTTCTCCTTCGCGGGCAGCCCCGAAAGGCGATAACCTGGGCTTTGCCCGCCGGCGTCCTCGCCCACGCGGCCCTGACAGCCTTCCTGGTTCCCAGCCTGAAACCTCTCATGCTTTCCGGAAGGACCGCCGAGGTCCTCGCCGCCGCCCTCCTGCTTCCCGCCCAGGGGGTCATTCCCGGCCCTGTAGCGGTGGCGGGATATGCCGAGCCAAGCCTCGTCTTCCTTATTGGTACGGATACGGGGCTGGGCGGCCCCGAGGAGGCCGCCGAAGCCCTGGCCTCGGGGCGCGCCGCGGTGGTGGAGTCCCGCGAGCAGGCCAGGTTCCGAGAGGCCCTCGCCCGCGCCGGGGTCCGGCCGGTGGAGGTCGGCCGGATCGCCGGTCTCAACTATTCGAAGGGCGATGAGACAGAACTCACCGTCTACGCCCCACCCTCCCGCGCCGCCCCGGAGGCCCGGCCATGAGCCGCTTCATCGAGATCGTCGAGGTCGGGCCGCGGGACGGCCTGCAGAATGAGAAGACGCTCCTGACTCCTGCCCAGAGGGTGGAGTTGATCCGTCGGCTCGAGGCGGCGGGCGCCCGGCGCACAGAGACGGTATCCTTCGTCAACCCGGCCAGGGTGCCCCAGATGGCGGGCGCCGAGGAGGTCTGCGCAGCGCTTCCGACGGATGCGGCCCGCTCGCGGATCGGCCTGGTGCTGAACATGCGCGGCTGGGACCGCGCCGTCTCCACTGGATGCGACGAGGCCAATGTGGTGGTCTGCGCTTCCAACGCCTTCGGACTCCGCAACCAGGGATCGACGACAGCCGAGCAGATGGCCACCCTTGCCGCCATCGCCGAGCGTCGGGCCGCTGAGGGCGGCCCCCGCCTGTCGGTCACCTTCTCCGTCGCCTTCGGCTGCCCCTTCGAGGGTGAGGTGGCCCCCGCCCGGGTGATCGACCTGGTCCGCGAGGCCGCCGCCCTGCCCCTGGACGAGATCGCCCTGGCCGACACCATTGGCGTGGCGGATCCCTGGGGGGTGCGCCGGCTGGTTGAGGCTTGTCGCTCCGGAGTTGCGGGCAAGCGCCTGCGCCTTCACTTCCATGACACCCGCAATACCGGACTCGCCAACGCCTTCGCAGGGATCGAGGCCGGGGTGGACGTGCTCGACGCCAGCTGCGGCGGCCTGGGCGGCTGTCCGTTTGCCCCCAACGCCACAGGGAACATCGGCACCGAGGACCTGGTCTACATGCTGGAGCGGGCGGGCTTTGAGACCGGCTACGATCTGCCGGCCCTGATCTCCACGGCGGAGTGGGTCTGCGGGCTTCTGGGCAAGATCCCGACCGCCTCGGTTACCCGCGCGGGCCTTTTTCCCTTGTCCGCCTGATCCCGCTCAGGCGGGAGGGCCGTTCACCCGCCAGATCAACGGCCGGATGATGGCGGCGGCGACGATAAAGGGCGTCAGGGCCCAGGCGGCCAGATAGTCCAAGGGTGTCCTGGCCCGCTTGCGGAAGAACCGGGCGAGGCCGCAGCCCTTGGCAAACTCCACCCTCAGGGGGTTGGCGCGACTGGTGTGGCCGACATGGACCACCTGCGCTGCAGGCTGGAAGACCACCTGACCGCCCGCCTGCCGGGCGCGCCAACACAGGTCGATGTCCTCGACATGAAGGAAGTAGCCCTCGTCAAAGCCACCCAGAGCCTCGAAGTCCGCCCGCCGAACGGCGAAACAGGCGCCGGAGACCGTTGGGGTCTCGACCACACCCGACGGTGTCGGCTCGTCCTCAAGATGCACTTCGAACCGGCGCAGGGCCGGGACCAGGCGGGTCAGGGTGGACAGACTCAAAAGGGTGGACAGGGGTGTCACCTCGCCGCGGCGCCCGCCCCTCTGTTCAGTCCCATCGCTGTTCAGGATCCGGGCTCCGGCGAGGCTGGGCGAGGGCCGCCCCTCCAGGGCCTCAGCCAGGGTGGTGACCCCGCCGGCGCTCAGGAAGGCGTCGGGGTTCAGGAAGACCAGGAGCTCGCCCCGGGCCGCGCGGGCGCCCAGGTTAGCGCCGCGGGCGAAGCCGACATTGCCGTGGCCGGTGACCAGACGCAGCCGGTTTGACGCGGCGGCCAGATCAGAAAGGCGGGCGGCGTCCTGCGGCGTCGAGCCGTTGTCGACCACCACCACCTCCACCACCTCCGGCTGGGCCAGGGCGCTATTGATGGAGGGGAAGAGGGAGTCTCCCGTCATGAAGGCGACAAGCACGACCGACGCCCCAGCGCTCTGCGCAGGGGCCGCAGCCGACGACTCCCCCGGACTGGCAAGCTCCAGCATCACCCTCTCAACCCGGCGCGGGCGAGGTCGGGGGGAACGGCCTCAGCCGCCAAGCCCGCCACCGCCTCGTCCAGGGGCAGGACGGTCTGACCCTCGGACCCCAGCCTGCGGATGGCCAGGGCGCGGGTCTCGGCCTCCCGGCGCCCGACCGCGGCGATGACCGGGGTCTTGGCCAGGCTGTGCTCGCGGACCTTGTAGTTGATCTTCTCGTTCCGCAGGTCGAGCTCGACCCTCAGCCCCGCCGCCTTCAGGGTTGCAGCGACCTCGCGGGCGTAATCGTCGGCGTCCGAGGTGATCGAGGCCACCACCGCCTGGGTGGGCGCCAGCCACAGGGGGAAGGCCCCGGCATAGTTCTCGATGGCCACCCCCAGGAACCGCTCCATGGAGCCGCAGATGGCCCGGTGCAGCATGACCGGCCTCTGCTTGGAGCCGTCTTCCGCCACGTACTCGGCGTCGAGACGCTCGGGCAGGACGAAATCCAGCTGCAGGGTGCCGCACTGCCATGTCCGCCCGATGGCGTCGCGCAGGTGGAACTCCAGCTTGGGGCCGTAGAAGGCGCCTTCGCCGGGCAGGGGCTCGACCTCCATATTCACCGCCTGGCGGGCGGCGCGGTCCAGCTTGGCCTCGGCGATGTCCCAGACCTCGTCCGACCCCGCGCGGATGTCCGGGCGCAGGGCCAGCTTCACGCTGTGCAGATCGAGGCCGAAGTCGGAATAGACCGAGTTCAGCAGCTTCACGAACCTGGTCGTTTCCGCCTCGATCTGGTCCTCGCGGCAGAAGATGTGCGCGTCGTCCTGGGTGAAGGCGCGCAGGCGCATGATTCCGTGCAGGGCGCCGGACGGCTCATACCGGTGGCAGGCGCCGAACTCGGCCATGCGCAGGGGCAGGTCGCGATAGCTCTTCTGGCCGAAGTTGAAGATCTGGACGTGCCCCGGACAGTTCATGGGCTTAACGGCCAGCTCCTCGCCTTCCGTCGTTTCGCAGGTGAACATGGCCTGGCCGAACTTTTCCCAGTGCCCGGACTTCTCCCAGAGCCCCCGGTCCATGATCTGCGGCGCCTTGACCTCCACATAGCCGTCCGCCTCCACGCGGCGGCGCATGTAGGACTCCACCGTCCGGTAGAGGGTCCAGCCCTTGGGATGCCAGA
>VYMD01000302.1_pt1 | contig 12714 bp, 11 predicted proteins | sample 5115311 | NCBI WGS metagenome assembly VYMD01 (sample SAMN12291779, study PRJNA351875) | freshwater metagenome | isolation source: freshwater lake | place: USA: Michigan, Wintergreen Lake | collected 2013-08-08
GGGGCCGCTCGGCGCGCAGGGCGCCCGCCCAAGCCTCGGGCGCGTCAGCCGTGATGGCGGTGGCGTCGTGCAGGGCCACGGCCTCGGGCTGGCCTGACTCGGCCACGGCCCCCGCCGTGGCCACGGCGGCATAGAGCGCCTCGACCTGCGCCCCAAAGTGTGCCAAGAAGCTGCGCCGCCGCTCGCGCAGCGGGCGACCGTAGTGCACGAGCGGGGCCTCCCACAGCTCGAGCTGCTCGGGGTCGGGGCGCGCGCCGGTGTCGGCGGCCTGCTGGTAGAGGGCATTCAGCTGCGCGAGGCCGTGCTCATAGGCGATCAGGGCCTCGAGGTAATCGGGGTAGGCCTGGCTGAGCAGGGCGTCGAGCCAGCGCCGTCGACCGCCGGCCGGGCCCGTCACCAGCTCGAGCTCGCCGGGCAGCACCGCCACCACCGGAATGCGCCCCACGTGGTCGGCCAGGCGGCGCAGGGGCTGGCCATCATACAGCACGCGGCGGCCGCGCCCGACCTGATAGCCGCAGGTGACGCGCAGCGGGCGCTCGCCCTCGGCAGTGGCCTCGAGCCACACCCCATCGAGCTGGAAGTAGCCCTCGCCGTGGGTGAGCGCGTCGCGGTCGGTGCTAAAGCCCCGCCCCAGCGCCAGGTAATGCGCCGCCTCGAGCACGCTGGTCTTGCCGATGCCATTCGGGCCGACCAAGGCCTGCGCCCGGGGGGCCAATGCGAACGTTTGCGCCCGGTGGTTGCGCAGGTGGGTCAGGGTGAGGGTTTGAAATGCCACCGGCCGTGCCGACTTTTACGGTTCGCAAGTGCAGGCTCCCTGCCCGCCTAGAGTCGCTATCCCAACCAAACCATGGCCAAAAGCGCAACCAAAGCTAGCCCCAAAGCCACCAATGGCTCACCCAACGGCAGCTATCCCACCATGACCGTGCCCATTGTTGATGGGGTGCATCAGATCGAGCCCCTACAGCTGGGCCAAGACGTGAACCGCAAGGCCTTCACCAAAGAGTTCATGCTGGGTTGGTATGAGCAGATGCTGCTCATGCGCCGCTTCGAAGAAAAAGCCGGCCAGCTCTATGGCCAGCAGAAGATCAAGGGCTTCTGCCACCTCTACATCGGCCAAGAGGCCGTGGGCGCGGGTGTCGAGAGCGCCATTCGCCCCGACGACTATGTGATCACCGCCTATCGCGACCACGGCCAGGCCCTCGTGCGCGGCATCCACCCGAACGCCGTCATGGCCGAGCTCTATGGCAAGGCCACGGGCTGCAGCAAGGGCAAGGGCGGCTCGATGCACATGTTCTCGCGCGAGAAAAACTTCCTCGGTGGCCACGGCATCGTCGGGGGTCAGATTCCGCTGGGGGCCGGCATCGCCTTCGCGGCCAAATACATGGGCACCGACCGCGTGTGTGTCTGCTTCTACGGCGACGGCGCGGCACGACAGGGCGCCCTGCACGAGGCCTACAACCTGGCCATGATGTGGAAGCTGCCGGTGATTTTCATCTGCGAGAACAACATGTACGCCATGGGTACCTCGGTCGAGCGCAGCTCGAACGTGACTGACATCGCCAAGCTGGGCCTGGCCTACGAAATGCCCTCGTATCAGGTCGACGGTATGGACGTGTTTGAGGTGCACCACGCGATGACGCAGGCGGTGGCGCGCTGCCGCGCGGGCGACGGCCCGGTGTTCATCGAGATGCGCACCTATCGCTACCGCGGCCACTCGATGTCAGACCCCGCGAAGTACCGCACCAAAGAAGAGCTCGAGTCCTACAAAGAGCAGGACCCCATCATCCGCCTGCAGGCTTTCTTGCTTGAGGGCAAGCACATGACCGAGGCCGAGCTCGACGCCATCGACGCCCGCGTCAAGCAGGTCGTGCAGGCCTCGGTTGATTTCAGCGAGGCCAGCCCTTATCCGGCGCCCGAAGAGCTATACCGGGACGTCTATCACGGCGAGTATCCCTATCTCATGGAGGAATAGCCGGATGAATGAGCTAACACGCTTTTAATCAGCGCAGTTAGCCCTTGAAAATCTGCTGATGCGGGTGCACCTTTGCACCCGCATTTGCTTTCACCCCAACACACAATGAAAACCCTGCTGATGACCGTGGCCGCTGCTGGCCTGCTGCTCGCCGCCTGCACGGCGCCTTGCCCCGAACAAAAAGTGCTCATGGCCGAACACGCCGCCCTCGACTCCGTGAGCCAGGCCATCGAGGCTTCGCACGCCACGCTCGAGGCCGCCCACACCACCATGAGCGCCGAGCACAAGACCCTGGCTGAGTTCCTCAAGACCCAAAAGAAGCTCGACAAGAAGTTCATCGAGGGCGTGGACACCACCATGGCCAAGATGGAAGCCGCCCACGCTGCCGTGATCGCCGCCCACAAGGCCATCGTTGACAGCGCCAAGGCCAAGAACGCCGCCCACCTCGAGACCGAGAAGGCTCACGCCGCCAAGGGTGCCGCCTGCGACCAGATCAAGAAGGACTATGAGACCTTCAAGGCTGACCACACCGCCTGGCAGGCTGCCCACGACAAGGCCGTGGCCGAAGACAAGGCCATCGCCGAGGCCCACGCCGCCGAGCTCAAGCGCATTACCGAAGAGCTGACCAAGAAGGGCATCAAGCTGCCCGAGGCGAAGAAGTAAGCTGAGCCTCAGCTGACGGGGGTGCTGAATCCCCGCCACCGCCGCCCGATCCGCTGATCGGGCGGCGTGCGTTTCGGGGGGTGGTGTAGCTTGCGCCCGATACCTCAACCCCCTCCTGCCGATGCCCACCTACACCGAACCCATGCTCCGCGAGGGCGCCCTCAAGGGCAAAACCATCATCGTCACCGGGGGCGGCACCGGCCTGGGCCGCGCCATGAGCCGCTACTTCCTGCAGCTCGGCGCGAACGTGGTCATCACCAGCCGCAAGCAAGACGTGCTCGAAAAAACCGCCGCCGAGCTCAGCGCCGAGACCGGGGGGCAGGTGCTGGCCGTGGGCTGCGATGTGCGCGCCTATGAGGCCGTCGAGGCCATGCTCCAGGCCACCCTCGACCGCTTCGGCCGCGTCGATGGTCTCGTGAACAACGCCGCCGGCAACTTCATCAACCAGACCCACCGCCTCAGCAGCCGCGCGTTCGACACCATCGTCGACATCGTGCTCAAGGGCAGCTACAACTGCACCCTCGCCCTGGGCAAGCACTGGATAGCCAACAAACAGCCCGGCACCATCATGAGCATCACCACCACCTATGCGTGGACGGGCAGCGCCTTCGTGGTGCCCTCGGCTTGTGCCAAGGCGGGCGTGCTCGCCATGACCCGCAGCCTGGCCGTCGAGTGGGCGCGCTACGGCATCCGCTGCAACGCCATCGCACCCGGGCCCTTCCCCACCGAGGGGGCGTGGAGCCGCCTGTTCCCCGTCGATGCCCTGCCCAAAGACCTGCGCGAGAAACTCGACCCCGCCAAAAAGGTGCCGCTCAACCGTGTGGGCGAGCACCAAGAGCTGGCCAACCTGGCCGCCTATCTGATGTCAGACTATTCGGCGTATGTCAACGGTGAGGTGATCACCATCGACGGCGGCGAGTGGCTACAGGGCGCGGGCGAGTTCAACTGGGCGCTCGAGGTGCCCGACCCGATGTGGGACGCGCTCGAGCAGTTCACCCGCAAGGGCAAGTCGAGCTGAGCCTAGGCGTCCGGCGCGCCGCGCATGAACAGCGCCACGTACACCATCACGTCGTAGAGCGCGTGGGCCCAAGCCGTGATGCCAAAGCCCCGCAGCACCAGCAGCAGGCTCATCACCACCCCGAAGATGAATCGGTAGGTGAAGGAATAGATCTGAAACTGGTCGCCCAGCGGCCCGATGTAGTGCGCGCCCGAGAACAGCAGCGAGGCCACCAGCACTACCAGCAGGATGGGGATGGGGTGCTTCGTGTTGCCGCCGAAAATGGCCCCCCCCCCTAGCAGCAACCCCACCAAAATGAGGCGGAAGAACAGCTCTTCGTAGAAGCCGGCGCCGAGCGAGAGGCCGATGTTCTCAACCAGTCCAGGTTGTGCAGCGGCAGTCACCCCCTCGGCTGTCTGCATCAAGATCTGGTTGCCAAACAGCTTGCCCACCAGCAGCGGCAGGGTGAAGAACAGCAACGCCGCCCAGGCTGTGGCCTCGAGCGTCATCAGGCCCAGATAGCCGCCCTTGATCACCACGCCCTGCTTATGGTCTTGCACCACGATGAAAATGCCCACCAGCACGATCAGCACACTCAGGATGAGCGTGCCCTGCGGCACCCAGGTCAGCACCTGCTCAAAGAGGGCATCGACGCCGTTGATCACTTGGCCGCGGCCGGCGAGCTTCATAAGCGCGACGGCGCCCTCGTAGAGCACCAGCAGCACGACGGCATGCAGGAAGTTGTACGACGCCGAGCGGCAGGCGGTGACGTAGCTGAGGCGGGGCTTAAGCAGTTCGGGCTGAGCGGGAGCGGCCATAGCTGTAAAGATGCGCCGCGCGGGCCGAGGATGCGTGAGGGCTCAGTCCGCCCGGTAGCGCTCGAGCACGCGCTCGACCGCATCGTAGTCCAGCTGCGTGAAATCGTGCGCCAGCGTCGGGCCCAGGCTCAGGCCGTCGGCCAGCGGGGTGGCATCGTCGAGGGCGCGGTCGAGGGCCTCCGTCGGCAGGCCATCCGCGCGCAGCAGCAGCGGGGTGGGCCCCAGCGCCGCCTTGAGCTGGCGCAGCAGGGCTGGCAGGGCCGCCCCCACCCCCGTGGGCACCACCAGCTGCACATAGGCGGCACTGCGCAATAGGCTGATCAGCCCATCGGGCGCGCGCAGCACGTCGTCGGGGGTGACGCGCCAGGCCAGGTGAGCATGCGCGGGCAGCGCGGGGGCCAGCGGCCAGGTGGGGGCGTCTAGCTCGAGCGCGAGGCTGCCGCCCCAGTCCTGCGTCAGCAGGGCAGGGGCCTGCTCGACGTCGGCGCCGAGGGCCAGCACCGGCAATGGCCCCGCCAGCCACTCGAGAATGGATTTCAGCGTGAGCTCGCTCACCTTGTGCAGCGCGCCGCGCTCGAGCGCGAAGCTCAGGTAGTCAGCCCCCCAGGCCGCCGACGCCCGGGCGTCTTGCAGGTTCGTCAGCGGGCCGATGTGGAGCAGGCGGGCACGGGGCATATGGTGTGGGGCAGCAGAATCGGCCGCAAAGGTGCGGCGAATTGCGACTGTGCTGAGGCCCGATATTGCAGCAGCATCCCCTAGCCCGATCGCTCACACTCGACCATGGACATGCGCCTGCCCACCAACCTGCCCCCCCGGCCCACCAAAGACAACGGCGACCGCCGGTCGGTCGACACCTGGCAGATCTTCAAGATCATCGCCGAGTTCGTCGAGGGCTTTGAGAAGCTCTCGAAGATCGGCCCCTGCGTGAGCATCTTCGGCTCGGCGCGGGTCAAGCCTGGGCATCCTTACTATGAGCTGTCGGTGCAGGTGGCCGAGGCCCTGGTCGGCGCGGGCTATGGCATCATCACCGGCGGCGGGCCGGGCGTGATGGAGGCCGGCAACAAGGGCGCCCGCCAGGCCGGCGGCACCTCGGTGGGTCTGAACATCGAGCTGCCCTTCGAGCAGCACTTTAACCCCTGGGTGGACCGTGAGCACCTGATCGAGTTCAACTACTTCTTCGTGCGCAAGGTCATGTTTGTCAAATACGCGCAGGGCTTTGTCGTCATGCCCGGCGGCATGGGCACCCTCGACGAGTTCTTCGAGGCGCTCACGCTCATTCAGACCAATAAGATCGACCGCTTTCCGATCATCCTTGTCGGCTCCGCCTTCTGGGGTGGATTGGTCGATTGGATCAAGGGCCAGCTGCTCGACGAGAAGTTCATCTCACCCGAAGACCTCGACCTATTCTCAGTCGTCGATACCGCCGACGAGGTGGTGAGCACCATCACCCACTTCTACAGCCGCATCAACCACCGGCCGAACTTCTGAGCGTGACGGTGCAGGAACGCGTTTCGCTTCGGGCGAAAAACACCTTCGGTGTCGAGGCCGAAGCCCGCTGGTACGCCTACGTGACCTCGGTGGCCGAGCTGCAGGCGCTGATGCAGCACCCGGCCTGGCAGCAGCCGCGGCTCATCCTGGGCGGGGGTAGCAACCTCGTGTTCACCCGCGACTGGCCGGGCCTAGTGGTGCACGTCGGCATCATGGGCATCCGCTTGGTGGCTGAGACCGACACCCACGTGGTGCTGCACATCGGCGCGGGTGAGAACTGGCATGCACTCGTCATGAACACCGTGGCGCAGGGCTGGGGGGGCCTCGAGAACCTAGCCCTCATCCCCGGCACCGTCGGCGCCGCCCCCGTGCAGAACATCGGCGCCTATGGCGTAGAGCTCAAAGAGACGCTCGTGAGCGTCGACATCGTCGACCTCGCCACCGGCGCTGAGCGCACCCTCAGCCGCACCGAGTGCGCCTTTGGCTACCGCGACAGTGTGTTCAAGCGCGAGCTGCGCGACCGCGTGCTGATCACGGGCGTGACGCTGCAGCTCACCAAGGGCGGCGCCCCCAATGTCAGTTATGCTGCCCTCAGCGACGAACTCACGAGGCGCGGCATCGTCAGCCCCACCCGCGCTCAGGTGGCCGAGGCCGTGATCGCCGTGCGCCAGAGCAAGCTGCCCGACCCTGCCATGCTGGGCAACGCCGGCAGCTTCTTTAAGAACCCCGTCGTGGCCGCCGATCTCGCCGCGCGGCTCAAGGCTGAGCACCCCAGCCTGCCGGTCTATCCCCAGCCCGACGGCACGGCCAAGCTGGCCGCCGCCTGGCTGATCGAGCAGGCGGGCCTAAAGGGCTATCGGCTGCCCTCGGGCCATGCGGGCGTGCACGAGCGCCAGGCCCTAGTGCTCGTCAACCACGGCGGCGCCACCGGCGACGAACTGCTGCAGCTCGCCACCCACGTGCAAGACACCGTGGCCGCGCGCTTCGGCGTGGCGCTCGAGCGCGAGGTCAACGTGGTGTAAGGCGTTATCTTGCTATCATCAAAAACATCTATGCGCCTTCCGATACAGACGTTGATCTCAGTCTGCCTACTGCTCAACCTCGTTGGCTGCGGTAACGAGGCTCGGCAAGCGCAACGTGAAGAACTGAAGGTCCAGGCAAGTGCCGCTGGCGCAAGCGGAGCTGTTTCAGCGCAACTCACCGACACAACGAATTGGAGTAGCATCGCTACTGAGCCTCATGAGCTAATCCTAACGCGGCATTCTCAGTGGCGTTTGCTGAGGCTCTATCGGAAAGGCCACCGCCCCAGCTCGAGCTATACCTTCAGCCGAAAGCTCAAACGAGACGAATACTCCAGTTCAAGTTATCGATACGACTATGGCGATCTATTGCTCGAAGAAGACTTCATGCCCGGCCTTGATCTGTTGCGCGGGAAACAACTACTTGGCGTGAGCGTCGTCGATATGAATGTGTCCACCCAACAACCTCTATTCGATAGGCCTATTCTTTTTTACTCGCTTTACCTACCATCCTACAATCCTGACACAGTCAATGGCAAGCCTTTAATACGAAGCTACTATATCGTCTCTGCCTACGATGAAGATACCAACCGTGATTCCGTACTGAATCGAAAAGACCTCCGACACTTGTATCATATCGATTTGACTGGTAAGCAAAAAACCGCGCTCCTCCCACCCCACTACTCAGTGTCACGATCACAGTATGATCCGGGCAATGATGCGATGATTCTATTTGCTCTTCACGATGCCAATCGGAATGGCCGAATAGACGCCGATGAAGCCATGCACGTCTTCTGGCTAAGCTTGCGCCAACCAGCGCCTGCCAAGCGTGTGTACTAGTGCTGAACTAGTGAGGCGTTGAATCGCAAGGTGCTAGGTGAAGTATCTTTGCCGATTGTTCTCGTTGAACTGTTCGCTACTGCTATGCCATCGACTTCTGCACGTGCGGCTGGGATGCCCGCCTCGCCCATTCGCAAACTGGTGCCCTTCGCCGAGGGGGCCAAGCACCGCGGCGTGCACGTCTATCACTTGAACATCGGCCAGCCCGACCTGCCGACCCCCCCGCAGTTTTTCGACGCCATTCGCCGCGCCGATCTGAAGGTGATCGAATACAGCCACTCGGCGGGCATCGAGAGCTACCGCAAAAAGCTCGTGGGCTACTATGGCCGATTTGGATTGAACCTCTCCTTCCAAGACATCCTCGTCACGACGGGGGGCAGCGAGGCCTTGCGCTTCGCGTTCATGACTTGCCTCAATCCGGGCGATGAGGTGATCGTACCCGAGCCGTTCTATGCCAACTACCTGGGCTTTGCTCAGGAGTCGGGCGTGGTGATCAAACCCATCACAACCACCATCGAGACGAGCTATGCCCTGCCGTCGGCAGAAGAGTTCGCGGCGGTGATTGGACCCAAGACCAAGGCCATCCTGCTCTGCAACCCCTCAAACCCGACGGGCAAGCTCTATCCGCGGCAGGAGCTCGAGCAGCTAGCCGAGATCGTGCGCGCGCACGACCTCTATTGGTTCTCTGACGAGGTGTATAAGGAGTTCTGCTACGATGGTGAGGAGTTCGTGTCGGCGCTGAGCCTGCCGGGCATGGAGAAGCACGTGGTGGTGGTCGACTCGGTGTCGAAGCGCTACAGCGGCTGCGGGGTGCGCATCGGCGCGATGGTCTGCCGCAACGCTGAGGTGCAGGCCGGCGCGCTCAAGTTTGCCCAGGCGCGGCTCTCGCCCCCCACGCTGGGGCAGGTGGGCGCCGAGGCGCTGGTGGACCTGCCCGACCAGTACTATGCCGACATCGTGACGGAGTATGCTGCTCGGCGCGACGTCGTGGTCGAGGCCCTGCGCCAGATTCCGGGCGCGCGGGTGCCCGAGGTGCACGGGGCCTTCTACGTCATGGCGCGGCTGCCGATCGACGACGCCGATGCCTTCTGCCGCTGGCTGCTCGAGAGCTATGCCGACACCAGCGTGTCGCCCAAGGGCGAGACGGTGATGCTGGCCCCAGGCCCTGGCTTTTATGCCACGCCGGGGCTGGGGCGCGACGAGGTGCGCATCGCCTATGTGCTCGAGCGCGGCTCGCTGCGGCGGGCGATGGGCATCCTAGCCGGGGCGCTCAAGGTCTATCCGGGCCGGCGCGAGGCCGTGGCAGCGGCTGTCTAGGCCGCAGCGGGCATTCGGCGCCCGAGGGCCTGCGTTTCGTAGTTTCGTCGCACGATCACCGAAGCTTACCTCCCCCCATGGCCGGCCTGACATTCAAGCGCATCGCGATCTCGTCGCTCGCGTCGATGAAGCACCCCGGCGACCCCGTGTCGGGCCTCGTCGAGTGGATTCGACTGGCCCTGATTCAGGGGGCCGACGCCATCATGTTTCGCGAGAATCTGTCGCAGCCCGAGTGGCAAGACCTGATCGAGGCCGTGGTGCTGCGCTACGGCAACCCTGAGCGACGCCCCTTTCGCCTGCTGGTGAACGGCGTGGTGGACGCCAGCTGGCCCGTCGATGGCTTTCACTTCAGAGAGAATGTGGAGACGGTGCCCCCGAACCTGAAGCCGAAGTACTGGGTGGGCAAGTCATGCCACAGCATCGAAGAGGCCATGGAGGCCGAGCGGGCGGGCTTCGACTACATCTTCTTCAGCCCGATCTACTCCACCTCGTCGCACCCGAATGTCGAGCCGGTGGGCACCAAGGCCCTGCACTCGGTGACCCAGCTGCTCAAGATTCCGGTCTATGCGCTGGGCGGCGTGACGGCGCAGAACGAAGGCGAGTGCCTCGCGGCGGGCGCGATGGGCACCGCAGCCATCACGCGCTATCTCTAAGCGGGCGCGGCGCCATGAGCGCTAGCTTTGACCTGCGCACAAGCGCTTTGTTAAGGTTGTGAAGCTGGATCGCTATACACCGGCGCAGATCGCGCGCCTGACCGGAGCCACCTGCGTGGGCCCCGAGTGCGGACCGATTCACAGCTACTGCTACGACACGCGGACGCTGCTGCAGCCCGAGGGCGTGCTGTTTCTGGCCCTTCGCGGCGAGCAGCGCGACGGGCATGCCTTCTGCCCGGCGGCCTATGCGGCGGGGGTGCGGGCCTTCTGGGTCGAACGCGAGCAGCCGGGCCTGCCCGGCGCGGTGCAGATCGTCTCGTCCGAGGGGGTGCTGCCCGCCCTGCAGCGCCTGGCGGCGGCCCATCGGCAGCAGATGGACTACCCCGTGGTGGGCATCACAGGCAGCAACGGCAAAACGGTGGTCAAGGAATGGATGGCCACGCTGCTCGATGGTCAGCGCGTGGTGGTGAAAAGCCCCGGCAGCTTTAACAGCCAGCTGGGCGTGGCCCTAGCCCTGCTCGAGCTGCGGGCCGAGCACGAGGTGGCGCTAATCGAGTGTGGCATCTCGGCGCGGGGCGAGATGGAGCGGCTGGCGGCGATGGTGCAGCCCACGCTGGGCGTGCTCACGCACATGGGCGACGCCCACGCCGAGGGCTTCGCCGACCCCGACGAAAAGCTGCGCGAGAAGCTGCGCCTGTTCGAACAGACCTCGGTGGTGGTGACGACGGCAGACGACCCCGCCGTTGAACCCACACTGGCCGAGGTGCTGGGCGCGCGCCGCCGGCGCGTGGGCGCCGCAGGTGAGCACCTGCGCCTCATCGATCAGCGCTGGGATGGCACCGCCTGGCAGCTCAGCCTGCAGCACGAGGGCCAAACCCACGCGCTCTCGCTGGCCCAACCCGGCCCTGCTGCAGTGGAGAACCTGCTGGCCGCCCTCGGCGCCGTGCTGGCCCTAGGCCTGAGCTGGGCCGAAGCCACGGCGCGCGTGGGCGCGCTCGAGGCCGTGAGCCTGCGCTCTGAGATGATCACCGACAACCCCGAGCTGACCATCCTCGCCGACGCCTACAATGCCGACGCGGCCTCGGTGCGCCAGGCGCTGGCCCTGCTGGTGCAGGCGCGGCAGCACCCGCGCCACCGCGTGATATTGACCGACCTCGACCACCAGGGGGCGCAGGCCGTGGCGGTGCAGCGCCAGCTGGTCGAGCTGGCCATCGCCCAGGTGGGCAGCCCCGAGCGCGTCGAGCTGGTGGGCCCCATCGGGCTGGCGCTGGCGCGCGAGCTGCCTGTGCGCGCCTATGCCGACACCGAGGCCCTGTTGGCCAGCCTCGACTATGAGCGCTATGTGGGCAGCACCGTGCTGCTCAAGGGCGCACGGCGCTATCGCCTCGAGCGGCTGATCGGCCCGCTCAGCCGCCACCCCGGCGCAACCACCTTCACCGTGAACCTCGACGCGCTGGCGCACAACCTGCGCGCGATTCGGCGGCGCCTGCCAGCGGGCACCGAGGTGGTGTGTATGCTCAAGGCCGCCGCTTACGGCGCGGGCGCCTGGCAGCTGGCGCAGCGCCTCGACCGCGAGGGCGTGGGCACCTATGCCGTGGCCTATGTGAGCGAAGGCATCGACCTGCGTCGTCATGGCATCGCCACCCCCATCTTGGTGCTCAACGCCGAGGCGGCGGCGCTCGACGACTGCCTCGCGCATCAGCTCGAGCCTGCCATCTGGTCGCGCGCCATGCTCGAGGCCTATGCTGCGGCGGCCGAGCGCGCGGGTGTGACCCGCGCCCCACTGCACCTCGAGTTCGACACGGGCATGGCGCGGCTGGGTTTTTCGGTAGAAGAAGCCGCTGAGGTCGTAACCACCCTGCGGGCGCATCCGCGGCTGGTGGCACGCTCGGCCTATACGCACCTAGCCGCCGCCGACGAAGCCACGCACGATGCCTTCACGACTGAGCAGTTGAATCGATTCGCCGAAGCGCTCGCCCCGCTGCGCGGGGCCCTGCCAGACCTCTCCGCTCACGCGCTCAACACGGCCGGCATCCTGCGCCACGCCGAGGCCGCCGCCGCACTGGGGCTCAACTGGGTGCGACTGGGCGTGGGCCTCTATGGCATCTCACCCGTGCCGGAGCTGCAACGCGAGCTGACCGAGGTGGGCAGCCTCGTCACGCGCATCAGCCAGGTACACAGCTATCCAGCGGGCACGTCGGTGGGCTATGGCCGCGCCGAACGCCTGCCCCGCGCCTCGCGCATCGCCACGCTGCCGGTGGGCTATGCTGACGGGCTGCCACGGCGACTCGGCTATGGCGCCCATGGCCCTGGGCGCCTGCAGGTGTGGCTGCGCGGCCGCCCAGCCCCCATCGTCGGCCGGGTGTGTATGGACATGATCATGGTCGACGTGACCGACGCGCCCGAGGCCGAGGTGGGCGACGAGGTGCTGCTGTTCGGTCGACTCGGGGCCATGCAGCAGTCGGTGAGCGCGGTGGCCGATGCGGCCGACACGATCGCCTACGAAATCTTGGCTGGGCTCAGCCCGCGTATTCGCCGCGTCTATGTGAGCGAATGAACCGTTCTGCCCTCAATCCATTTTAGAGCCCTCTGGGGCCCCCCGCACCTGCTATTTTTATGCTCTCGATCTGACCCCAATGCCCCCTCGTGCCCACCCCACCCCCGACGCCGCTGGGGCCGTGGGTCAGTGGCGGCTCGAGCTGGCGAGTCTGGCCTTCACCTTCGACGAGGCGGCGCTGGCGCTGCTGGGCACGAGCCTCGAGCTCGAGGGCCCCACGGTTACCCTGCAGCGCTTCAACGAAACCTATTGGGCCGCTGGCAACGCCCAAAACCTGCTGCAGGCCGTGATGCGCCAGATGCGGCGCCCCGACCTCGCGCCCGAGACGCTGAGCTATCGGCTGCGGCGGCGCGACGGGGGCGAATTTGAGGGCGAGTTCACGATCGCGAG
>VYMD01000303.1_pt1 | contig 12711 bp, 14 predicted proteins | sample 5115311 | NCBI WGS metagenome assembly VYMD01 (sample SAMN12291779, study PRJNA351875) | freshwater metagenome | isolation source: freshwater lake | place: USA: Michigan, Wintergreen Lake | collected 2013-08-08
GCTCAGGTGGTCAGGTCCGTAATCCACTACCGCTCCGACAGGGGTTGGTCTTCCAGAACTGACAACTCTGGAATCACGGGCTTTGCTCGGCCGAGCTTAGACTGCTTTCCCACCACACGCTTGCAAGCGTCGGGAGACACAAAACGCTGAAGGCCCCCAAGGCCGACAGCACCCCAGGGCTGATCAGCCCACTACGCCCACTCCCAGCAGGGAAGGCAGTAGCGAGATATCCGGCACCGCCCGGCCCCGCGACGAGGATAACACCCCGTTGTGAGGCTGGGTATTGCCGTTTCAGCACGGTTCTATAAACGCTCAAGCCATGACGGACGCACAGCGCGTCTCCCCCCTTGTTCTTAAGGGGGGTGGCGGGCCGAGCGCCAGCGGCGACGAGGCCCGATGGGGGGGTCGCCGCTCCACATCACGCCCGACCAGAACCACGACGCTGCGGGGGTCGCCGGGCCGGGTATTGCCGCTTTCGCAGCTACCACAGTCGGGCCCTGCCTATCTTTGCACCCCCAATCGGGTAGCAGACTCCCCCCATGTTCGAAGGACTACAAGACCGCCTCGGCCAGGCCATCAAGACCCTGCGCGGCCAGGGCAAGATCAGCGAGATCAACGTCGCCGAGACGATGAAAGAGATTCGGCGCGCCCTGCTCGACGCCGACGTCAACTACAAGGTCGCCAAAGACTTCACCGACCGCGTCAAAGACAAGGCCCTCGGCCAAGACGTGCTCATCGCCGTCAAGCCCGGCGAGCTGCTCACCAAAATCGTCTATGACGAACTCGTCGGCCTCATGGGCGGCGAGAGTGTGGGCCTGACCCTGGCCAAGACGCCGCCGACGGTCATCCTGATGGCGGGCCTGCAGGGCTCAGGCAAAACCACCCTCTCGGCCAAGCTGGCCAAGCAGCTCAAGAGCAAGGGCAAGCAGGTGCTGCTCGGCGCCGCTGACGTCTACCGCCCCGCCGCCGTGGACCAGCTCAAGACGCTGGGTGGTCAGATCGAGGTCGATGTGTATGCCGAGCCGGGTTCGACCGATGCTGTGGGCATCGCCCGCCGCACGCTGGCCTATGCCAAGGAGCATGGCAAAGACACGATCATTCTCGACACCGCCGGTCGCCTCGCCGTGGACGACACGCTCATGGACGAGATCGCGGCCATCAAGGCGGCCATCAACCCCACCGAGATTCTGTTCGTGGTCGACGCCATGACGGGTCAAGACGCCGTGAACACGGCCCAGGCCTTTCACGAGCGCTTGGCCTTCACGGGGGTAGTGCTCACGAAGCTCGACGGTGACACGCGGGGTGGCGCCGCGCTGTCGATCCGCTCGGTGGTGCAGAAGCCGATCAAGTTCATCGGCACGGGCGAGAAGCTCGACGCGCTCGATGTGTTCTACCCTGACCGCATGGCCAGCCGCATCCTCGGCATGGGCGACGTGGTCACGCTGGTCGAGCGCGCCCAGGCGCAATACGACGCCGACCAAGCCGAAAAGCTGCAGCGGAAGATTCGCAAGAACCAGTTCGACTTCGAGGACTTCCTCAGTCAGCTGCAGGCCATCAAAAAGATGGGCAACCTCAAAGACCTCATGGGCATGATCCCCGGCGTGGGCAAGCAGCTCAAAGAGGTCGACATTCCGGACGATGCCTTCAAGCAAATCGAGGCCATCATCCAGAGTATGACGGTCGAAGAGCGCCGCCGCCCCGACCTTATCGACGGTTCGCGCAAGCGCCGCATCGCCCGGGGCTGTGGGGTCGAGGTGACCGAGGTCAACCAGCTGCTCAAGCAATTTCAGCAGATGAAGACCATGATGAAGAGCATGAACAAGCTCGCCGGTAGCGGCCGCTCGATGGCCGCGCTGAGCAACCTGCCCGGCATGCCCCGCCGCTAATCAGCCGATGACGCGCGCTGCTGTTTTGGTTTTCGTTTTGCTAGCACTGCTGTCGCTCGCGTGTCAGCAGCAGCAGCGCTTTCCTGAGATGGCGTTCGCGGTCGCCGACAGCCTGCTCGGGCCTGCGCAGCGCGACCTCTCGATCGGCGTCCGCTACCGGGCGCCTAAGGGCTGGCAAGCGCGAGCTGTTCCGCCAGCGGTCGTGCCCAAATGGGTGGCGAGCCTAGGCGAGGGCGGTGACAGTCTCACCTGCTGGATCGACAGCGCCGGGCAGCGGGGCCTGCTTTTAAGCCCACTGACGAATGTACCCGACAGCTTGCTGCAGGGCCTGATCGACCACCCCGAGCGTGTTTTCGTGCAGACGCAGGCCGTCACCACCACCTATCGACACGGGCCGATGGTCATCGTGCAGCAGAGCCTACGCGACAGCAGTTGGACTGGATTTCACATAATGGGCATGGAGGGAACGTCTCGGCGCTTCCGCTTGCTGCTATATTGCCCTCGTCATTCATACGAACGAACTGCACGAACATGGGAATCTGTGATCGGTAGCCTCGAACCGGTGGGTGGCAAGGCTACTCCTTAAATCCAACTCAACTGCTTCACAATTCCATGCGGAAATTCATTCTTATGCTGGCCGCGGCTCTGGTCATGACTAGCAGCCTGTCGGGGTGTTTCACCCAAACGCACACGGTCGGCTCGGGTGCCGCCGGCGCCAATGCCACTGAAAAGCGTCAGTGGTTTATCCTCTTCGGCCTCGTGCCACTGAACGAAGTGGATAGCAAAACCATGGCTGGGGGATCGGCCAACTACACGATCAAGACCCAACACGGCGTGCTGGATGTCGTGATTGGTTTCTTCACCAGCATCGTCACGGTGTATCCGAAGACGGTCACGGTGACCAAGTAAGTTTTCTTACTGTCTATGGCCCGGCCCGCCTGTGAAGGCGGGCCGGGCTGTTTTCATCCTAGTTTGCGCCTATGTCGCTCGCTCGCTCGGCCTTGCGCAGCCCCTCGGTGCACCCGGCGGCGCTGCTGCAGCTGCAGAGCCTCGAGCTCAAGGCGCGGCTGATCGTCGAGGGCTACCTGACGGGCCTGCACCGCAGCCCCTATCATGGCTTCTCGGTCGAGTTTGCCGAGCACCGCGCCTATCAGCCCGGCGAGAACCCCCGCACCATCGACTGGCGCGTCTATGGCCGCACCGAGCGCCTGTTCGTCAAGCGTTACGAAGAGGAGACCAACCTGCGGGCGCACCTCATCGTCGATGTGTCTGACTCGATGCGCTATCCGCAGCAGGCGGGTCTGATGTCTAAGCTGCAGTATGCCGTGCACCTGTCGGCGGCACTGGGCTATCTGCTGCTGCGCCAGCGCGATGCGGTGGGCCTGACGCTGTTTGACAGCGCGGTGCGCACGTTCCTGCCCGCCCGCGCACAGGCCAGCTGGCTGCGTCAGGTGCTGGGCGCCCTCGAGGCGCAGCTCGCGCTGCCGGCCGATCGCACCCGCACCACCGCCGCCCCCGAGGTGCTGCACGCCCTCGTGCCCAAGCTCGGCCGACGTGCGCTCGTGGCTGTGGTGAGTGATCTGCTCCCCGATGCCGACGGCACCGAGCGCCTGTTCAAAGCCCTGCAGCACCTGCGCCACGCCCGCCACGAGGTGCTGCTCCTACAGGTCATGGACTGGGCCAGCGAGGTGCGCCTCGAGCTGCCCCAGCAGCCCCTGCGGCTGCGCGACCTCGAGGGCCCCGACGAGCTGCGCCTGCATCCCGCCGAGCTGCGCGCCGACTATGTGGCGGCCATGCAGCGCCACCAGTTCGAGCTCGGCCGCCGCTGCCGCGAACTGCAGATCGAGCGCCTCGAGCTCGACATTCGTCAGCCTTACGACCGCGCGCTGGGGGCCTATCTGCGGCGGCGGGCGCTGATGCTGCGTTGAGCCGGGCTGAGTCATCTTGCGTCATGTCGGCCGCCGCGCTCACGCTCACCCCCAATGCCAAGGTCAACCTCGGCCTGCACATCACCGGCCGCCGCGCCGACGGCTATCACCTGCTCGAGACGGCCTTCTGGCCCGTGCACGAACTGCACGACGTGCTCACCCTCGAGCGCATCGAGGCCGCCACGCCGACGCTCGAGATCGTGGGGATGGAGGTGCAGGGTAACCTGATGGACAACCTCGTGCTGCGCGCGTGGCGGGCGCTGCGTGTGGTGGCACCCACAGTGCCAGCCGTGCACATTCGCCTCGAAAAGCGCATTCCCGCCGGGGCGGGCCTCGGCGGCGGCTCGAGCGACGCCGCCCACACCCTCGCCGGTTTGAATCGACTCTTCCAGCTCGGCCTCGCGTCTGAGCAGCTGCGCGCGCTGGCCCTGCCCCTGGGCGCTGACGTGCCCTTTTTCATCGAGAACAAACCCATGCTCGCCACGGGCGTGGGCGAGGTGCTGAGTCCGCTCGCGCTCGACTTAAGCGCGTATCGGTTCGAGCTCGTCACGCCGCCGGTGCACTCGGATACGCGCGAAGCCTATCGCCACCTGCGCCCCGAGCACTGGTCGGGGGACCAAGCGTTGGGCCGCTTACTGCAGCGCCCTGTCGCCGAGTGGCGCGACTCCGTGCGCAATGATTTTGAGCCCTCGGTCTTCGCGCGCTATCCTGAGCTGGCGGCGATTAAGCAGCAGCTCTATGATCGCGGGGCGGTCTATGCCGCCATGAGCGGCAGTGGCAGCGCGCTCTTCGGCCTTTTCCCTGTGGCGCATGGCTGAGCCCCTGCTGCGGGTCGAGGGGCTCACAGTGCGCTTTGGGCAGGGGGCCGCTGCGCGCACGGTGCTCGACGGCGTGTCGTTCACGTTAGTCAGAGGCGAGCGGCTGGGGCTGGTGGGCGCCTCGGGCTCGGGCAAATCGGTCACGCTGCTCGCACTGCTGGGCCTGCTGCGTTTCGCGCCCGGTGGGGTGGGGGGGCAGATCACGGCGGGGCAGATTCACTTCTCGCCGCCCAATGGGGGCGCCGTTGATTTGGCCCAGGCCACCGACGCCGACTGGCGCCGCGTGAGGGGTCGGCAGATCGCGATGATATTCCAAGAGCCCGCCACCGCCCTGAATCCCCTCATGCGCTGCGGCGCCCAGGTGGCCGAGGGTCTGCCGCCTGAGCTGCGGCGCGACCCCCAGCGCGCGCGCCAGCGTGTGCTCGAGCTCTTCGCCGAGGTGCGGCTGAGCGAGCCCGAGCGGGTGTGGGCCAGCTATCCGCACCAGCTCTCGGGCGGGCAGCGCCAGCGCGTGATGATCGCCATGGCCCTGGCGCAGGAGCCCGTGCTGCTGCTAGCCGACGAGCCCACCACCGCCCTCGACCCCACCACGCAGCAGGCCGTGGTCGAGACCCTGCTCGAGGTCTGCCGCGCGCGGCAGATGGCCCTGCTGTTTGTATCGCACGACCGCGGCGTGGTCGCGCGCCTCTGCGAGCGCACCATCACCCTGGCGGCGGGGCAGATCGTGCCCGAGCCGAGAGTTGGGGGCGCAAGGCCTTCTGCCCTCGTGGCGCATGCGCCTACGGCAGAGCTGCTGCGGGTCGAGGGCCTGAGCGTGGCGCTGACGCATCGGGGCGTCGAGCGCAGCATCCTGCGCGATGTCAGCTTCACCCTCGCGCAGGGGCAGGCCCTCGCCCTCGTCGGCGAGAGCGGCAGTGGCAAGACCACGCTGGCCCGCGCCCTGCTGCGCTTGGTGCCGGTGCAGGCGGGCCGCATTCAGTTTGAAGGAACGGATTGGCTGGCGCTGTCGGGCGAGGCGCTGCGCCAGCGCCGCCCCCAGATGCAGCTCGTGGCGCAGGACCCCTTTGCCGCCCTCAACCCCTATCGCACCGTGCGCCAGGCCCTGGCCGAGCCCCTGATCGTGCACCGGGGCCTGCGCGGCGCGGCGCTGGAGGCGCGGCTCGAGATGCTTATGGCTGCAGTGCGGCTGCCGGCGTCGGCCCTCGATCGCTACCCCCACGCCTTCAGCGGCGGGCAGCGCCAGCGCCTCTGCATCGCGCGCGCGCTGGCGCTCGAGCCCAGCCTGCTGATCTGCGACGAGGCCGTGTCAGCCCTCGATCCCGATGTGCGCACCGAGATTGTCGACCTGCTAGCCGAGCTGCAGCGTAGCACGGGCTTAAGCCTGCTCTTCGTCACACACGACCTAGCGGTGGCCCGCCAGCTCTGCACCCACACGCTGGTGCTGCACCAGGGGCGCATTGTCGAGCAGGGCTCCACCCGCGAACTGCTGCTTGCCCCCATGCAGGCCTACACCGAGTCGCTGGTGGCAGCTGCGGCCTGGGCTGACCCGAGTGTGACCCAAGCCTAGCTAACGAGAATTCACGGCCTATCTGCACCCGTCTGAGCTGCGTAGCTTTGGCCACTCGCTGTCATGCAGATCAACCCCATCGCCGACCCCGACCAGGAGCTCGACCTGGCCGAGCTCAAGGCCCTCGCTGAGGCGGTGCTCGCCAAATACGGCTACGACTTCAGCAACTACGCCCAGTCTTCCTTCAAGCGCCGCATCATGATGGTGCTGAAGAAGAATGGCCTCAAGGGTGTGCCCCACCTGATCGAGCGCATCGGCGAGCAGGCCTTTTTTGAGCAGTTCCTGCTCGACATCACGGTGAACACGACCGAGATGTTTCGCGACCCTACCTTTTTCCGCGTCCTGCGCGAGCAGATCCTGCCCATCCTCGCCACGCGCCCCGAGTTCAACATCTGGCATGCCGCCTGCTCGACGGGCGAAGAGGTTATCTCGACTGCCATCCTGCTGCGCGAAGAGGGCCTGCTGCACCGCGCCCGCATCTACGCCACCGACATCAACCACGTGGTGCTCAAGCGAGCAGCCGAGGCACGCTTCCCGGCGCGCAACCTAGACCTGTTTCAGGCCAACTATGCCGCCACGGCCCCCAAGGGCCAGCTGTCAGACTATTATCGCACCGTCGATAACGATCTCGCCTTTGACAAGGGCCTGCTGCAGAACGTGCGCTTCAAGCACCACGACCTCGCCACGGACGAACACTTCTTCAAGTTCGACCTCGTGCTCTGCCGCAACGTGATGATCTATTTCAACCAGCAGCTGCAGAACCGCGTCTTCGAGCTGCTGCACACCAGCCTCTTCCTCGGCGGCTTCCTTGCCCTAGGGGCCAAAGAGTCGATGATCTGGTGCCGAATAGCGGACAAATTCGAGGCGGTCAACGAAGCCGAAAAAATCTACCGCAAGGTCAAACTCTAAGCCCCCCAGGTGATGCAGGCCAGTGAGCGCGAGGGGCGCACCTTAGGGCAAGTGCTCGGCACCGCGCAGCGCGAGGCCGACGAGCGCCCCTACATCCGCGATCGCTGGCGCTACCGCATCGTGGTCATCGGCGGCTCGGCGGGCAGCTTCCCGGTGGTGAGCCGCCTGCTCGAGCTGCTGCCGCCCAACTATCGCCTGCCGCTGGCCCTCGTGCTGCACCGGCTCAAAGAGAAACGCGAGGGCTTTAAAGAGGCGCTCGAGATCAAATCGGCCCTGCCGGTGGCCGAGCCTGAAGACAAGGCCCCTATCACCCCCGGCGTCGCCCATGTGGCCCCCGCCAACTATCACCTGCTCGTCGAGCCCCCCGATCGATTCGCCCTAGCCACCACCGAACTGGTGCAATACAGCCGCCCGTCGATCGATGTGCTGTTCGAGTCGGCGGCCGATGTGTTCGGGCCGGCAGCCGTCGGCATTTTGCTCTCGGGCGCCAACCGCGATGGGGCGCAGGGCCTGTGGCGCCTGCGGCAGAAGGGGGCACTCACCCTGGTGCAAGACCCCGCCGAGGCCGGCATCCCCACCATGCCTGAGGCGGCTATCCAGGCAGGGGCAGCTGAATACGTCTTGAGCACCGCGGCTTTGGCCGAGGTGCTCAAGGCCCTCAGCTGAGCCTCCTAAGCGTCCCTACCGACTGTTAGGGATGTCGGAATGCCCGCCCATTGCATGCGTGTTCGCCCTTTGTTGTATATTGCTCGCGTTAATCGTCAAATCACGCGGTTCGTCCACATTTACAGCACGTTAAGCCTTCGCATTATCCGCGTTCGGGTGTCCTAACCTAACCCCGTCCCGGTTCGCTTCGGCCTTTTAGCGCCTGTGGGTGACGCCCGCTCTGAGACCACTCGAGACCATGAACGATCAACCGACGGTTTCGCAGACTCCGGCCGTGAGCGGTCCGCTCGCGTACACGTACCCCGCATACAAAGACATGTATGACAACAATGTCATATTCTGTTACAAGGGGGTTGTGACGTCAGACCTCGTCACGCACGTGCTCGAAATCATGGGCGAACGCCTAGAGGAGGAGAAGACCAGCCGTAAGCTGTCGAAGAAGGTGTTCAACGTGATGGTGGAGTGCCTCACGAACGTGTACACCGCTGACGACCCTAACGCCTCGCGCGCCAAGTTTGACCCCACGGCTGTGCTGCTCGTCAAAAAGGACGAAGACAGCTATTGCGTCACGACGGGCCACTACATCTACAACGAGCGCGTGGTCGAGCTCAAGCGCATTCTCGACCGCATCAACTCAATGACCCACGAAGAACTCAAGCAGTATTACCAGGTCATCCTGCGCGAAGAGGACCCCGCCGCCACTGGCCTCACCGACCTCGCCATCGTCGACCTCTCACGCAAGTCAAAGCACAAACTGCTCTACCAGTTCAAATACATCACGCCCGACTATACCTTCTTCAGCCTGGAGTCGCGCATTTCGAAGGACAGTTTGTAATTTCGCCTTCCGTTCGTCACCCATCCTAGGTACGCCGCGACGCCCAACCTTACACCTCTGACCGATCGACGTCTATGCTGGAACCTCTGAAGATCGAACCGACCCACAAGACCCCCAAGGTTTACCTCGACCCAGCCGAAGGCACGTTCGAGCTGAGTGGTCGCTCCATCCCCGAAGATTCGGTGGGGTTCTATCAGCGCATCCTGTCTTGGATCGACGAATACGCCAAGGGCCCGAACCCCAAGACCAACTTCAAGTTCGAGCTCGAGTATTTCAACACCAGTTCGTCTAAGAATATCTTAGAGCTGTTGAAGAAATTGGAAGCCATCCACGGCGAAGGCCACGACGTACAGATTTCGTGGTATTACGACGAAGACGACGAAGACATGGAAGAGACCGGCGAGGACTACAAAGCCCTGCTCAGCGTCCCGCTCGAACTCATCATGAAGGTGTATTGAGCCCATTTTCACATCTTGCTACCAAGCACCTCACCCCAGAATTGACTAGCCGCAGACCATGACGTACAGCTACTACAAAAACATGCAGCTGAACAACATCATCTTCGTCTACCAAGGCGAGGTGACGGCTGACTTGGTCTCGTCGATCTTGCATATGATGGAGAACAAGCTCGACGGCGACGGCGAAGACAAGAAGATCAAAAAGAAGGTCTTCAACGTCATGGTCGAGTGCCTGCAGAACGTCTATCACCACCTCGACAGCCTTGAGGTGGGCGAGAAAACCGGTGAGATCAACGACCGCACGGCCCTGCTGATGATCGGTAAGGAGGAGAAAGACTATTATGTCATCACCGGCAACCACATCGTCAACGACCGCATCGGCGACATCAAGCGAAAGCTCGAGCGGGTCAACAACAGCGACAAAGAAGAACTCAAAGCCCTCTATCAAGAGATTTTGGCCAATGAGCCGATGTCGGAAAAGGGCACCGCTGGTCTCGGTATGATCGACATCGCCCGCAAGTCAGGCCAGAAGCTCGGCTACGACTTCCACCCCGTGAACGACAAGTACTCGTTCTTCAGCCTCGAAGCCAAAGTCTCTCGCGTCTAACACAGCTTACCGCCCACATCGGTTATCACCTCATGACCCATGCGTAATCTCATCATCGAGCCCACTCCGAAGACGCCGAAGGTGATCTTGAACGCCGACATCAACGTGTTCGAGCTGTCGGGTCGCTCGATCCCCGAAGATTCCATCGGTTTCTACCGCAAAATCCTCGACTGGGTTGACGAATACGGCAAAAACCCCAACCCCAAGACGAACTTCAAGTTCCAGCTGGAGTACTTCAACACGAGCTCGTCGAAGTGTCTGCTTGACCTCTTCCGCAAACTCGAGAAGATGTACAAGAACGGGCACGAGGTCGTCATCACCTGGTGCTATGACGCTGACGACGAGGATATGGAGGAGACCGGCGAAGACTACAAAGCCCTGCTGGAGGCGCCTTTTGATCTCGTGTCGGTCTAGTCGCGTCTAGCATTTGGGGGATCCCCCCATCCTTATACACCCCCAGACCGTACATCAAGCCAGAAGCTGTGGATGCTTTCTGGCTTGTTTTTTGTGCATTCCCAGTATATTCGCGAAAAATTTAGGCGCTCGACAAAGCCTACCCCCTATCCATGGATCTCAAGTCAAAAAAGAAAGGCGACGCTTTTCAAGCCGAATCCAACGCCCTCAACACCGCCCGCGAGGTCCTCGAGCGTGGCGATAGCGTGGCCCCCGGCGAACTCAACACCGCCTATCGCACCTTGGTAGAGGAGTATGAGAAGCTGCTCGACGAGGTCAAGTTCCTGACCAAGGTGTCAGATAAACTGGAGGCCAAGCTGAACTCGACCAACGAGCAGCTCAAGCAGTATAACGAGAGCCTAGCTCAAGAAGCCGAGACTGCCAAGGCCTCGAAAGACAAGGTGCTCGAGAAGAATAAGCAGCTCTACCAAGAGAAGTCAGAGCTGGACTACAAGATGAACCGCTTCCAGATGACCCTGATCATTCTGATCGTCATCTTGGTGGTGGTGGTCATCATCCTGCTCTACTGGGCCTTTATTAAGCCCCAGCTGCCCAGCGCCCGCCAATAGTAACGCGTTGGTATTCATAACACTACGAACCCAAGGCCATAACCTTGGGTTCGTCGCTTGACAGGCCCCCCCTTCTATATTTGCACCCCTTTTAGAGGCTCAGCCTTCACGCAAGCAAACACATCCGCTCCACCCTCTCTCAGACCGCTTATGTACTGGACGCTCGAACTCGCCTCGCACCTCGAGGACGCGCCCTGGCCCGCCACCCGCGACGAGTTGATTGATTTCGCCATCCGCACCGGCGCCCCCCTCGAGGTCGTCGAAAACCTACAGGAGATTACCGACGAAGAGACCCCCTTCGAGTCGATCGAAGAGATCTGGCCCGATTACCCCACCAAAGAAGATTTCCTCTTCAACGAAGACGAATACTAGCCGTCACCGGCTGAACTGACCTCCAACAGGGCGCCATGTGCGCCCTGTGGCGTTCTTGGGGCACCGAAGCGCGTAGTCTATCGTTATTTAGACTAAAGCTAGGATATTTGCCCATGAGCCAAGCCCCCCTTGCCCCCCCTGCGCCCTCGCTTGCGGCGGGCTCCAGCCCCGACGCGGGCTTGCGCACCTATGCCCTGCACGGGCTCACCTGCCTGAGCTGCGCCCGCTCGGTCGAGTCGATGCTTGGCCAGACCCCTGGGGTCAGCTCGGTTAAGGTCAACTTCGCCGCCAACAGCGTGGACATCGCCTACCGCGACGTGCCCTTTGAGCAACTGGTGGCGCGCGTGGGCCAATTAGGCTATCAGCTGGTGGCCGACGCCACCGAGTCAGCCCGGGTGGCCGAGCGCCACTGGCGCAGGTGGATTCTGCGCCTCGTGGCCACGGGAGTGCTGGCCCTGTTCATCGTGCTGCTCGAGGCGCAGCTCTGGCCGATGCCGCAGGGGCTGCGCTCGAGCGTGGTCCTGCTGCTGACGCTCGTGGCTGTGGGGGTAGGGGGCGCGCCCTTTTTCTCTGGAGCCTGGGCCCAGCTGCGCCAGGGCGAGACCTCGATGGATGCCCTTGTGGCTCTCGGCAGCGCGGGTGCGCTGGCCCTGACCACTGCACAGGCACTCTGGCCGCAGGCCTTCCCCCACCATGCGGTGCTGCACAGCGAGAGTGCGGCGCTGATCCTCTTCTTCATCCTAGCCGGCCGCGTGCTCGAAGAGCGCGCCAAGCGCAGCAGCGCCAGCGCCGTCGATGCCCTGCGCCGCCTCGAGCCCACGCATGCCGATCGGCTCAACCCCGACGGCAGCACCACGCGCGTGCCCCTAGCCCAGCTCGTGCCCGGCGACCTCGTGCGTGTGCCCGCCGAGGCGACGGTGCCTGTGGACGGTGTGCTGCTCGACGCCCAGGCCGAGCTCGACGAGAGCCTGCTCACGGGCGAGGCCGAACCGCAGCTACGCCGCGCGCGCGACGGCGTCACCGCCGGCACCCGCAACCTCGGCGCCGACTTCAGCCTACGCGTCACCGCTGCTGGCGGGGCCACGCTGCTGGCGCAGATGCTCACGCGCGTGCGCCGCGCGCAAGAGAGCCGCCTGCCCGCCCAGCGCCTGGCCGACCGAGTGTCGGCGGTCTTTGTGCCCGTGGCCCTAGCGCTGGCGGCGCTGACGCTGCTGGGCTGGGGGCTCATCGGTGGCGACTGGGCGCTGGGTGCCGTTTACGCCCTCTCGGTGCTGGTGGTGTCGTGCCCCTGCGCGCTGGGGCTCGCCACACCGGTGGCCGTGCAGGTGGCAGTGGGCCGCGCGGCGCAAGAGGGCCTGCTGATTCGCGATGCAGAGGCGCTCACGGCTGCGGCGCAGATCCGCGCCATCGCCTTCGATAAAACCGGCACGCTCACTGAGGGCCGCCCCCGCGTCACCGAGGTCCGCTGGCAGGTCGACGCTACTGCGGATGAGCAGCGCCGCTGGCTGGCCCTCTCGCGGGGCGCCGCCGAGGGTTCGCGCCACCCCGCCGCGCGTGCCCTGGCCGCGTGGGTCGAGGCCCAGGGCATCGCGCCCCGCACGCCCATGCAGGTGACCGAGACGGCTGGCCTGGGCCTCGAGGTG
>VYMD01000306.1_pt1 | contig 12683 bp, 15 predicted proteins | sample 5115311 | NCBI WGS metagenome assembly VYMD01 (sample SAMN12291779, study PRJNA351875) | freshwater metagenome | isolation source: freshwater lake | place: USA: Michigan, Wintergreen Lake | collected 2013-08-08
GCGTTCGTTAGAGCCGCTTGTGCGAAATTAAAAACTCATGCAGTTTGTGAGCATATCCTTTGCCCGGAAGCACCGATTTTAAGCCATGTTGCACAAAATCATCCGCGCCAAATTGTTCCACAAGCGGCTCTAACGAACGCAGCATCATCCGCGCAACTTCGGTGTAGCCGGCTTCTCCGGCTTCGGGCGAATCGCTCACGTAGAGATTGAGCATGATTTTCGCCGCCCATTTGTCGTTTTCCTGTTCACGGGAAACTTCGATGTACGAGCGTTCATCAAGCGGATACTTGTGCTGGAAACTCATAGCAAACTCCGTATTGGTGCGGCTTTGGCGCTGGTTTGAGAAACAGAACGATTGAGCAGATAATCTACACAAATCAAATTGCATCCCAAAAGAACTTTTCGGAAATTTTTCCACGTAAAAATCTGCACTTGATTTCGCAAAAATTTTATCCACGAATCACACGAATTACCACGAATCTTTTGTGAAGTTGAGATTTCCGCATGAGGAATTTCCTGTATTCGTGAGGATTCGTGGATATAAACGCTAAAGTTTCCATGAAAACACCACACCCAATACACTTGTAGGCGAGAGCGTTTGTGGAATCATACCCAAACGAACACCGCTTAAAATCTCGCGCAAATGCGGTTCGGCGCTGTTGTGGTGAATGAAATAGACTGCAACATCAAAGACCAGCAAAAATGCGCCTTGCAAAATGAGTGATTCACCGTAGCCTTGCCAAAGATTCGCCTGTTCGCGGGAATTTTTGCTGCGTTCCAGCATCCATGCACCTGCGGCGATGTAAGCGGCATCTAATCCGGCGTTCAAAAGCAGAATACGTTCAATAGATGCTTGTTTGTCAATCGTCTCGAAAAGCGAGATTCCATGAGGTGTTTCGGTGTATGCACCGTATAAACCGCCAGCTGCCAAACCGAGATTAACAACATTCCAAAACACATTCATTTGCTGAAAATAATATGCAGATGAGCGGTCTTGCGGCGAGGTATTCCCTTGCAAAGCAAGCAGAGTGCCATTGACAGCCATATTGCTTACTGCCCAAGCGCCAAGGGTAAACATAGCGGTTTTATTGATGTGAATCCGTGAGGAATTGAGCGAATCCGCTTGTTGGGAATGAGAAACGGCGTACACGGCGGGTACAACGATAAGCATTGCAGCACCGAGGAATAGTAGGAATAATGCAGGGCGGAGCAGGGTTCGTGAGGACATAATGAGGTCTTGGTGGTGAACGAAAATGATTGTAATTTGCAAGACTGTATTCGTACTAACGCTTCAGGGCGCATGATATTGGATAACTTGCAAATACGCCACAATGCAGGGAAAAATGCTATTCGTCACAACAATTACTTTTCAGACCGTTATGCAACAATTTCGCTGGACACTTTCACGCAAACTTCTCGGAATGGCAGCAATTATGCTGCTCTTTACGCTAGTGGTAAGCGTTTTTGCGCTTCTGTCGAATCGTGCTTTGCAAGACCGAGAAACGGTGCGGCTTATTGAAATTCAGTTTTTGCAAGCACGTCAGCATGACCTTGATTTTGTAACGTTTCGGCAGATGAAATACGCATTGCGTCTGGATTCAACGATGAAAACGTGTGATTCTTTGGTGAATGAATTTGGACATGAAGCAACAGGAAGGCGCTTGGATACTGCCTTGTACAACTATCGCCGCAGTTTTGATTCTACGGTGCAGATGTATAAAAGCATCGGTTTGAACGATAGTACAGGCATTTCGGGGGAAGTATCGGCGCTGCTTTCTGATGCTTCTGCTCTTGCTTCGTCGGGTGCAAATTCTCAGGACTTGGAGGTTTCTGTGAAGTTATGCCAAGCAAAGTTTCGAGATGTTGTAGATGCGACACTTTTGGGCAAAAAAACGAAAAAAGTCGAGGCAGAATTTGCCGAAGCACTGCGCTATGCCGAGGGTAAAGCAAGTATATTAGACGCATCTCAGCAGGCAGATTTTATGCGCTCGTTGGAGAATTGTTCTACTAAAATTTCAGCACTTTCGGCGCTGGCAAAACAAATGGAATTAAACCGCCTTGGGTTCAAGGAATATGTGAAAGCCGTGCGTCCGATATTGAAGCAAATGGCAGCTGAAAAATCAACTCGTGCAACGATTTATCAAGCTACGACGGGGGCAGTGATTTTGCTGACCATAATTCTCAGTGTCGTTATTGCTTTGTTCTTGAGCCGCATCATTACTCGCCCCGTAAATATTTTGCAAAAAGCGGCTTCAGAAATTGCGCAGGGGAATTATGCTATAAAAGCAGACCGAATCAGTACAAATGACGAAATCCATGATTTAGCGCTGTCATTTGAAGCGATGACCGAAAACGTGCGAAAATCTATTGCTGAGTTACAAGCCGAAAAAGCGAGTGTGCAAGCCAAAGTTGATGCGGCTGTTGAGGAAATATCCGCCGAAAAGCAGCGTTTAACCCAAACTGTCGAAACCATTCTGCGCAATATGAGTGCCTTTGCCGAAGGCGATTTAACGGCATATATTGACATTTCGCAGCATGAAAGCGAAGAAGTAACGCGGCTCTACGCGGGATTTAATGCGGCTGTGTCGAACATTCGCCTCATAGTTGATAAAGTAACCGATGCAGCAGAGCAAACGGCAGCAGCCACGCAGGATATTTTGAACAAAACTTCCCATATGGTGGAAGGAATTGCGCAGCAGACAGGTGAAATGGAAGCTGCTTCGATGACCGTTCATAATATGAACACGACCATCACGCAAAACACCCAAAAAACTATGCTTGCAGCACATGATGCAGAATTAGCAAGCAAGGATGCGGCAGCAAGCGAAACAACGGTGCGCGAGATGATTCAGGAAATGAGTGCTATAGGTGCGGTTGTGAGCAATTCCGCTAATGTGATTATGCAGCTCGGAACAAGCAGTCAAGCTATTGGTGATATTGTGCAGGTGATTGAAGAAATCGCTGACCAGACAAATTTACTCGCGCTCAATGCTGCGATTGAAGCTGCACGTGCAGGCGACCAGGGGCGCGGATTTGCCGTTGTTGCTGACGAAGTACGGAAACTTGCCGAGCGTACGCAGCAAGCTACAAAACAGATTACCGCAATGATTGGTCAAATTCAACATGATACCGACAGGGCAATTACGGCAATGCAAGGCGGCAAGGAGCGCGTTCAGCGCGGCGAGGGCATCACACGCGAGGCAGGAGCGCGATTGCAGCAAATTATTGAGCATACGCGGAGTGTGGCAGGAGTGGTAACCCATATCGCAGAGGCAAGCGAGGAACAGGTTGAGTTAAGTTTGGGTATTGTTAAAGCAATCTCAACAATTCAAACGATTGCTGTGGAAGCAGGGCAGGATGTGAGTCAAATACAGGGGCATATCACGCAATTAAGCAGTCTGATGGGAAATTTACAGATGCTGTTGGATTTCTTCCGCTTGGAAGAAGAGTCAAATCATGTACCAATATCTTCCACTGTCATTATGACAAATGATGATGAAACATCACGTAAGGGGTTGTATTTAGGACAAAGGCACGATAAGGAGAAAAATCAGGCTGCCTCTTTGGGGGTTTCGATAGAATTATGGTAAAATCTGGATGCGCGTAATGCCTAGGATTGTTTTGTTGCTTTTGCACGAAGGTCGTAAACCCAGAGAATTCCGAAATAGAGACATACTGACATACATACCTGCAAAAAAAATACCGCATAGAAAGCGAGAGCCAATCCGCTATACCATTCCATTGCTTTGCGAATAAGATATAAAGGTGGATTCAGTACACCCCACACGCCGCCCAAAAACACGCTAATAGCTGGCATTGGTCTGCCCGGAATCTCGAAGGCAACGAGAATGTAAAGTGCAAACAAACTCACAATAAAATGAATTAATGCTATGCGGAGCGCCAAACGTTGGATTGTCATAGTTTTGAAAAAAATGTGGTGGTAACGAAAAAGGCAATTCGCAAACAATATTTTCGTGATGATTGGTTGCACAAGCAATCTACATAAATTTTTTTGAGAAAAAATACGAAAAGTAAAAACAGCCCGGATAGTGCTTGTTTGCTTGCTTCCGTGAGTTGCTGAATATACCATTGTCGTCAAGGTACAAGAAAATTTTCAAAAAAAATTTGCGTAGAAGGAAAAAGAGTTGTAGTTTTGATGCTCACTTAAATCTGCTGCTGCATTTCGCACGAATTTCGATTCAAAAACAAACGACAGAGTTATAGGACGCTATGCCTACAATTAACCAGCTTATTCGCAAAGGTAGAACAGCCGTTCAATACAAGAGTAAATCTCCGGCGCTTGATGCTTGTCCGCAAAAGCGCGGTGTTTGTACTCGTGTGTACACCACAACACCAAAGAAGCCAAACTCTGCTTTGCGCAAAGTAGCGCGTGTGCGTTTGTCCAATCAAATCGAAGTTACTGCCTATATTCCGGGTGAAGGTCATAATTTGCAGGAACACTCAATCGTGATGATTCGTGGTGGTCGTGTGAAAGACTTGCCGGGTGTGCGTTACCACATTATTCGTGGTACTGCTGACACGCAGGGCGTAAAAGACCGTAAGCAGGCTCGCTCCAAGTATGGTGCGAAGCGTCCGAAGCCGGGTGCTGCTCCTGCCGCTACTGGTAAAAAGAAGTAATCTTCCAGTTTTGAATCTACTTCATACGATTTCATTCCACTGAAGCAATGAGAAAATCAAGAGCAAGACGACGTGTAACTTCGGCAGACCCGAAATACAAAGATGTAATCATTACTCGGTTCATCAATAATATCATGTTGGACGGTAGGAAGTCCGCAGCGCAGAAGATTATGTACGGCGCTCTTGATATTATCCGCGAAAAGTCCGGTCAAGACGAATTAGAAATCTTTCGCAAGGCGCTTTCTAATGTGTCGCCTTCGGTAGAGGTTCGCGCCCGTCGCGTTGGTGGTGCTACATACCAAGTTCCGTCTGAGGTTCCGGAAAGTCGTCGTGTTGCTTTGGCTATTCGTTGGATTAAAGGTGCTGCTCGTCAGCGTCGTGATAAGACGATGGCACAACGTTTGGCAAATGAATTGACATCCGCCGCAAATGGTGAAGGTTCTGCGATTAAAAAGCGTGACGATATGCATCGCATGGCAGAAGCAAATAAGGCGTTTGCGCACTTCAAATGGTAATTTTAGACTAAATTTTCGTTCTTTGATACAATAGTTTCTTTGCGTTAGGTCAAAAGTTATGCCGCGTTCAACACCGATAGAAAGGGTACGAAACATCGGCATTATGGCGCATATTGACGCAGGTAAAACCACAACAAGTGAGCGCATTCTGTTTTATGCAGGTGTTGTTCATAAAATGGGTGAAGTGCATTACGGTACAGCCGTGATGGATTTCATGGAGCAGGAGCGAGAGCGCGGAATTACAATTAGTTCTGCTGCTACCTACTGCCAGTGGCGTGATTGCCAGATCAATTTAATTGATACACCCGGTCACGTAGATTTTACTGTCGAAGTGCAACGTTCTCTTCGCGTGTTAGATGGTGCCATTGCGTTGTATTGTGCGGTGAGTGGCGTAGAGCCGCAATCCGAAACTGTTTGGAGACAAGCGGAACAGTACAAGGTTCCTCGTTTGGCATTTGTCAATAAAATGGATCGCGTTGGCGCAGATTTTCTGCGTGTGATTGAGATGATGAAAGAAAAACTCCATGCCAAGCCTGTGGTGATGCAGTTGCCGATTGGTTCAGGCGAAGATTTTCGCGGCATGGTTGACCTTGTTCAAATGAAAGCGATTCTTTTTGATGAAGAATCACTTGGTTTGAAATTCTCGTTGGAAGAAATTCCCGAAGAGATGCGTGGTAAAGCCGATGAATATCGGTCAAAACTTGTTGAGTCTGCTGCCGAACTTGACGATGCCTTGCTTGCATCATATTTAGAAAACGGCTCGCTCTCCAATCAAGAAATCACGCAAGCAATTCGCAAAGGAACAATTCAAGCAGACATTACTCCAGTTTTCTGTGGTGCCTCTTTCAAGAACAAAGGCGTACAGCATCTGTTAGATGCTGTTATCGAATACCTGCCGTCCCCACACGATATAGGCGGCGTAAAAGGGTATGAACTTGATACGCACGAGGAGTTGTATCGTAACTTTAAGGACACTGAGCCGCTTGCGGGATTAGTCTTTAAAGTAGTCACTGACCAATTCGTTGGTCGCTTGACTTTTGTGCGCGTGTATTCTGGAACGCTCAAAACGGGTGCGTATTTGCTCAATACGACAACTGGCAAAAAAGAGCGTATCGGAAAGTTGCTTCGGATAAAAGCAAATCAACGCGAAGAAGTTGAGGAAGAGTATGCAGGTTCGATTGTCGCCGTTGTTGGACTCAAGGGCGCTCGAACAGGCGATACGATTTGCGATGCAGCCCATCCTATTCTCCTCGAAAAAATAGAGTTTGCGGAGCCGGTTATTAACCAAGCCGTTGAACCAAAAACCCTAGCCGACCAAGAAAAATTACAAGACGCACTACAAAAACTTAGCGACGAAGACCCAACGTTTCGTTCAAAAACCGACGAAGAAACAGGGCAAATACTCATTAGCGGTGTTGGTGAGTTGCAGCTCGAAATTATGGTTGATAGAATGAAGCGGGAATTTAATGTAGAAGTGAATGTTGGTAAGCCGCAAGTGGCATACCGCGAAACAATTACCTCGACAGTAAAGCAGGAAGAGGTCTTAGAACGACAAGCAGCCGGAAAGGCGCAGTTCGCCCATGTCGTTGTCAATGTGCTTCCTAATGAAGCAGGCAAGGGCATCGTCTTTGAAAATAGAGTACACTCTTCGGTGTTGCCGAAAAATTTTGTTTCGGCTGCCGAAATCGGCGCAAAACAAGCGTTGCAAAATGGTCCGATAATGAGTTATCCGGTTCTTGATGTTAAAGTAGAACTTGTTGGCGGCTCGTATAATCAGACTGATTCAACTGATGTCGCATTTACGATTGCTGCATCCAACGCTGTCCGAGAGGCGATGCGCAATGCTGCTCCGGTGTTATTGGAGCCGGTCTTTGAAGCAGAGGTGATCACGCCCGATAAAAACATGGGTGATGTTGTCGGAGATTTGAATGCGCGGCGCGGAAAAATCGAAAGTATCGCTCAACAGGGACCAGAAATGCAGGTTGTTAAAGCGTTTGTTCCGCTTTCGGAAATGTTCGGGTATGTCACTCGGCTGCGCTCAATCTCACAAGGTCGCGCATCGTACACAATGAAGTTTTCGCATTACGAACAGGCTGTTAATCCGCCGTCGTATTACTAAATGAAATTCAATACACTAACACTTTTTCATAATTCTTTGCATTGAGGAGCTACTACAATGGCTAAAGAAAAATTCGAGCGTAATAAACCGCACGTAAACGTCGGTACAATCGGTCACGTTGACCATGGCAAAACAACCTTGACGGCTGCAATTACCGCCGGTCTTGCAAAAAAAGGTAATGCTCAGTTTCGTGGTTATGATTCGATTGACAACGCGCCCGAAGAGAAGGCTCGTGGAATCACCATCGCAACCGCTCACGTAGAATACGAAACAGAAAAGCGTCACTATGCACACGTAGATTGCCCCGGTCACGCGGATTATGTGAAGAACATGATTACTGGTGCTGCGCAAATGGATGGTGCAGTTCTCGTTGTAGCTGCAACCGATGGTCCGATGCCGCAAACCCGCGAGCATATCGTTTTGGCTCGTCAGGTTGGCGTTCCCCGTATCGTTGTATTCATGAATAAAATCGACATTGCTGACCCTGAGTTGGTCGAACTTGTTGAAATGGAAATTCGTGAACTTTTGAGCCGCTATAACTTCCCTGGTGATGATACGCCTATCGTTAAAGGCTCCGCTTTGAAGGCTCTCGATGCTGGTGCAGATCCGGCAGTGAAGCCCGATGATGAACGCTTGAAGTGCATTTACGATCTCATGGACGCTGTTGATAGCTATATCCCCATGCCTGAACGTGCCGTAGATAAGCCTTTCTTGATGCCTATTGAAGACGTGTTTTCTATTACTGGTCGTGGTACTGTAGGCACAGGCCGTATTGAGCGCGGTATTGTAAAAGTAAACGAAGAGGTTGAGATTATCGGTCTCGGTTTGAATAAGAAAACCATCGTAACTGGTATTGAGATGTTTCGTAAACTTCTTGATGAAGGTCAAGCTGGCGATAACGTAGGTCTGCTTCTTCGTGGTGTTGATAAAAACGAGCTTGAGCGTGGTATGGTTCTCGCAAAGCCGGGTTCTATCACCCCGCACAAAAAATTCACCGCTCAGGTGTATGTTCTTTCCAAAGAAGAGGGTGGTCGCCACACGCCGTTCTTTAACGGCTACCGCCCGCAGTTCTACTTCCGTACAACAGACGTAACGGGTGTTGCAACGCTTCCGAACGGTACGGAAATGGTTATGCCGGGTGATAACCTCGACAACCTCAGCGTAGAATTGATTACAACAATCGCTATGGAAGAAGGACTCCGTTTCGCTATCCGCGAAGGTGGTCGTACAGTAGGCTCCGGCGTTGTTACAAAGATTCTTGAGTAATTCTAAGTTTTGAAAGAAAAGGCGGCTTTTGGTCGCATAGCTAAGGCTAAGTAAGCATAAAAAGCCGCCGATTTTCTTTGATAAACCACTAATAAATTCCGCATTACAAGAGTTTCACTGAAAGAGGCACAAAAGTGGCACGTCAGAAAATTCGCATAAAACTGAAGTCCTACGACCACAATTTGATTGATAAGTCGGCAGAGCGTATTATTCGCACAGTAAAGCAAACCGGTGCCGTGATTTCCGGACCGATTCCGCTTCCGACTGAGAAGCAAGTTTATACGGTCTTGCGTTCTCCTCACGTTGATAAAAAATCCCGTGAGCAGTTTGAGTCACGTACGCACAAGCGTCTGATTGATATTCTGAACTCCACGCCCAAAACAGTGGATTCCCTTATGCGCTTGGAGTTACCTGCCGGCGTAGATGTTGAAATCAAAGTTTAAGGAGCCAAAGAACAATGAGTGTATTACTCGGCAGAAAAATCGGCATGACAAGCATATTTACGGAAACAGGTGATTATGTTCCCTGCACCGTTATTGAAGCAGGTCCTTGCCCAGTTGTGCAAGTTCGCACAAAAGAAGATGACGGTTATCAAGCCGTGCAAATCGGCTTCGGTCAGATTCCGGCTCGTAAAGTTAATAAGCCGCTTGCAGGGCATTTTGCAAAGGCAAAAGTTGAGTTCAAGCGCTATCTCCGCGAATTCCGTAATGTGAAAAAGCAAGTGAAAATCGGTGATGAGTTTACCGTTGCTGATTTTACCGTTGGAGATAAGTTGAAAATTTCCGGAGAATCCAAAGGTCGTGGATTCCAAGGTGTTGTAAAGCGTCACCACTTTGGTGGTATCGGTATGATTACACACGGGCAATCCGACCGCGTTCGCGCTCCCGGTTCTATCGGCTCATCATCGTTCCCTTCGCGTGTATTTAAAGGTATGCGTATGGCAGGACGAATGGGCGGTGAGCGAGTAACAGTCCGCAATCTCAAAGTGTTGCGTATTGTACCTGAATCTAACCTTCTTATTGTAAAAGGTAGCATTCCCGGCGCTCCAAATTCTATCGTAGAAATTGTAAAACTCTAATTGTAGTATTTGAAGCGACTAAGAATTCCTTTACGGAATCCTCTAAATGAAATTTGACTATGAAAGTTGATGTTTTTTCAAAAGACGGAAAAGTAGCCGGTCAAATTGAACTGCCGGATGCAATCTTTAACGTTGAGCCGCACGAACACGCAATGTATCTTGCCGTGCGACAGTATCTTGCGCATCAGCGTCAAGGCACACACAAATCCAAAGAAAAAGCAGAAGTTTCCGGCGGCGGCAAAAAGCCATGGCGACAAAAAGGTCGTGGTACGGCTCGTTCCGGTTCCTCACGCTCACCGCTTTGGGTAGGTGGCGGAACGGTTTTTGGTCCGAAGCCCCACAAATACACGCTGAAATTGCCGAAGAAAGTTTCTCGCCTTGCGAGGAAATCAGCTTTAGCGTTGCGCGTCCGTGAACAAAACTTTGTTATTGTTGAAGATTTGAATTTCTCTTCCATCAAAACGAAGCAAATGACTGAGGTGCTTGGCGCACTCAAGCTCACGGGACAAAAAGTGCTTCACCTGCTTCCCGCAACCAATGATAACGTGTATTTATCATCGCGCAACATTGACCGTTTGACAACACAAGTTGCTGATAAAATCTCAACATACGACATCCTGAGCAACAAGAAACTTCTTGTTCACAAAAGCGCTGTTGATGTCCTTATCAAAACCTTTGCAGAGTAAAGGCAAATACCCAAGGAAACTACAATGCAAGTTCTGAAAAGACCCCTGATTACCGAAAAGGCAACCAAGATGAACGCTGTTCGTCAATACGCTTTTGAAGTTGATATTAACGCGAACAAGATTGAGATTCGTAAAGCAGTAGAAACTCAGTTTGCTGTTGAAGTAACAAGTGTGCGCACGGTTCGTGTACGCCCAAAGCGTAAATTGCAGTTTACTCGTCGCGGACGGTTTGTCGGTAAAACTGCTGCACGGAAAAAAGCGTATGTAACTTTGCAAGCAGGTCAAACCATTGACATCGTTACAGGCGCAAACGAGTAATTGCGCTCCCAATACCGCAGTTTATTTCTTTGGAATACGTTCTTCCGAACCTCGCTTAAAACTACGAAATTAGAATTATGGCTCTTCGCAAATTAAAACCGATTACGCCCGGAACGCGCTTCTACTCAGTAAGTTCGTTTGAGGAGATTACCAAATCCGAACCTGAGAAAAGCCTTCTTGCTCCGCTCAAAAAATCGGGCGGACGTAATAATACGGGACGTATTACATCGCGTCACCGTGGTGGCGGGCACAAGCGTCGTTATCGTATCATTGACTTTAAGCGCAATAAACACGGCATCAATGCTCGCGTTGAAGCGATTGAATATGATCCGAATCGTACAGCTCGCATTGCTCTTTTGAAATATGATGACGGCGAATTGCGTTATATCCTCGCGCCCAATTCCATTAAAGTTGGCGATGTACTTCAATCCGGTGTAGGTGCAGAAATCCGTGACGGAAATGCACTTCCCCTTGCGCGTATCCCTGTCGGCTCATTCATCCATAATGTTGAGATGAAGCCGGGTAAAGGCGGTCAAATCGCTCGTAGTGCGGGTAATGCAGCCGTTCTTGTCGCACGTGATGAGAAATATGCTCAAGTAAAATTGCCTTCCAGCGAAGTTCGTATGGTTCCCGTAAATTGCCTTGCAACGCTTGGAACAATCGGCAACGCAGACCACGAAAACGTTTCATATGGCAAAGCAGGTCGCATGATCTGGTTTGGTGTGCGTCCGCAATCGCGCGGTATGGCGATGAACCCCGTTGATCACCCGATGGGTGGCGGTGAAGGTCGCTCGAAGTCCGGTGGTGGTCGTTTGCATCCGCGTTCACCGTGGGGTCAGCTTGCAAAAGGCTTGAAAACACGTAAAAAGCGTAAACCGTCCGATAAGTATATTGTTCGCCGCAGAGTGAAGTAACATTCTTACCACGAATTATTAGCAATACCGTACAATGGCTCGTTCACTGAAAAAAGGACCGTTTATTAGCGTTAAGTTGGCAAAAAAAGTCAGCGCATTGAACGCATCCAACAAAAAAGTCGTTCTCAAAACGTGGTCGCGTGCTTCCACAATTGCACCAGAGTTTGTTGGTCATACATTTGCTGTACACAATGGCAATAAGTTTATTCCGGTGTATGTATCGGAAAATATGGTTGGTCATAAACTTGGTGAATTCGCGCCGACACGTACCTTCAAAGGTCATTCGGGTAACAGAAAAGATCTTAAAGGTAAATAATTTTTTCAAAGGTATCACCGATGCAAAAGTTTGAAGCACAAGCAACTAAGCGTTTTCTGCCCGGCTCACCCCGCAAGATGCGCCTCGTCGTGGACTTGATTCGCGGCAAAAGCGTTTCAGAAGCAATTGGTATTCTGAAATTTAACTCGAAACACGCTGCGCGTGAAGCAGAACTCGTTCTGCGCTCCGCATACGCCAATCTCGAAGACAAGAACGAAGGTGTTCGCTTCGATATGGACGGCGCAACAGTCAAGGCAGCATTTGTTAATGGCGGTCCGATGCTTCGCCGTATCAGCCCTGCTCCAATGGGACGTGCGTATCGCATTCGTAAGCGCATGAATCATTTGACAATCGTTGTTTCTTCCAATCAATAATGAAGATTATTCACTCAACGTATCATTTCGACTAGGAGATTCGCTTTGGGTCAGAAAACAAGCCCTATTGGTTTCCGTCTTGGAATCATTCGCGCATGGGATGCTAACTGGTTCGATGATAAGAACTTTGCCGGTAAGCTCTCAGAAGACATGATGGTTCGTAAGTACTTGCACGAGCGTCTTAAAAAAGCAGGTATTTCACGGATTATTGTTGAGCGCACACCAAAACAAATTCGTTTGACGATTAAAACATCGCGTCCGGGTGTTGTTATTGGTCGCTCGGGCAAAGAGATTGCGCAGCTTGAAGAGGAGTTGAAGAAGATTACTTCCAAAGAAGTAAAAATTCTTATCAGCGAAATCAAGCGCCCTGAAATTGATGCGCAACTCATCGCCGATACTATCGCGCAGCAGCTTGAAGGTCGTATTTCCTATCGCCGCGCAATGAAGCAAGCAGTTAGC
>VYMD01000308.1_pt1 | contig 12652 bp, 10 predicted proteins | sample 5115311 | NCBI WGS metagenome assembly VYMD01 (sample SAMN12291779, study PRJNA351875) | freshwater metagenome | isolation source: freshwater lake | place: USA: Michigan, Wintergreen Lake | collected 2013-08-08
CAATCACTGCCATTGTTTTTAAAGCCATTTTAGTCTCCTGCTACCATCGTGGTGATAAACCACTTTTGTTTTTGCTTCTCAAAAAAAATACGATAATCTATCGGACTTCTTAAATACTTATCACAAATAAAACCTTCTCTACCATCTGCTAGACATACTTTTTGCCAATTACAATTTCCTTTGTTATCCTCCGCAGAACCATCGTTTGGATCAGAAGGAACATTTTGAACGATTTGAAAGCTTAGACGATCCAGCACTTTGGCATCAATATGGGCTTCTGTTCTCACATTTACATTCGTTCCTATGACCACAGAATGGGTGAAGACATCCAATTCTTGCGGAAATTTCTCATACATGTAAGGCGAAACAAACTGGCCTTCTGGATTTAAATAGAAGCCTAGTTTAAAAGTCGAGTCGAGTATTGTCCAAATCTCAGACTTTTCCGGCTGGGAGTTCAATTCGAAGTGTTTTTTGAATTCTTTTTTACCGGATACACTGTCGAAGGTAAATCGGATGTCAGGTGACAAACTTTCCATTAAAATCTGAGTATCTTTGGTTTTCACGGCTTTTAGCAATTTGGTTTTGAAGGCGATAAAACTTGGATCCTTCGAGGACTCATCTTTTGGGGCAAGTGTCGATTTTTTAAAAGGTTCGCAAGGCAGTAAAACAATGCTGGGTACGAGGAAAAGGATCAAAATGTAGGAACGCATAGTTGAAAATTCTAATTTTCCCTTTCCAAGTTCAATCCAATTTACTTTGGTCTCCCTAGTTGAAGATTTTTTATGGGACATAATTTTTTATCTTCAGGAATCTGAAAATCCTACCGAAATTGATCTTAGTATGGAAATTACGAATTTGCCCTCTCTCCAATCGGTCTTCTCTCGCATTCGTGAGCTGGAAAATATGACAATCGACCCCAAGCAGGCGATTTCATTTCCTGATATGATTGAAAGAAAATGGGCAAAATCAAAGGGCAATGTCGATTCAAAAGCGAACCCAACACCGACATCAGAGCTGAAAATTCCAAATTCGCAAATCCCGTCCCTTTCCCTTGATATCCAAGACAAACAAATTGGTCCCACTCCAATTGGCAGGGGAAAACCACTACGCGATTCCGATTTGGTATCTTTCATCGAACAGACAGCATTAAATAAAGGTATTGATCCCAATCTCGTAAAGGCAGTGATCAAAACCGAATCTAATTTCAAACCAAATGCAGTTTCTCCCAAGGGAGCTCTGGGTCTTATGCAACTGATGCCATCGACTGCAGACATCCTTGGTGTGGATGATCCTTTAGATCCAAGGGAAAATGTCGTAGGCGGAACCACCTATCTTAAAGACATGCTTACGAAATTTGGTGATACGGAGAAGGCTCTTGCGGCTTACAATGCCGGACCAGGTGCTGTCCAAAAATACAAGGGAGTTCCTCCCTACCAAGAAACACAAAATTATATCAATAAAGTCAAAGAGAATTATAGAAAGTTTTCACAGTAATAGTATTGGAAACATCCCTACAATTCATCGATAAAAATTACAACTGTTTTCGTCTTTGATGTATCAAAGACAAAATCATCTGATTCTCAAAATGCGCTGAACACGATGTCAGGTGATGCAATCAGAATCTCCTGTCCGCCTGATCGCACCAATTGTTTCGTATTAGGGAGGTTGACAACCTGCAAAAACCGATAACATCCGATTGCCTTCCCGAATCTGATAAGGTTAGGTGAAGGATCTTTATCTGAGAGCTTAATTTCAATAAGGCAAAACGGTTTTCCTTCAACAGTCAATAAGAGATCCACTTCCCTCTTCTCTTTGTCGCGTATAAAAAAAAGTTCGGTCTTCGCTAAACCAAAATCATTCCAATAATCTACGGCTCGCTTAAAATGAGAAACCACAAAGTTTTCAAAACGAATGCCAGGGTCAGTCAATGTGGCCCAATCCCAAAAATATATCTTTTTCTCTTTTCGTATCCCTCTCGTTATCTTTTTGGAATACGGTTTGATAAAATAAATATAGTAAACTCTCTCTAGTACTGTTAGCCATGACTCGGCTGTTTCAAATGCAACTTCCAAATCTTCTCGGATGGAATTGATAGACAATAAAGAACCTACTTTTGATGGCAATAGCTCAACCAAGCTTTCGAGTCGATCTATGTCTTGAATTCTTGTTAGATCTCGAATGTCTTCTCGAAGGATTCTTTGTTTTCTAGTTTCCGACCATCGACGGTAAAACGATGCATCATGTTTTGTGTATGGTTCCGGAAATCCACCAAACCTGAGCAGTGATTCGTAGTTAAATGGACCTGACTTGGAAGTTTTCAAATTGTCCCATGATCTTTCTGGACTCTCTAGACGAACTTGCCTTAATTCGCTGATAGTAAAGGGATGTAAATGATATAGAAAGTATCGACCAAGTAAGCTGTCCCCGCCCTTTTGGTAGAGGTCTAATCTCCCTGATCCCGTCACCCATATGCGAGCACTGTGTTGATTCTCATCAAAGAATCCTTTCAAAAAATTTTTGAATCGATTCATTTTGTGAATCTCATCAAAAATGATGGTTGGTTTTTTGAATTCTAATCTGTGATTTGATAATAGATCTGTTTCGTTTTTTAACTTCTTTCTATCAGCTGGGATGTCATAGTTCAGATAGACTCCAGGATACTTCGTAAGTACCGCTTTTGCAAGGGTAGTTTTCCCGACTTGCCTGGGGCCTGCCAAGAACAGCATTTTGTCCACTGGATGGTGAATCAAAAAATCAGGCAAATAAGGACGTGAATCCATTTGACTATTTTAGGTATATATCTAAAATAGTCAAACTATTATTTGGGTTATATCTAAATTAGTCAGATAATAAAATAGGTAGATGCGAATCCAGGATTGACTGATAATCACCTAATAGAACGAGTTATAGCCGAATTTTTCCTGTAAGCCACGAGTGTATTTGTGGTAAGGAATTAAACTTGGGCTGGATTCCCATGAATCTTCTATCTTCTTCACGAGAAATGAAAGCGCGGGGTATCCTTTCATTCGTTCCAAAACGCTCTTTTGAATCAAAATGGAGTCTTCACCCAAGGATACAAGTCCCAAAACACGACCGCCCTTTTTCCCTAGAAGTGACTTTTGGATTGATATCACATCTTGAGACCAAATGTCGGTTACGTACTGAAATGACTTTGGAGATTCTGTCGTATTACGAAGGTAATGTGTTTTCGTTTTTGTCAAAAAATATAACGCAAAAGAAAACTCTTTCGGAAGATAAATCGGATCCGATTTCAGTATGGAGGCTTGACCATAGGCTTTGGTAATGCTTGTAGTTTTTGCTTCCCATGGTTCCTCAGTTTTTCTGAGGTCTCGATAGATAAAGAACATGGATACTGCAATCAGAATCAGGGATACAACGGACGCAGTGTATGTATTTAACTCTTTTTCTGTCTTCAGTAGAATATGCCCAATTCCTAATACAAGAAGTGGCAATACAACGACCTTTGTTATGGACCACCATTCGTTAGCAAGTGACTGGATCGAATGTGGACCTAAAAAATCAAAGTAAGAAAAAAGTAATAAACAAAGAATGAAAAATCCCATATAGGACGTAAGCATAATAAATGGAACATTCTTCTTCTTATAAAAAACTGATGTTTTCTGAGCCTGTTTTCTTGCGCCACGAACCCCTGAAAATAAAACGAAAAAAGAAAAGCCAAGAAAGAACATGGTAAAACTGGAAAAGAACGCAAGTAAGGTGAGGAGCGGAAAGACAATCAAATCTGTGATCTTCTCCATACGAAATGTCAGAAACACTAACAGAATAAATACGAGACACACTGTTTCTGGAAAGTACTCCGTTGGGAAAGAATACGAAATCGGAAAGAATACCGCAAGAAATGCAAGCAGATAATGATTGCGACCCCAAGAATCCCTTCGAAGCAATAACAAAAACAAATGAACAAAGAGACTATAGAAAAATCCAGCTAACGATAAAAATGCGGGAATGTAGTTTAGACCTGTAATCTGCTTCCAAAATAACAAAATCACAAATGGAAGTGGTTCTTTGGCAGAGTAAAAGCCACCTTCCTCTGTAAGAGCGCGTAAATTTGCCATATATTCCCACTCTGTTTCGGAAATTGGGAACGGGCGGAAAAGCGAAAAAATGGTAAAGCTGAGTGCAAGGACCAAGATGCTAAAAAGGAAGTTGGGGAGGGAAATTGATTTGGGTTCTCGCATGTTGAAAAGCCGGAAAATAGCCTATTCCTTTGATAAATTTTAGGTGAAATTATTCCAGAATAATTTCGATTATACATAGAATTTCACAAAAAGAGGCGCAAAATGTCCATGGAGAAAAAAGATTATCTCCTTCACGATGAGAAAGGTCAGGTATCCCCTGACAAACCTTGGATTTTTAGAACGTATGCCGGACATACGAATGCAAAGGCCTCAAATGAGCTCTATCGCAAGAACCTCTCAAAGGGCCAGACTGGTCTTTCTATCGCTTTTGACCTCCCTACTCAATGCGGTTACAGCTCTGATCACGAAGTATCTCGTCCGGAAATCGGCAAAGTAGGTGTACCGATCAATTCATTAGAAGATTTTCGAATCCTCTTTGATCAAATCCCGATCGAAGAGATGAATACTTCGATGACCATCAACGGAACTTCTATGTGGTTGCTTTCCCTTTATGTTGCTTTGGCTCAAGAACGTGGAGTTCCATTAGAAAAATTGAATGGAACCACTCAGAATGATTTGATCAAAGAATATTTGGCACGGGGCACATACATTTACCCACCCAAAGAATCCATGAAAATTATTGTAGATATGTACGAATATTGCCTACATAACATTCCAAAATGGAACCCATCCAATATTTGTTCTTATCACTTACAAGAAGCAGGAGCCACTCCTGTGCAAGAGCTCTCCTTTGCGCTTGCCACTGCCATCGCAGTACTCGACTCCATTAAAGAAAGAAACTGCTTCAATGCGGAAGACTTTGAACAATGCGTAGGACGAATCTCCTTCTTTGTAAATGCTGGCATTCGCTTTGTTGAAGAAATGTGCAAAATGCGCGCCTTTACTGAACTATGGGAAGAAATCACAAGGGAACGATACGGTGTCAAAAATCCAAAATACCGAGTTTTCCGCTACGGAGTTCAAGTAAACTCACTCGGACTTACGGAAGAACAACCAGAAAACAACGCTTGGAGGATCATCTTAGAGTCATTAGGTGTCACTTTATCCAGAAAGGCAAGATGCCGCGCTTTACAATTGCCCGCATGGAATGAAGCCCTCTCCCTTCCAAGGCCATGGGACCAACAATGGTCACTGCGACTCCAACAAGTTCTTGCGTACGAGACGGACCTCCTCGAATATCCAGACTTGTTTGATGGATCAAAAGTGATCGAGTCAAAAGTGAAAGCACTCAAAGATGAAGCTAATTTAGAAATCAAAAAGATTTTGGAAATGGGTGGAGCTCTTACTGCAATTGACAATGGTTATATGAAATCACAACTAGTGAAGTCACAAACGGAACGACTCTCTCGTATCAATTCCAACGAACAAATCATAGTCGGTAAAAATAAATGGACCGAAGGTATCAAATCCCCATTGATGACAGATTCTGATGGTGGAGTTTTCAAAGTTGATCCGAAGTCTGCTGAACAAACACTCGGCGTATTATCGGAAGTCAAATCAAGAAGAGACAATACAAAAGCAACAAATGCAATCAACGACCTAAAACAAGCCGCAAAAGATGGAAAAAATCTTATGGAGTATTCTATCAACTGTGCGAAAGCTTTGGTCACAACTGGAGAGTGGGCAGATGCTCTCAGAGAAGTTTATGGAGAATACAACCCACCTACTGGTGTAGAAGGTCAGAAACTTTTTCTTACCGACGACAAAGTGGCGACCGTTCGTGGCAAAGTGGAAGCATTCACAAAATCTCATGGACACCGCCCAAAAATGGTCGTTGGGAAACCGGGACTTGACGGGCACTCGAATGGAGCTGAAATGATTGCCGTTTCTGCTAAACACAGTGGTTTTGATGTGATTTACTCAGGGATTCGTCTTTCACCGGAAGATATTGTCCAATCGGCAGTTGAGGAAAATGCGGATGTGATCGGAATTTCTATTCTTTCAGGATCGCATAAGGAGATCATCAAACAACTTTTTGATGAGTTAGACCATTATAAGGCCAAAGACAAAATCCCAGTTGTTATCGGGGGAATCATACCTGAATCCGATTTTGATGAACTGAAGGCTATGGGCATCAAAGAAATCTTTACTCCAAAAGATTATGATTTGATGTCAATCATGAACAAAGTCATTGACTTGATTTCCAAGGAAGCGGCTCCCGTCTAACACAGTTGGATATCCAAAAATTTAAAATTCTTGTGGTTGAGGACAACGAACTCAACCGCAAGATCATTGTTCAACAATTAGCAAAAAACAAATTTCATGTTGATGAAGCTGAAAATGGTCAAATAGCTTTAGAAAAAGTTGCTCTCCTCAAACCCGATCTAATCCTTTTGGATGTTATGATGCCCGTCTTGGACGGATTTGCAGTCTTAAAAAAACTTAGAGAGACCCAAACTCAAGTCGAACTACCGATCATTCTTGTAACTTCGATGCAGGATTCAGAAGACATTGTTAAAGGTTTTCAGCTTGGTGCGAATGACTACCTCCCAAAAAACTTCAACACAGAAGAATTACTCGCGAGAGTAAACTCTGGATTAAAAATTCGAGACCTACACAATTTATTGAAGGATCGAAATAATACAATCGAAAGAGAACTGGATATGGCAAGACTCATCCAGAAAAAGATACTCCCTGTCTCAACTCCGCTACTCCCGGGTTATACGATCTCATCACTGTATGTCCCTATGGATAAAATTGGCGGGGATTATTATGACTTTTTAGAAAATGAATCCTATTGCGATTTTTTTATGGCTGATGTTTCTGGGCATGGAGTACCAGGTGCGCTCATCGCATCAATTTTAAAAATGTCACTGAAATCAATTCACGATCCAAATCCATCAATTACGGAAATTCTATCTACCATGGATCAGGCAGTATATGAACGCGGTGCGATTGGTATGTTTGCAACTGCTCTCATTATGCGATTGTATTTTAAAGAAGGACGGATAGCCTATTCAAGTGCAGGTCACCATCCCCTACTCATTCAACGTAGATCAAATGACACTTTTATTAATTTAACAGTACCCGGAACGCCGCTTGGGATAAACTATGATTTCAAAAAAGTAAGTTTTAATTCGGAAGAGTTCCAATTGATACCAGGAGATCGAATCATCCTCTATACAGATGGAATTCTCGAAGCCACTAATGAAGAAGAAGCAGATTTTGAATCAACTGAATGGTATAATTTTTTAAACGAATACCGTGATTCTAAACTAACAGAGTTATCCTCTCAATTGTTAAAAACACTTTCAAAATTTTCACAACGAGAGCACTTCGAGGATGATTTAACATGGGTTGTCATTGATTACGATGGAATCTGAGATTTCTGGAATTTGAAAAAAATGGGAACAAATCTATGATCAGCGAAATTCAAAAACTAATCGAAGAAGCCATTCTTGGTGAAAAATATTCCATTGCTCAGATCATTTCTGAAATCGAAACCAAAAATAATATCCAGTTTCGCAAAGAACTATTTGAAAATCTAAAAAAACAAATATCAAAAAGTGATGCGCTGACTATAGGCATTACGGGTACACCCGGAGCCGGAAAATCATCCCTACTCGGAGAAATTTGTAAGGTTTTTCTATCTATGGCACCTGACAAAAAAATGGCGATCGTAGCTATTGACCCCTCCTCGAACATAAGTGGCGGATCCATACTTGGCGATAGAACGCGTGTCACACTCCCCAGGAGAGAAAATCGAATTTACTTTCGCTCACAACCATCACAATTAGAATTGGGAGGGTTAAATCCATATACTTATCATGTCATTCGATTTTTAAGAATGATTTTTGATTATGTTTTTATTGAAACCGTGGGAATCGGTCAAAACGAAATTTCGGTCTCTTTGATAACCGATTTATCTTTTCTTGTCATGCAGCCATTAGGTGGCGACCAAGTCCAGTTTATGAAAAGCGGAATTATGGAAGTTCCAGATGCATTTATTATAAACAAATGTGACGAAGAAAGCCTTGCGAACGCTAGTTATCATATGCTAGAAACTACTCTTTCTTTTTTGAAAGATATACTCCCCGATCAAACACTCCCTCCCATTTTTAAAACTTCCGTTGTAAAACATACAGGTATAAAAGAGTTACTTACTTATATACTTAATTTTCACGAACAAAAGGATCGAAACTTCGAAACCAAAACTCAGTTAATAAAATGGATAGAAAGTGAATATGGTAGATGGGGAAAGGAACAAATCCTTTCAAAAATCAATCTACCAATTTATTCGATGAGCAAAAACACACTATTTGAAGACTTGGAGCAAAAAGCAATCCAAGAAATCGAATCAAGGCTGAAATGATATTTAACTATTTAGCCCACTCGTAACGTTTATCAACAAGAGAGGCTTCTATCCTTGCTCGTTTGATGTCCCAACCAAGACCTTTCACAAGCTTTTCATCAATTTTTTTACGATCCAGAGCATTGATTTTACCAACAGTTCCTGCTCCAGACCTTCGGAAATAAAAGTCTGTTGCATGAATGATATCTAAAAATTTGACAGCATATTCAATTTCTTCTTCATATAACAATTCTCCATTTGGCAATTGGTATTTTTCCTTACCAGATAACGAAAGAATTCGAAAGGTTTCTCTCCCATATCTGCCTGCCAAGGTTTCTAATTTCAAACCATTTTCATTCGGGAATTGAGTCGTGAGCTGTTCGACGAGCTCCTTTCTTGACGTGAAATCACCACCTATCAACGTTTGCTTATCGGATTGACAAAGTATCCTTTCTTTTTTTAGAAAAAAAGAAACTTGATCCATCAATTTTTCAGAAACATTTCTGCTCGTCGTATATTTTCCACCCAGTGCCGAAAAAAATCCTGCAAAACCTTCAGCTGTATAGTTCATTATTTCCGACTTGCGAGAAGCCGAGTATGTTTCTTTTTTAGAATCAGCATCTTCCACCAACGGTCTCAAACCACCATAATAGTAGACTACATCATCTAACTTTAATGGTGCGAGACCAAAAGAAGAATTCACTTCATCAAGTAGATTTTTGATTTCTGATTCAGTCACTTCAAACGAATCAGGATGGTTATCAAAGATCGTGTCTGTAGTACCAATAATTGTTTGATTACGCCAAGGTATTACAAATAAATGTGAGCCATCTTTTTTCTTTAAAATAATGCATTCTTTACTACAAATATTTCGAACAACAGCATGAATTCCTTTTGATCTTAAGATTTTCTTTTCAGTTGAAATGCCTGCCATCGCTTCAATGATATCTGCCCAAGGACCAGCACAATTTACAACTACCTTAGCTGATACAGTTCGTTCCTTTCCTGTCTCGGTATCTGACACATTGATTGAATATCCACCTGAATATTGTTTTGTGATATAATTTACATTTGTATAGTTTAGGGCATGGGCACCCCTTGCTTTTGCGGAAAATATAAACTCACAAGTGTGATACTCCGGATTGATATTCATATAGTCGTAATATTGATAAGAACCTATGAGAGAGTTTCGGGAAAGCGGAAATGATTTGTAAATCGTTTCTGATTTTGAATTCCAAATAAATCTTGGTATATGAGTATCAGATACGATTTCCTGATTTCGGTCAAAAGATAGAAAGTTGTACAATAGCATTCCAGCCCAAAGCACAATCCGTTCAAAAAATGAATGAATCGGAATGATAAACCCTAGCGGTCTAACTGAATGTGGACCAATTTTTGCCAATACTCGTCTTTCTTTTAAGGACTCTCTCACTAAAGAAAATTCTAGATTCTTTAAATACCGAAGTCCGCCATGTATCAATTTTGAAGTTGCCTGACTTGTTCCTGATGCATAATCTGATTTTTCAACCAAAAGGCATTTAAATCCTCGTAGAGTGGCATCCCACAAAACATTTGCACCTGTTATACCACCGCCAATGATGATCAGATCATACTCTTTATCTAAATGATCAATTCGGCTCAATTTAAAATTCTTTTTGGACTGTGGTTTTGGTAATTGTGTTTTTTTCATGATTTTCTGATTAACAACGAATGGAGATACAACTTGGAACAACGGTAAACTTTGCAGGCAATTGCCCCATATTTTCACCGTCCACATCGATGAATACATCTTCATCGGAATTTGCTTCTAAAGAATTGATTTGACGAGATGTTACTTTTTCTTCTTCCAATAACTTTCCTTTATAAAGTTTAGAAAATTTTGCCATCGTTTCAAGAACACCAACGTCCTTTATTGCAAGCACATCCATCTGGCCATCATCTAGTTTAGCCTTTGGCGCAAACCACATGCCGCCACCGGCAAACTCAGCATTAGCGCAGACAACTAACCTACACTTTGCTTCTATACTTTCTCCATTACCTAATTTTAATTTTATGAACTTATTTTTATAAGTGAAGAGACAAACAAATGTATAATATAAAAATACAATTTTTCCACCTAGCCATTTGCCAAGACTAGAACGATTTACCTTGTAAACCACCTCTCCGCCCATACCAAAATCCGCTAAATTAAGACAATAATAGATCCCCTTAGACTTGTCTGTTTTTGTATATTCCACCTCGACCAAATCGATTTTACGTACTTTTCCATCTATTATTTGTTTAATGGCGACGGCTGGATCTGTACTCACCTTTACTGTTTTTACAAAATCATTTCCTCGACCTGCAGGTATCGGACTAAAGATGGCTTTATCGTTAATCGGTTTTCCATTTTCTAAAAATCCGTTTACGATATTAGAAAGTGTTCCGTCTCCGCCTATACCAATGATCCAATCGAATCCATCTTTGATGGCACGACTTGATATTTGTAAGGCACTCGTTGCAGGAGCGGTCTCCTCGTAATGGTAGTCAATCTTACGGTTATCAAGTTCCGCTTTGACCTTTTCCCAGACTTTTGTAGAAACCCCTCCTCCGGAGACAGGATTTAAGATAATTTTGGCTTTCATTGCTTTTCTTCTCCAACAAGTCCAGGGAACAAACCAAAAAACAAAACATCTTCGATAGTTTCTATATAAGACTTTTCACTTTTGATTTCCTTTTGAAAGTGACCATCTAATAAAACCTCAACGGCGCCACGAATCATTCCCCAGGCAACAGCGACATTCGGGTAAGCGCCTTTATTATTTGTAAGATTTTCATTTTTACTTTGCTTATAAACTTTTTCCAAGATAGATAAACGAGTATTTCTCTCCGTTGATAACTTTTCTCTCATCTCTTTCGAAACATTATCTATATTGAGTGAATCGCCACATTGTTTTGCTACTAAATACATGTTTTTATCGCCTAAACAATGCTCAATGTAAGTTCTTAGTGCGGATCTTGCCATCTCGATCGCAGATCCAGCTTTAAGGCAATCTTGTAACCTTTCTCTTAGCCTCTCATAGTCTTCCAATTGGATACGCGCCATCAAATCATCTTTACTTTTAAAATGTAAATAGATGGTTCCCCTACCTATTTCAAGCTGTTTTGCGATGTCATCCATCTTGACCATCGATGGATGTCTCAACTGGAATAGTTTAATTGCAGTTTCAATGATATTTCGTTCTCTAATTGCAAACTCTCTACGTTTTCTTTCAGAAACTCCCATACTATTTTATACCTAACAATCCGCCTGGATTCATGATCCCTTTGGGGTCGAATGCTTTTTTGATCGCACCTAGCAACTGCAAACTAGACTTTCCAATTTCCTTTTCCATCCAAGGTGTCAATAATCGTCCTATACCATGGTGGTGAGAAAGTGATCCTCCATTTTCGTGGATCGTGTCAATGAGACCTTTGTGAAATTTTGCAAAAGATTCTAATTCACCTGTTTCTTCCATCGGTTTGATAAATATAAAATACAAGTTCGCACCATTTTCATATGCATGTGAAATATGAACCATACATGCTGTGTTTGGAAAACTTTTTATATACTTTCTTGTTTCTGACCAGAGTTTGTACAATTCATTCCAGGTGACAGCCGTCTCTATTGTATCTATCCTAATTCCTTCATCCATCAATGTATCACGTAGATAGGCACTTGAATACCTTTGGTGTAACCATTTTTCGACAGGAGATTTCCCAGTTGAAAATGCGCCTCTATGTTTGGCGATCTTTTTGATTTTTTTAAACACAAAGGTCGTATACTCCGGATCTCCATCAATGATAATGTGCATCAGGCTACGCTTCCCCGACTTATAACCGATAAATGATAAAAATTTATCCTCTTTACCTCCGGCAAGACCGCTCACTTGGAAAGAAATTTCAGTTTCTTCTGGATCTTGGATACGGAAAAAATGAGGTTTCCCAAATCCACCTTGCATCACTTCTCTCATTGTTTCAACCGCGGATTCAAAATCCTTAAAAATGAAGGAACCCTTTGTCGAATGATTCAAATTAAACTTTCTAATTTTCAATGTGGCAGAAGTGATTACTCCAAAACTTCCTTCACTACCTAAAAATAGTTTAAATAGATCTGGACCGATCGAACTTGCAGGATATGCTTTTGATTGGATCACTCCAG
>VYMD01000535.1_pt1 | contig 12634 bp, 10 predicted proteins | sample 5115311 | NCBI WGS metagenome assembly VYMD01 (sample SAMN12291779, study PRJNA351875) | freshwater metagenome | isolation source: freshwater lake | place: USA: Michigan, Wintergreen Lake | collected 2013-08-08
TAGGGTCTGCTGAATAAATCTAAAAACCTTGTTGGGTAAGACTTTTAGACTTTTTGTCAATCAAAAAGTACCAGGCATGGGAGTGATCAGGGGGAAAATTGAGGTACTTTTTCCCTGAAAATTAGGTAGTTGACCACCTGAAAATCGGTAAAACCCTACACCCCACACCCCACACCCCACACCCTACCCCCACCGAAAAACTTTTTCAGCAGACCCTAATTACTTAAATCCCTAACCTTAAAATAACTACTATAAAAATATTTTTCCCCTTGCTCAATGGCTGCAATTGACTCTTTAGAAAAAGCCTTAAAATATCACTTTGGCTACGATCAATTTCGACCGAATCAACGCCAAATAATTGAGGCTGCTTTAAATAATCAGGATTTATTAGTAATTATGCCTACCGGAGGCGGTAAATCTCTCTGTTTTCAGCTACCTGCTTTAATCAAAAAAGGGGTGACGGTGGTGGTTTCTCCCCTAATTGCTTTAATGCAGGATCAGGTAACTGCTTTAGCTGATAATGGCATCGGGGCAACATTTCTCAATAGCACTTTAAACGCTAAACAAGTCAGAGAAAGAGAATCTTTAATCCTGCAAGGAAAAATTAAACTGTTATATGTCGCCCCAGAAAGATTATTATCGCCTAGTTTTTTAGACTTTTTAGCTGTTATTGATAATTACCTCGGTTTAGCCTGTTTAGCAGTGGATGAAGCTCACTGTGTCTCCGATTGGGGTCATGATTTCCGACCTGAATATCGACAAATTAAACAAGTTCGTCAACGCTTTCCCTCCGTGCCAATTTTGGCTTTAACTGCCACCGCTACCCAACAGGTTAGAGAAGATATTATCCAACAATTAGGATTGCGAGATACTTCCATTCATATTGCTAGTTTTAATCGTCCTAATCTTTATTATGAAGTTCAACCTAAAACCAGTAAATCTTATCAGCAATTGTATCAATATATTAAAGGACAAAAAGGAGCAGGAATAGTTTACTGTATCAGCCGCAAAACCGTCGATAAAGTTGCAGAACAGTTACAAAAAGATGGTATTAATGCCCTACCCTATCACGCCGGTATGGAGGATCGGGAAAGAAGTAAAAATCAAACCCGTTTTATTCGGGATGATGTGCAGATTATGGTGGCGACAATTGCCTTCGGTATGGGGATTAATAAACCCGATGTGCGCTTTGTCATTCATTACGATTTACCCCGCAATTTAGAGGGATATTATCAAGAATCTGGCCGTGCGGGTAGGGACGGAGAACCAGCTAAATGTACCCTCTTTTTTAGCTTTGCAGATGCCAGAAAAATTGAGTATTTTATTAACCAAAAAACCGAGCAAAATGAACAACAGAAAGCTCGTCAACAATTGCGACAGGTGTTAGATTATGCTGAAGGGACTGAATGTAGAAGATCGAGCGTACTAGGTTACTTTGGAGAAAGTTTTGCGGGTAACTGTGGTAACTGTGATAACTGTCGGAATGGTACAAATAACCAGGATTGGACGATCGAAGCACAAAAATTTTTATCCTGTGTGGCGCGGACGGGACAGAAATTCGGTATGATGCACATAATCAACGTACTGAGGGGAGGAAAAGGTGAAAGAATCACCCAATATCAACATCATTTATTATCTACTTATGGCATCGGTAAAGATAAAACTGTGGAGGAGTGGAAACGTTTAAGTCGTTCCCTTGTCCAGCAAAATCTATTAGTAGAAACTGAAGACGATTTTAGAATCTTGAAACTTAATCAACACAGTTGGGAAGTGATGCGGAAACAACGTTCCGTGTTTATTGTCGTCCCCCAAAAAGCTAACGGTCAAATCTTGGGAGACGACAATCCCAATACGCTGGAAAGTGATTTATTATTCGATCGCTTGCGGCAACTGCGGAAAAAAATTGCCGATAGTCAAGGGGTGCCTCCCTACGTTATTTTCCATGATTCTAGTCTGCGTTTGATGGCCCAATCAAAACCCCGGAGTTTAGGGGAGTTTCGTCAAATTTCTGGAGTAGTACACAGTAAAGTACAACAGTATGGGGATATATTTATAGCGGCAATTAATGATTTTTGTCAGGATAGTCTTCCCTCTACTCAATTGCTCACTCTCCAATACTATCAAGATGGGTTGAATGCGGAAGAAATCGCTCGCAAAAGAAGCTTAAAAGTCTCAACAATCTATGAACATTTAGCTAAATTGCTGGAAGCGGGTTACGAAATTGATATTAATCAGTTAGTCTCTAAAAATAAACAGGAATATATTCGTTTAGTGATCAAAAAAGTGGGCGATCGATCCCTGAAAACTCTTAAAGAAAATCTGGGAGATAATTATAGTTATGAGGAAATTAAATTAGTTGTTGCTTGGCAAAGACGACCCCGGCAATAAGGGCAGAGGAACTCTTTTGATGCAACCCGCCACTTTACAGGCAATAGGCAATAAATAATCAGTTTTTAATAACCGGATTTAGTATTACAATCAGTGGGTTAATCGGCTCAAAAATTGCTTTTTCTGGGGTTGAAAATGTTTCAACCCCGATTTTTATCATCCGGGAAAAATAACTTCTAGGGGAGCGGGAATCATCTCGCTACGAAAGTCGAGAATCTGGACTAGGATTAAATAGGCAACGGCGATTAAAATCGAAATTGCTCCCGTGATAATGGCGATAATTTTAGCAGAATTCATATAGTTAACCGTTAATTTCCTGAGATTGCCGCAAAAGCTACCGAAATTTATTCTCATCTAGGATTGCGAGCCTAAACAATTCAAACTGAAGATATCTTACCAAAATTTTGGGTTAAAGCCCCGTCCTTTTAGGACGGCTTTATGTTAAAATAAAATTGGTTTGAATCCCCTGAGTGGGCGGTAGTGAATGGCTCGATTGAGTTGAACCCTTGATAGCTCAAGAATCCTCACGCCTTTAGGCCCAGGAGTGTCAAAGCACAATTATCCCGGACAGTTGAGGGAAGGGAGTACATCTCAGTAAAGCTGTCCCTTGCAAATTTGACAGGAGATAGTTCTTGTGGCTCAAGACATAGACTAAAATCTATGGTCAAGCTTAAGATTATTTGTTAATTGAATCTATGCAACCAGCAAAACCCTTGCTATAATCGACAATATATGGTAATAGACCAATTCCATCCACTGCATCGGCATCCTCAAAGTTGATCAACCTCGCTTTGTTTTAAGGTAGGCTAAGGCCTGCCTTACTTTTTATCAGTGATCAGTAACCAGTAAGCAGAAAATTGCCATTTAATACCAATCAGCGCTCAGACTGTCCACGGAAAACTCAAATCTGATCACGGGTAACTGATAACTGATAACTGATCTGATCCCCTAGCGTGATAAGCTGTGTATTGGCTAATTTTACAAAAAATTAAGACTTTCCCCTTGTGGGAGTTATCAGCTAAAACCCAGAGTAGACATAAACAATGGTAGCGACAACAGAAACTAACGTTGGTAAAATCGTCCAGATCATCGGTCCTGTCATCGATGCCGAATTTCCCAGTGGCAAACTGCCCCGTATTTATAATGCCTTAACCGTAAAAGGAACTAACTCCGCCGGTCAAAATCTATCGGTTACTTGTGAAGTACAACAGTTACTCGGTGATAACCAAGTGCGCGCCGTTGCCATGAGTACCACCGATGGTTTAGTGCGCGGTATGGATATCGTCGACACCGGCGCGGCGATTAGCGTTCCCGTGGGTAAATGCACCCTCGGTCGGATTTTTAACGTTCTTGGTGAACCCGTGGACGAAAAAGGACCGGTTAACGTCATCGAAACCTCTCCTATTCACCGTCCCGCTCCCAAATTAGTCGATCTTGAAGTAACACCGACGGTTTTTGAAACCGGTATCAAGGTAATTGACCTGCTCACCCCCTACCGTCAAGGGGGCAAAATCGGCCTCTTTGGGGGTGCTGGTGTGGGCAAAACCGTCATTATGATGGAATTAATCAACAATATCGCCATTCAACACGGTGGTGTCTCGGTTTTTGGCGGTGTGGGTGAAAGAACCCGCGAAGGAAACGACCTCTACAACGAGATGATCGAATCGAAGGTAATCAACGCTGATAACCCCGAAGAATCGAAAATCGCCCTCGTTTACGGTCAGATGAACGAACCCCCCGGAGCGAGAATGCGCGTCGGTCTCTCCGCTTTGACCATGGCCGAATACTTCCGCGATGTCAACAAGCAAGACGTACTCTTATTTATTGATAATATCTTCCGTTTCGTGCAAGCTGGTTCGGAAGTATCGGCGCTCCTCGGTCGGATGCCTTCTGCGGTAGGATACCAACCCACCCTCGGCACTGACGTAGGCGACCTGCAAGAGCGGATTACCTCCACCAAAGAAGGATCGATCACTTCCATCCAAGCAGTCTATGTACCCGCGGATGACTTGACTGACCCCGCTCCCGCTACTACCTTCGCTCACTTGGACGGAACAACTGTACTATCCCGTGGGCTGGCTTCCAAAGGTATCTATCCGGCAGTAGATCCCCTCGGTTCCACCAGCACCATGCTACAGGCCGATATCGTCGGTGATGAACACTACGGCACCGCTCGCGCCGTCCAATCTACCCTGCAACGCTATAAGGAGTTACAGGACATCATCGCTATTCTCGGTTTAGACGAATTATCGGAAGAAGATCGTCTCACCGTTGACCGCGCTCGCAAAATTGAGCGTTTCCTCTCGCAACCTTTCTTCGTGGCCGAAGTGTTCACCGGTTCCCCGGGTAAATACGTTACCCTCGCTGATACGATCAAAGGCTTCCAGATGATCCTCAAAGGTGAACTCGATAGCTTACCCGAACAAGCGTTCTATATGGTCGGCAATATCGATGAAGCGATCGCTAAAGGCGAAAAACTCAAAAAAGGCTAATTAAAAGTCAGTAGTAACCGCGTTTAGCGGTTACTAAACCCAGAAATCTGCCAAAATTATCGTTATTATCACCCATGAGCATTACAGTACGGGTTATTACACCCGATCGCATTGTCTGGGATAACGTGGCTGAAGAAGTAATCCTACCCAGTTCCACGGGACAATTAGGTATTCTTAGCGGTCACGCTCCTTTATTAACTGCCCTGAATATTGGCGTAATGCGAATTCGACCGGGGAAAGACTGGGAAAATATCGCGGTTTTGGGCGGTTTTGCCGAAGTCGAAAATAATGAGATCAAAGTCCTCGTTAATGGGGCGGAATTAGGCTCAAAAATCGATAAAGAAAAAGCTCGCACCGAATACGAACAGGCTCAAACCCGTCTCGATGAAGTCAGCAAAGGGGATGACCGTCGCAAAACTATCCAAGCGCAACAATCATGGCGCAAAGCTCGCGCTAGATACCAGGCCGCTGGCGGTTTAGTATCGGTTTAAAAAATAGATGATCGGTTAGGCTGTCAACCTAACCGATTTTGCCAAAAATACATATCAAGAATATCAAAATATCATAAAGACTCTCGGCTGACTCTTCTAATAGGTTCTAGAATAAGTTCTAGCTTTACTTATGTCGTGAACCGAATATAGCCATAGTAAAAATTATGAAACTGTATTACGCAAGCCAAACCAGGGAAACTCAAGAAAAACCGGGTAACTTTGGAGATGAACTAAATCCTTGGCTATGGCCAAAATTACTACCAGGTATTCTCGATGAGGATGAAAGGGTCGCTTTTATCGGGATTGGAACTTTAATCAACCAGAGATTAAAGCGCAGACTTCCCAATACTAATTTGCGAATAATATTTAGTTCGGGAGTAGGTTACGGCAATTATTTAAAACAGCTAGATGAAACCTATAGGGTTTGTTGTGTTCGGGGTCCTTTATCTGCTGATTGGTTAGGGATTTCGTCCGATTTAGGTATAATTGATGGAGGTGTATTAGTCAATCGTCTATTTCGACCCGAGCGACAAATTAAATACAGATATTCCTATATGCCTCATTACAATCTCGCAGGTGAGGGTTGGGAGCGCGTTTGTGAGAGTTTGAATTATGGCTATATAAACCCCACATGGCCAGTAGAAAAGGTCATGGAGTCTATTTGTCAGACAGAAGTAGTTTTGGCGGAAGCGATGCACGGAGCGATTGTTGCCGATGCCTTTCGAGTACCTTGGATTCCCGTAACTAGCCATTCGACAATCTTATCTTTTAAGTGGCACGATTGGTGCGCCTCGGTGAATTTAGAATATCAACCCGCATCTATACCGCGTTTGCATCATCCTAATCCGATTAAAGACATTTTAACCCCAGTTCGCTCAGTACGGGATTTCTATCGCCAGAAAGTGGCCGCCGCACAACTAGCATTAATTGCCAAGGACGCTCGCCCTTTGTTAAGTGATTCTAAGCTTCTAGAATCTTTAACCGTTAGACTAGAAGAAAAACTTGAAGATTTCAAAAATGACTGGAAAAAAGGCTATTTTTCTTGACTTGTTAACTAAGAATGTTGAGAGTTTGCCCTATGGATAACTATCTTTTCTAACATTATTGTCGGCAAACCTGAATCAAAGACTAACTTAATTAGAAGCCGTTGGAAAAGTGCCTCGAATCTTTTGAGGCACTCGATTGTCAGGCTATCGGTGACAAAATGGCTCAACCCATACTTCGAGAGACTCAAACTCAACTTGTCAAACGATTTATGAATTCTGCTTTTTGACTCCCATCTATAGCGTTTCTGATTCACAAGAGGTACATTCCCGATCCTGAACAGCTTAATCAGCAAAGGTTTAAGTGTGCCGCACAGATGCGAGAACCGCTATAAATCAATTGCTGCCACTAAAAACAACTTCGGGGAATTTTAACTGTGCATCGGCCATGGGGATTTGTCGGCCTTGATTGCGTAACTCTTGCCAAAAATTAATTACTTCTGTGGCTTTGTTGAGAACATCAACGCGATCGGACTCATCAATCCAGTGTTTTGCTTCTAGCTCCTCTTGCAGTTGTTGCCAAGCATCATTGCGCGGCCAGAAAAAATAAGCGGTGAGGGGGCTAGTTCCTTTGCCGACCACCTGATCTACAGCGATCGCTACGTTCTGATCTAACCACAATACTTTTAAAATAAACTTTGATTCGGAACTGACTGTCATTGTTAATCGTTAATCGTACAATTCTCGATTATATCATCTTTTGACTCAATTTTCCGCAGTCAATTTTTAACTATTTTTTGCTGTTTTTGCGCCAATAACCACTATGATTCCCGAAACAGACTCTTTAGCTTCTAAACAAATCGGTGTGGCCGTGATTAGAGATGATCGAGATTTAATTTTAATCGATCGCCGTCTAGCCAAGGGACTCTTGGGCGGTTTTTGGGAATTCCCCGGTGGCAAAATCGAAGGCAATGAAACGGTACAGGAATGTATTAAACGGGAGATATTAGAAGAAATTGGCATTGAAATCGCAGTTGATAGTCATTTAATCACTATCGATCACACCTATAGTCATTTTCGGGTTAATCTACAAGTATATAACTGTCGTTATCTCAGCGGCGAAGCGCGGGCGATCGAATGTGAAGAAATCCGCTGGGTAACTATCCAGGAACTAGATAATTACACTTTCCCCGCGGCCAATCAAGAGATTATCAGAGCCTTAAAAGACATGGTAAACTCGAAATGATTGCTGCTAATCGTCGAGTAATTATGCTTAATCCTTCTATTCGTCAAGAACCCCGCTACGAACCGGCCGCGGTTATTCCCCTAAAAAAAGACGCTTCCATTGTTGAGTGGTTAGAAAAAAATAATCGCATGATTCCCCGGGATAAAGTCGCGGAACCAGATCTCACTCTCGAAGAAGATGTGGAACTATCTGAACTCATGGATGTCGATGATATCAGTTATGATGACGACGAGGATGAATTAGTCTTAGATGAAGATTAATCCCGTCTTCTTTGGCAAATTTTCCCCTTATCTGGCGCTTTAGTCGTGAACGCTAACATTTTTTCCGCCCCTATCTTTAAAAAACCCACTGGAACCCATCTCCTGATTCTACTAACGGGATTACTATTTCTGTTAGTAGTTTTTTTTCAGGCCACTAATTCCCTTTTACCCCCCCTGATGGCCACGACATTAATCAGTGGTGGTCTTGGTTGCTGGGTAGTGCCGATGCTGCGGCGCTTGAAAATGGGTCAGATTATGCGCGAAGATGGACCACAGGCTCATTTAAAGAAAGCAGGAACCCCAACGATGGGAGGCAGCTTTTTTGTGCCAGTAGCCCTTATTTTCGCTTTAATCTGGTCTAAATTCACTCCTAATGTGGTGGCGGTTGCTTTGCTGACTTTTGCTTACATGGGTATCGGTTGGTTAGATGATTGGCAAATTCTGCGTTATAAGTCGAATAAAGGCCTATCTCCCCAGATGAAGTTAATTTTACAGATAACGGGGGCGGCGCTTTTTTGCCTCTGGATGTTGGTCAATCAGGTGAGTACCGATATCACCCTTTGGGGTCGATTAGTGATTCCTTTGGGCTTTTTCTTCTGGATTTTGGCGGGATTTGTCCTTGTGGCTGAAAGTAACGCCACTAATCTCACCGATGGGGTGGATGGATTAGCGGGGGGAACAGGTGCGATCGCTTTTTTGGGTTTAGGTATTATTATCGCTCCTAGTCATCCAGATTTAGCGATTTTCTGCACTTGTTTTGCTGGTGCTTGTCTAGGCTTCATTTTTCATAACCGCAACCCCGCTAAAGTGTTCATGGGTGATACGGGTTCCCTCGCTTTGGGAGGTGCTTTAGCTGCAGTGGGTTTAATTACTGGACATCTCTGGGGATTATTTTTAATTAGTGGTCTGTTCTTTCTGGAATCTCTTTCGGTAATCGCTCAGGTTAGCTATTATAAAGCTACAAAAGGAGCCGATGGCAAGGGCAAAAGATTATTAAAAATGGCTCCTTTTCATCATCATTTAGAATTAAGTGGTTGGACGGAAACCAAGATTGTGGGAGCTTTTTATCTGGTTAATGCGCTTTTAGTTGTCTTGGCTATTTGGAGCAGTTAATTAGGCACTAAAGGAAAGACCACAACCGCAGGTATTTTGGGCGTTGGTATTGGTAAAACGGAAACCACCACCCATGAGATCTTCTGAATAGTCTAATTTAAAAATTTGTAGGTAGCGATCGCTCTCAGGATCGACTAAAATATTAATACCCTGACTTTGATAAAAGCGATCGTTTTCTCCCGCAATATCGGTTAATTCGAGATGGTAGTGAAGTCCCGAACAACCACCGTTTTTTACGGCCAAACGCAGATAGGAACCAGTCAGTCGACGGCTTTGACTCCAACGTTCAATTTCTCTAGCGGCAGCGGGACTTAATTCGATCATTGTTTTTGAGACTATTGTAATAATAATATCAAGTTCTTGTGAAGTTATACCACAGTTGTTGTCCAACTTTATGTTAAGAAATATGTGACTAATAAATGGCGGGAGTAGCTGACAATTTTTAACACAGAAAACGGGTTTCTCCGAGAAACCCGTTTTCTAGGTGACTTAGAAGGAGAGCTTAGACACTTAGATAAAGAAGCTACTAACATTAATGCTCCCCAAAGCTGGTAAAGTGCCAGTAAATCCGGTGATATTTATGAATAAATCATTGCTGGATTGGAAGCCAGCAGTGAGAGGAGCCGGTATTTGTCACAGGGGACTTAATTTAAGGTAGCATATAGTTAAATGCGTTTTGTCTGCTAGGATAATGCTCAACCTTTCAAAAGACATTCATTCTCTAACTGAGTTTAAACGAAACACGACCCAGTTCATAGAGCATCTCAAACAAACCAAAGACCCTTTGGTGCTTACGGTTGATGGGAAAGCAGCACTCGTCGTGCAGGATGCGGAATCCTATCAGACACTTCTTGAAGCTGCAGAATTGGTTGAGACGCTTAAAGGAGTCAAGCGTGGTCTTGAAGAGATGAAGCAAGGCAAAGGTAAGAAGGCAGAGGAATTCTTCTCTGAATTGTTCGATAAACTGGACAGTTCTCCATGAGCCAAAAGTATCAAGTGGTCATACAACCAGCAAGCACAACAGGGAATTGAAAAAGCCTATCTGTGGTTCAGTAAAGATTCTCCTCGAAAAGCGAGGTTGTGGCTAGAAGGATTGTACAAAGCAATTCTGTCACTAGAGCAAATGCCTTACCGTTGTTCACTTGCTTTTGAAAATAATTTCTTGGAGGAAGAAATCCGACAACTTATTTATGGTAAGGGACGTAGTGCCTACAGAATTCTCTTTACCATCACTGGCGATATTGTGCAGATTCTTTTCGTGCGCCACGTTGCACAAAAGCCTTTGTCAAGTCAAGAAGATGAAGAAGAGTAGAGGTCCATGGCATACCATTGTTGTCCTAAATTGTGACGGCAAAGTTTTGATAGGTAAGGTTATACATTTTTCTTTATTTGTGGCAGACATCTTACTGTCCTCTCCCAAAAAGGGAGAGGGGTTGTGGGTGAGGGTAATTAACCATCTCTGCCATTACTGTAGAAAAAAGGTATTAATTAAACAAAGAAATTACCCACCGGAATACTCCCTAAAGCAGGTAAAGTACCAGTAAATCCAGTGATATTTACTAATAAATCATTGCTGGATTGGAAGCCATCTGTGCTATCATTAATAATTAGATAAGTTCCAGCGATCGCACCAGTTGTTACTTGCACTAAGGCAGCACTATTAAGTGCTAATCCTTGATTACCTGTAGTCGCTCCATTGGCATCAGTAAATACCTGATTGACTAAATTGTCTAAAGTGGTGACAGTGCTATCAGCAGCGCGACTGAAACTACTAGGCGCATTCATGGCGTTTCCACCTTGAGTTAATAAGTCGATTTTATCACTATTGATGGCAAAATCCGTGATACGATCGCTTGCGGATATGGTAGATTGTCCAAATTGGAAGATAAAAGTATCTGCACCTGGACCACCAGTTAGAATATCAGCACCATTAGCACCATTAATTTGATTATTGCCACTATTTCCGGTAATAGTATTGTTGTTATTGTTACCAGTACCGTTAATATTGTTAATCCCAATTAGTTTGAGGTTTTCGACATTATTGGGTAGGGTGCGAGTGAGACTGCTTTGCCAAGTATCAGTAATGATAACTCCTGCTGTTTCTTCATCAGGATTAATGATAGCATTAGTCGCATTTGACAAGGTTACTGCAAAGACTTCATCAGGTTCATTAAGGTTATCATTGAGGATGGGAATGCTAATAGTAGCGGTGGAAGTATTAGCCGGAATGATGAGAGTTCCAGTTTGGCTAGTGTAATCTACATTAGAGGTAGCATCAATGGGTTCAGTAGCATAATTAACACTAATTTGTTGTGAATTTGGATTATCGACAGTGACGGTGAGGATGGCATTATTATCTTTACCTTCGACAACAGTAATGATGTCGTTGATGGAGAGTTGGGAAAAGTCGTCATTATTAATAGTCCCCGTCACTGGAGTAGTTGTCCCAACTGTATAACCCGTCCTGGTCGCAAGAGTTAAAATGACGGTTTCATCGGGTTCAACTTTAGTATCAGCAGTGGGGTCAACTGTTACAGTCGCAGTGGATGAATTAGCTGCGAAGGTGACAGTATTGTTAGTCCCTGTACGAGTGTAGTCGGTATTGAGAGTAGCTGTCCCTCCGAGGGTGTAATTGACTGTTAAAGCATTTGTTGTTACACCAGTACGGGTGAAAGTATAAACCAGATTACTTGTCCCGTCTTCGGTAACACTTCCAGAAGAGACCGCAAGAGTGACATTGGTATCATCATTAGCAATTGTTCCCGTAGCTGTATTAGGAGTACCTATTGTATAACCAGTCCCGGTCGCGAGAGTTAAAGCAACAGTTTCGTTACTTTCAACAGTTGTGTCAGCAGTTGGGTCAACTATTACAGTCGCCTTCGTAGCATTAGCCGTGAAAGTCACTGTCCCAGTTGTACTTGTAAAACTTGCTGCACCAGTTTGGGTGTAATCTGTGTTAAAAGTAGCAGTCCCTCCGACAGTATAATTGACGGTTAAAGCATTTGTTGTTACTCCGCTACGGGTGAAGGTATAAATCAGATTTGTTGTCCCGTTTTCGGTGACGCTTGCGCGAGAAACTGCTAGGGTGACACTGGTATCATCATTATTAATCGTCCCCGTCACTGCGGTAGTTGTCCCTACTGTATAACCAGTCCCGGTCGCAAGAGTTAAAGCGACGGTTTCATTGTTTTCCACTGTAGTATCAGCAGTGGGGTCAACGATTACGGTAGCAGTAGTAGCATTAGCTGCAAAGGTGACAGTATTGTTAGTCCCGCTGCGAGTGTAGTCGGTATTAAGAGTAGCTGTCCCTCCGAGGGTGTAATTGACTGTTAAAGCGTTACTGGTTACTCCGTTACGGGTGAAGGTGTAAACCAAGTTGGTTGTTCCGTCTTCTGTCACACTTGTGGGAGAAACAGCAAGGGTGACACTGGTATCATCATTGGTAATTGTTCCTATAACTGCGGTGGTCGTACCTATCGTATAATCAGTCCCCGCAGTGAGAGTTAAAGCGACGGTTTCATCGCTTTCAACAGTAGTATCAGCAGTCGGGTTAATTGTTACAGTCGCAGTCGCTAAATTAGCCGCAAAGGTTACACCTGTAGGAATAGAAGCGTAATCAGTTCCATTATTTGCTGTCCCACCAATACTATAGTTAACTGTC
>VYMD01000310.1_pt1 | contig 12613 bp, 9 predicted proteins | sample 5115311 | NCBI WGS metagenome assembly VYMD01 (sample SAMN12291779, study PRJNA351875) | freshwater metagenome | isolation source: freshwater lake | place: USA: Michigan, Wintergreen Lake | collected 2013-08-08
CCTCACCCCCACCCCTAGCGCTATGATCCGCCTCGTGAACCTAGAGAAGTCCTATCCCATGGGCGCCTCGACCCTGCGCGTGCTCAAGGGGCTCAACGCCGACATCGAGACTGGCGAGTTTGTGTCGATTATGGGCGCCTCGGGATCGGGCAAGAGCACCCTGCTGAACATCCTGGGCATTCTCGACGCCTATGACACGGGCGAGTATTGGCTCGACGGCAAGCTGATTCGCAACCTCTCGGCCAAGCAGGCCGCGCGCTACCGCAACCAGCTGATCGGCTTCGTGTTTCAGCACTTCAACCTGCTGGGCTTCAAGACAGCAGCCGAGAACGTGGCCCTGCCCCTCTACTACCAGGGCGTGAGCCGCAGCAAGCGCAACGCGCTGGCGCTCGAATACCTCGACAAAGTGGGCCTGCGCCCCTGGGCCAACCACCTGCCGAGCGAGCTGTCGGGCGGTCAGAAGCAGCGTGTGGCCATCGCCCGCGCCCTCATCGCCAAGCCGGCCATCATCCTGGCCGACGAGCCCACCGGCGCGCTCGACTCGCAGACCTCGCAGGAGGTCATGGACCTGTTTAAGCAGCTGCACCGTGAGGGCATGACCCTGATCGTGGTGACGCACGAGAACGACGTGGCGCGTCAGACCGAGCGCGTGATCCGCCTCAAAGACGGCCAGATCATCTCGAGCGCGGCGCCCGATCGCACCGAGCTGGTGAGCGCCCTGCACGAAGCCGCGCTGGTGGCCTAAGGCCGAACCTGCGCTGCCGAATTCCCCCCCCCCTATTCTGATTCCCCTTACGCGACCGCCCCATGTTTGACCTCGATCGCTGGCAAGAGGTGTGGACCACCCTGAGCCACCACAAGCTGCGCACGGCGCTGACGGGCTTTGGCGTGTTCTGGGGCATTTTCATGCTCTGCATGCTGCTGGGCATGGGCAACGGCCTGCAGCGGGGCATCGAGTCGCGCTTCCAGGGCGAGTCGGCGGCGGCCATCTGGGTGTGGCCCAACGTGACCAGCAAGGCCTATCAGGGCCGCAACGAGGGCCGCGAGATCGTGGCCAACCTGCGCGACCTCGATGCCATCAAGGGCAAGCTCGGCGACGACATCGAAAACGCCGTGCCGCGCAACTTCATCCGGGGCGAGTTCACCGTGACGCGGGGTAAGAAGCAGGCCTCGTTTGACGTGTCGGCGACGATGCCAGACTTCCAAAAGATCCGGATGAACAAGCTGCTGCAGGGCCGCTACATCAACCAGGAAGACATCCGCAGCTATCGCAAGGTGGCCGTGATCGGCGTGGACGTGTTTAAGGCGCTGTTCAACGAAGATGAAAACGCCGTTGGTCAGGCGATTCAGATCAAGGGCGTAGTGTTTACGGTCATCGCCGTGGCCAAGAACCCGAACGCACAGGCCGATCGCGAGGGCCGCCGCATCTATCTGCCCTACACCACCGCCAAAAAGGTCTTCCGAGAAGACGAAAAGGTGGACGTGATGATCATGAATTCGACCGCCACGACCGAGGCCGAGGTGATGAAGCAGCAAGAGGCGATCAGACTGCTGATGGCGCGCCGCCACGGCTTCTCGCCTGACGACGATCAGGCGGTGCAGGTGTTCTCGCCCCTCGAAGAGTTCAAGCGCTTGCAGAACCTGTTCATGGGCATCCGGGTGTTTGTGAGCATCGTGGGCATCGCCACGCTGCTGGCGGGCATGATCGGCGTGTCGAACATCATGCTCATCATCGTCAAAGAGCGCACCCGCGAGATCGGCGTGCGCAAGGCTCTGGGCGCCACCCCGAGCTCGATCATCGGCCTAGTGCTGACCGAGAGCATCGTCATCACGCTGCTGTTTGGCTACATCGGACTGCTGATCGCCGTCGGCCTGCTTGAGCTGATCGGCTCGCAGACCTCGGGCGACGGCAGCAGCTTCTTCTACAACCCGCAGATCGACCTAGGCGTGGCCCTGGCCTCGGTGCTGCTGCTGACGCTGTGTGGTGCGCTGGCGGGCTTCTTCCCAGCACGGCACGCGGCGAACATCCAACCCATCGAGGCCCTGCGCAGCGAATAAGCTCAGCCCTCCACCCCCACCCCCTCACCGCCCCGCGCTATGCCCGTTCCCTTTTTCGACCGCGACACCTGGCAGGAGATTTTCACGACCATGGGTCGGCACAAGCTGCGCGTGTTTTTGACGGCGCTAGGGGTGTTCTGGGGCATCTTCATCCTGATCGTGCTGCTGGCGGCAGGCAACGGCCTGCGGCGCGGCGTCGAGGGCGACTTTGGCAACATTGCCACGAACAGCTTTTTCATGTGGGGGCAGAAGACCACCAAGCCCTACGGCGGCTTCCAGCCGGGGCGTCGGGTGATGCTCAACAACCAAGACACCGAGGCCCTGCGCCGCGAAGTCAAAGAGGCCAAAGACATCGCCCCGCGTGTCATCATCGAGACCCCCAGCAAAACCGTGGTGGGCACACGAAGTGGGGTGTTCCAGATTTTTGGCGACTACCCCGACCTGATGCGCATCGAGCCCAAGCCCCTGCTGGCAGGCCGGTTCGTGAACGACGACGACATCGCCGAGCGGCGCAAGGTGGCGGTGATCGGGCGGCAGGTGGCCAAGATCCTCTTCGGCGAAGAGGACCCGGTGGGCAAATACATCCAGCAGCAGGGCATCTTCTTCAAGGTCGTGGGCGTGTTCCGCTCGAACTCGAGCGGTGAGCAGGGCGCCAGCGAAGAGAAGACGATCTACATGCCCTTCACCACGGTGCAGCAGGTGTTCAACCTGGGCCAGACGGTGTTCTGGTATTCCATCACGGCCCAAGACGGCGTGCCCGCCTCGGTCGTGCAAGAGAAGGCCACCAAGCTCATCAAGGCCCGCAAGAAAATTCACCCCGACGACGTGGCGGCCGTGGGCTCGTTTAACCTCGAAGAGGCCTATCAGAACATCATGATGCTGTTCACGGGCATCCAGATTTTCATGTGGATGGTGGGCGTGGGCACGCTTATCGCGGGCATCATGGGCGTGTCGAACATCATGGTGATCACGGTGCAGGAGCGGACGCGCGAGTTTGGCGTGCGCAAGGCCATCGGCGCTGTGAACAGCTCTATCGTGAGCCTGGTCATTCAGGAGGCCATTTTCCTGACGGCGATCTCGGGCTATCTGGGCCTGATGGCGGCGGTGGCGGTGACTGAGGGCATCAATGCCGCGATCGGCAACGAGGGCGGCTTCATTCGCAACCCAACGATCGACCTACCGGTAGCGCTGACCTGCCTAGGCCTGCTGATTTTCACGGGCTCGTTTGCGGGCCTGCTGCCAGCGCTGCGCGCGGCGGCGATTCAGCCCATCGAGGCCCTGCGCGCCGAATAACGTTCACACTTTCTAACACACCAAGGCCCGCATCCGCGCAACCCTTTCCCCCCGCTCGCCCTCTCTAGCCTGAACCATCAGGATCGTCTGGCGACCACCTGAAAACCTCTCACGACCCCCTTCACTTCGACTGGCTATGATTCGCAAAATTTTGTTCTGGGTTCTCGGCATCGCCCTCGCTGGTGCGTTCGTCTGGACCATCTGGTTCCTCTATCAGAAGTCGCAAAAGCCACCGGAGGAGGCCAAGGTCAAGACGCCCTTCACGACCAACATCGTGAAGAAGTCGGTGGCCACGGGCTCGATCAAGCCCCGCCTCGAGGTGAACATCAAGCCCGCCGTGACGGGCATCATCGACCAGCTGTATGTCGAGGCCGGCCAGGTGGTGACGGTGGGCCAGCCGCTGGCGCGCATCCGCATCCTGCCCAACGTGGTGCAGCTGAACAACGCCGAAGCCCAGCTCGACCGCGCTCGGATTAACCTGGAGAACCACCGCCGTGAGCTCGACCGCAACAAGCCCCTGATGGAGCAGAAGGTCATCTCTGACGTGCAGTACAACCAGTTCTTGCTCAATTTCAAGCTGGCAGAGCAGGAGGTGTCGGCGGCCGAGACGAACCTGCAGCTGGTGCGCGAGGGCGCGAGCAAGCGCGGCGGCAACCAGATCACGCTCGTGACGTCGACCATCAACGGCCTGGTGCTCGACGTGCCGCTCAAGGCAGGAGGCTCGGTGATCGAGCGCAGCAACTTCAACGAGGGTACGACCATCGCCACGATCGCCAACATGAGCTCGATGATCTTCGAGGGCGAGGTGGACGAGAGCGAGGTGGGGCGCCTCTATGAGACAATGCCGCTGAAGCTGACGGTGGGCGCGCTCGACACGACCAAGTTTGACGCCAAGCTGGAGTATGTGTCGCCCAAGGGCACGCTCAAAGACGGCGCGATCAAGTTCCAGATTCGTGCGGCCGTGACCCCGCGCAAGGGTTTCTTCCTGCGGGCCGGTTATAGCGCCAATGCCGACATCGTAATCGGCGAGCGCAAGCAGGTGCTGGCCATCGAAGAGGCGAACGTGATTTTCAAGGGCGACTCGACCTTCGTCGAGGTGATGACCTCAGATAAGCCGCAGAAGTTTCAGAAGCGCGCGGTGCGCCTGGGCCTATCCGACGGCGTGAACGCCGAGGTGGTCGAGGGCCTGAACGCCAAGGACCAAGTCAAGATTCTCAACCCGACCGAAGAGAAGCCGAAGAACGGCTAATCGTCGGGCGACCGCGCCAGCCCCGGTGCCGGACTTCCAGCCCCGGCACCCCAGCCCCGCCTTGTGCGGGGCTGCGCGGTTTTTAGAGGGGTTCTGCGGGCCCCTAGGGCGCTGAGGCAGGGCCGAAAAGCGCGAACTTTGCGCACCCAAACGCTCAGGCCACTCCACCCTGCCGAGCGCGACGCCACCCGCCCACATGAAGCACCTGCGCAACTTCTGCATCATCGCCCACATCGACCACGGCAAAAGCACCCTGGCCGACCGCCTGCTCGAGACCACCAAGACCATCACCGAGCGCCAGATGATGAACCAAGTGCTCGACGACATGGACCTGGAGCGCGAGAAGGGCATCACGATCAAGAGCCATGCGATCCAGATGGACTACATCCGGCCCAACGGTGACCGCTATGTGCTCAACCTGATCGACACCCCCGGCCACGTGGACTTCAGCTACGAAGTCAGCCGCTCGATCGCCGCCTGCGAGGGCGCGCTGCTGGTGGTCGACGCCGCGCAGGGCATCCAGGCCCAGACGATCGCCAACCTCTACCTGGCCATCGAGAACAACCTGACGATCATCCCCGTGCTGAACAAGATCGACCTGCCGGGGGCGAACGTCGAGGTGGTGCGCGACGAGGTGGTGGCCTTGGTAGGCTGCGCGCCCGAAGATGTGATCCTGGCCAGCGCCAAAGAGGGCATCGGCATCGGCGACATTCTAGAGGCGATCGTCGAGCGCGTGCCGGCCCCACAGGGCAACCCCGAGGCCCCGCTCAAGGCGCTGATCTTCGACTCGGTGTTCAACTCGTTTCGCGGTACGATCACCTACTTCCGCGTCTTCGACGGCAGCATTCGCAAGGGCGATGCGCTGCGCTTCATGGCCAGCGGCGCCAGTTATCATGCCGACGAAATCGGCGTGCTACGCCTCGAGAAAGAGCCCCGCATGGAGCTGGGCTGCGGCGACGTGGGCTATCTGATCACGGGCATCAAAGAGGTCAAAGAGGTGCGCGTGGGCGACACGATCACCCACGTCGAGCGGCAGGCAGCCGAGGGCATCCAGGGCTTCCGCGAGGTCAAGCCGATGGTGTTTGCGGGGGTGTATCCGGTGGACACCGACGAGTTCGAAGACCTGCGGGCCTCGCTCGAGAAGCTACGGCTGAACGACGCCTCGCTGACCTTCGAGCCCGAGTCCTCAGCGGCGCTGGGCTTTGGCTTCCGCGTGGGCTTTTTGGGCCTGCTGCACCTCGAGATCATCCAAGAGCGACTCGAGCGCGAGTTTGACATGACAGTGATCACCACCGTGCCGAACGTGCCCTATGTGGCCTATCTGACCGACGGCGAGGTGCGCCCCGTGAACAGCCCCAGCGACCTGCCCGACCCTTCGAAAACCGACCACCTCGAAGAGCCCTTTGTCAAGGCGCAGCTGATCACCAAGGCGGAGTTTGTGGGCGCGCTGATGTCGCTCTGCGTCGAGAAGCGGGGCGTGTTTATCAACCAGCACTACCTCACGCCCGAGCGTGTCGAACTCATCTATGAGCTGCCGCTGTCGGAGATCGTGTTCGACTTCTACGACAAGCTCAAGTCCATCAGCAAGGGCTATGCCTCGCTCGACTATGACCTGATCGGCTATCGCACATCAGAGCTCGTCAAGCTCGACATCCTGCTCAACGGCGAGCAGGTGGACGCCCTCTCGGCGCTCATCCACCGCGACAAGGCCTATTTCTACGGCCGGGCGCTGTGTGAGAAGCTCAAAGAGCTGATCCCGCGGCAGCAGTTCATCATCGCCATTCAAGCCTCGATCGGCAGCCGCATCATCGCCCGCGAGACGATCAGCGCGATTCGCAAAGACGTCACGGCCAAGTGCTACGGCGGCGACATCAGCCGCAAGCGCAAGCTGCTGGAGAAGCAGAAGAAGGGCAAGAAGCGGATGCGCCAGGTGGGCAACGTCGAGGTACCGCAGTCAGCCTTTATGGCCGTGCTGAAGCTGGGGGACTAGGGCACTGAGTGCTACTTGCGCTGTAGCTTTTTCAGTTGCGCCGTGCGGTAGGGGAAGTTGCGCTTGGACTCAGCAACAAAGTATTCCAACAAGGCGAAATACATCTTACTGTCAATGTGCTTGGGATTAGCCTTGTCCATTTGATCCTTCTTAGCTATCCTAAGTAAGCCTGCAGCGGAATGATAACTGGCTTGGTAACGTCCTGTTTGGACGCTAGATGAATCATAGGTGCTCCAACTAATGGCGAGGTACAAACCTGGTGCCGTTGCCTCTCGGTAGACTCGCTCTAGAATGTGCGGCTCTGGAGTCGGCTCTGGAGTGTTTTCCATTGCGGCAGCTAGGAGGACGACACGCGGCACTAGCACGACATCGGCCTTGAGCTTAGCCAATAAAGCATTGAGCTGTTCACGCTCGAGGGCTTGACTGTAAGGCCTATAGGCGCTTAAGGCAGATTTCGTTTCTGACCAAGGTAAGATGACTACTTCGCCAGCCTTACCGTTTTGTCTAGATACCAAAAAGCTAGAAATACGCTGGCTAGCAGCGTCAGCGATTTGTTCGAGCAGGCTGTCGGGCAGCAGTTGGCCTACGACGTAGCCCCTAGCACTGATCTCAAGGCTGTGAAGAATGGTGGGTGCAATGGCCACGCGCATACCCGGCCTACTGCGCGTGAGAAAATCAGTGGCCAGCGTATCGGTTGTACGCGCCAGCGCAGCGGGGTCAACATAGGCCTCAAAACGCCTAGTTGTACCGGCAGCTAATGCAGAGGTAGCGGCGGTAGCGGCGGCTCGACGTGTAGCAGCCTCCATCGCGACGCGCACCGAGTTGTTCATCATGCTCTGCATCTGCGAATGCTGCATGTGCATCATCTGCGCCTGCTGCCCAAACTGCCCAGGGTTAGGCGGCGGGGGGAAGTATTGGGCGAAGAGCCGAGTCGCCAGCAGCAGGATCGTCGTCGGTAGCAGGAGGAGGGATCGTTTGAGTGTTTTCATGGCACTGAAGATTGCCTCCAAAACTAAACAGCCGCCCCGAAATCGGAGCGGCTGTTGGCGGGTGCTGGCGATCGATCGCTAGTTGGTCTCGACCAGATACCAGATCAGAAAGCCGAGCGCGCCCAGCAGCAGGATGGCGCCCACCGTGCTCGACACAAACAGGAACACGATGCCCGCGGCACCGATGACGGCCGCTAGGATGAGCTTCAGGCGGTTGCTCACGCCCTTGGGCGCGGCGGCGGCAGGTGCGGCAGCAGCCAGCGAGGCCGTGGCGCTGGTCTCGCCGCGCAGCTCAGCCTTGCGCTGAGCGACCATCTCTTTGACCATGCGCTTGAGCTCGCGGCGGGCGGCGCGCTTCTCGGCCTTGGTGAGGTTGAGGGCAGCCAGCTGGCGCTTGGCCTCAGCCAGGGTCTCGGGTGAGTTGGCGGGGCTGGGCGTGTGCTCGGTGCTCAGCGCGATCGAGGGGCTCACGGCCGCCGAGGCTGAGGCATGACTAGGGGCGGTGGCACTCACCGCAGGGGCCGGGCTGCTCGTGCCCGGGCCAGCACCGGCGCCGGCGCGCAGCAGGCCAAAGCTCAAGAGCAGCAGGGTGGTCAGCGAGAGAATACGGTTCATGAGATCGCGAGATGGGTTGACTTGTGAGACACTAAAATACGCGAGGTGCCGATGCTATCGACACCTCGCGTGTAGAATGGGTTCCAGCGGCCCTTAGTGGGCGGCGGCGGCGACCTGAGGGGTCTGCGCATGGGCGCGGGCGGCGAGCCAGCGCTCGGCGTCGAGGGCGGCGGCGCAACCTGAACCTGCGGCCGTGACCGCCTGGCGATAGACGTGGTCTTGCACGTCACCAGCCGCGAACACACCCTCGATGGAGGTATAGGTGCTCTTGCCGACGGTGCGGATGTAGCCGTTCTCGTCCATGTCGAGCTGACCCTGGAAGATGGCGGTGTTCGGCTGATGGCCGATGGCGACGAAGAAGCCCTGCACGACGAGCTCGGTGAGCGCGCCGGTCTCGGCGTTCTTGATGCGCACGGCCTCAACGAACTGATCGCCGATGATCTCGTCGGTGGTGCTGTGCCAGTGCACGGTGATGTTCGGCGTGCTGAGCACGCGCTGCTGCATGATTTTCGAGGCGCGCATCTCGCCGCGGCGCACGATCATGTGCACGTGTTTGCAGAGCTTGGCGAGGTAGGTGGCCTCTTCGGCGGCGGTGTCGCCCGCGCCGACGATGGCGACGTCTTTGCCGCGGTAGAAGAAGCCGTCGCAGACGGCGCAGGCTGACACGCCCGCGCCATAGAGGCGCTTCTCGCTCTCAATGCCGAGCCACTTGGCCGAGGCGCCGGTGCTGATGATGACGGCGTCGGCGGTCAGGTGGTGGCCGTCGTCGGTCCACACGTGCTGGGGGCCGCCGGGGGTGAAGGCCACGCGCGCGATGTTCTCGTAGAAGATCTGCGTGCCGAAGCGCTCAGCCTGCTTGCGGAAGTCCTCCATCATCTTGGGGCCAAGCACGCCGTCCGGATAGCCGGGGTAGTTCTCGACGTCAGAGGTCAGGGTGAGCTGGCCGCCGGGCTGCAGGCCAGCATAGAGCACGGGGCTGAGGTTGGCGCGGGCGGCATACACAGCGGCGGTGTAGCCGGCGGGCCCCGAGCCGATGATCAGCACGTGGGCATGGGTGGGTTGAGCGGGCATGGTGTCGAGCCTGAGGGCTTTATCCCTACAAAGGTCTAACAGTAAAACAGACGCAGCCGGTGGAAAGTGCAGGGGCTTATGCACCACCGTCGGGCAGGCGACGCAGGGGCCTTGTTCACCCAAGCACGGTTAGGGGCCCTCTACGGCCCGCAGGCGCCCTAGCGGGGCGATAGGCGGCGCTCGCAGCCGGCCACCTGGGCCGCCACGGGGCGGGGGTTGGGGTTGCGGCCGAGCTGATAGAGCATCTGGGCATGGGAACGCACGGCCGTGGCGAAGCTCGGCTGAATGTGGTAGGTGAGCCCGTGACGGGCCGCCACGCGCTCGACGATGGGGCTCAGCGCCGGATAGTGCACCGAACAGACCTTGGGGAACAGGTGGTGCACCACCTGGAAGTTGAGGCCGCCGACGTACCACGACAGCCAGCGGTTGTGCCGGTCGAAGTCGGCGGTGGTGGCCAGCTGGTGCTCAGCCCAGGTGCGGCTGAGGCGGCCGGTGGCGTCGCCCGTGGGCTGCTCGGGGCCCTCGACCACGTGGGCGAGCTGGAAGACCACCCCCAAGATCAAGCCTGCCGTGAACTGCAGCGTGACGAAACCGATGGCAAACTGCCACCACGTGATGTCGAGCACCAGCAGGGGCAGCACGATCATATAGGCGTAGTACAGCAGCTTGCCAATGATGGTGATCGCCACCTCACGCAGCGGGTGGCGCTTGTTTTCGTAAGGGCCGATGTTCGGCTTGAGCAGCTTGCGGTAGTCCTTCACAAACACCCAAAAAATGGTGGCAAAGCCGTAGAGCAGCCAGCCAAAGAGGTGCTGATAGCGGTGGATGGGCCACCACGGGGCCGAGCGCGACAGGCGCAGAATGGGCGCCACCTCGAGGTCTTCGTCGTAGTCGGGGATGTTGGTGTAGGTGTGGTGCACGACGTTGTGCGTGATCGACCACACATAGCTGCTGCCGCCGACGAGGTTCATCGTATAGCCGATGAGGCGGTTGACGGTGGCGTTGGCGCTGTAGGCGCCGTGCACGGCGTCGTGGGCCACCGCAAAGCCGATGCCCGCCATGGCGATACCCATCACCACACACAGGGCCCAGAGCACGCCCAGCGACCAACCCGAGGTGAGGATCAGCGCATAGGTGCCCAGGTAAACGGTGAGCAGCGCGATGGTTTTGATGACCATCTCGGCGTTGGCGTGGCGCGACTTGCCCGTAGCGGTGAAGTAGGCGCTGACCTCAGCCCGCAGTTCGGTGAAGAAATCGGGGCCCTTGGCAGCGGCGTCGTCAGTGCTGCGGCCCTTAGTGGGGGCAAAGTGCAGCTTGGGCAGGGCCTCAGTCTGGCGGTGGCCAGCCAGCAAGGATTCGGGGGCGGCCGAGTAGTCGGCCGAAGCGGAAGCGGGGGCAGCAGTCAACAGAAAGCAGGGAGAGAAGAAGCGGCGAGAAGGGCGATAGGCGCTGGGCTGGATGGGGGATGGACTGCTTTCGGCTAGTCTAAGGATGAAGGTAGGCACAAAAGTGACCGAGTGGTCACTTTTAACCAAAAAAGGGGACACACACTCCGCAAGAGTGCTGATTATCAGCACATAGAATTACGCAACCTCGGCCTGCTTGGATGGGAGGACCCCATCAAGCCGGGCTGGCCTCGGCGAGGCGGGCGGCGTTCTCTTCAAGGCGGAGGGCCTCGATGAAGGGGTCGAGTTCGCCAGCGAGCACGGTGGGCAGGTTGTAGACCGTCATGCCGATGCGGTGGTCGGTAACGCGGCTCTGCGGGAAGTTGTAGGTGCGAATCTTGGCACTACGGTCGCCGGTGCTGACCATCGAGCGGCGCAGGGCCGTCTGCTCGGCGTGGCGCTTCTGCATCTCGAGGTCATAGAGCTTAGCCTTGAGCAGCTTGAGGGCGAGGTCGTAGTTTTTGATCTGCGAGCGCTCGTTCTGCATCGAGATGACGATGCCGGTGGGCAGGTGGGTGAGGCGCACCGCGCTGTAAGTGGTGTTGACGGACTGGCCGCCGTTGCCACTAGACATGAAAGTGTCTTTGCGTATGTCGGCGTCGCGCAGCTCGACCTCGAAGTCTTCGGCCTCGGGCAGCACGGCCACGGTGGCGGCGCTGGTGTGCACGCGGCCCTGCGTCTCGGTGTCGGGCACGCGCTGCACGCGGTGCACGCCCGACTCGAACTTGAGCGTGCCGAAGCAGTCTTCGCCTGAGATGGAGACGGTGACGTCTTTGAAGCCGCCGGCAGTGCCCTCGTGAAAGTCGGTCACCTCAAAGCGCCAGCCCTTGAGCTCGCAGTAGCGCTGATACATCTTGAACAGGTCGCCGGCGAAGAGTGCGGCCTCGTCGCCACCGGTGCCCGCGCGGATCTCGAGGATGACGTCTTTGGCGTCGTTGGGGTCTTTGGGGATCAGCAGGGTCTTGACGCGCTGCTCGAGCTCGTCCACGCGGGGCTCGAGAGCGGTGATCTCCTCTTTGGCCATCTCGCGGATCTCTTCGTCTGACTCGGTGCTGAGAAGCTCGCGGGCGCTGGCCAGCTGACCGAGGGCCAGGCGATAGTCGCGGCCGGCGGCGACGATCTGGCTGAGGTCCTTGTACTGCTTGCTGAGGGTCTTGAGCTGCTGCAGGTCAGCGGCCACAGCAGGGTCGGCCAGCTGCTCGCTGAGCTGCTGGTGACGGGCTTCGATTTCGGCGATTTTGTCGAGCATGGTGAGGGGCGCCCCAGAAATGCAAAACGCCAGCGCAGGGGGCGTTAGTCCCCGAGCGGCAGGCGGTGCAAAGATACGCGGTCGTGGCGCAGCAGATAGAGGGCGCCGCCGCGCCATTGGGCGTCGCGCAGGGGGGGGCCGGGCACGTGCCAGGCGCGGGTGCGCTGGCGGTCGACATCGTAGAGGGTCAGGGTGTGGGGGTGCACAAAGAGCAGGTGGCGCCCCACGGCCCGCACGGCCCGCCAGCGCTGCGGCAGGCCCGGCAGCAGGCGCACCTGAAACACGCCGAATTTGTCGTAGACCGACACGGCCTGCGCGGCGGTGTCGGCCACATAAACGGTCTGGTCGCTGGTGACGACGAGTGCATTGGGGCGCACCAGGCGGCCCTCGCCATAGTCGAGCCCCCCAAAGCGCCGCTCGAAGCGGCCGTAGAGGTCGAATTTGTACACGGCGTTGTCTTCGGCGCTGAGCACATAGAGCTCGCCGGTGGCGCCGACGGCGAAGGCCAATGGGTTGATGTAGCGGGCGGGCTCGGGGTCGGGGGTGCGTAGGGGGGTCTCTTCGAAATCGATCTCGCGCAGCACGCCCAGGTCGACCGACAGCACGACGAGGCGGCGGTTGTTGGCGTCGAGCACGTAGAGCTCTTGGCGGTTG
>VYMD01000311.1_pt1 | contig 12610 bp, 11 predicted proteins | sample 5115311 | NCBI WGS metagenome assembly VYMD01 (sample SAMN12291779, study PRJNA351875) | freshwater metagenome | isolation source: freshwater lake | place: USA: Michigan, Wintergreen Lake | collected 2013-08-08
GATATAGGCTCCAAACTTCATACGTTCGGCCACAGCACCAGAGACGATAGTAGCGGCCGTGCCGCAAAACATCAATTGGAAGAGGAAAAACACAGGGACTTTGGGATCAGTGATGGAGAAAGTTGGTAAAAATTGATCTATACCAATAAGACCTGAATAAGAAGACCCATACATAAACCCAAATCCAACAGTGAAGTATAAAATCGTTGCAATTCCGAAATCTGTAATATTCTTAATTGCTACATTGATTGAATTTTTTGTTCTAGTAAGACCTGATTCTAAACAAAGAAAGCCCGCTTGCATAAAAAAAACGAGTCCAGAACAGATGATAATCCAGAGTATATCGAATTCGTTTGTCAACATCCAGTATACATGATGCCGAAGATTTCAAATAAACGCAAAGTATTTCCAAGAAATCGGATCGAATTTATGGAAAATATTGTCTGAATAAAGAGATGTAAAATTAGATTTGAGTGCTAATTTCGTACTAACCCGTAAAACCAGGCCTCAAAAGACACTGGTTTAACGAGAAGGATAATGGTTACCTTGCTGAGAATAAACTTTGGTATTTCTCCTCGCCAATATTTTTTCGTAGATCTTCATCAAGTTCCAAAAATAGAAATTTGTTGAGATCAAAAGTAGTCCTTGCTTCTTCAAGTAGCTCTTTTTTCTGCAGTTCATCAAATGGCAAGGTATCAAGAGCTTGTCTATAAATTCCCTTAAACTCGTTTAGATTTGAAATTTTTGGAAATTCATAAAACGCAGTTCCATCATTGCCTTCCAAACCAAAGGATTTCACCAAAACTTTTTTGATCGCCTGGCCTCCGGACAAATCTCCAAGATATCGTACATACGATTGTGCAACGAGCATAGCAGGTCTAGAACTTGCGACCGATTCAATGTATTGAATGTACTTTGCAGTCGCGTTCGAAATCTTTCCACGTAAGGAAGTATTGAATTTTTTTTGAAAGAATGTGATATCCTCATTAAGGCTTTCAAGCCGATTCAATTCGGAATAATAAACCTTGGAAAGTATGGGGTCGTTTTTATTGATTTCAAAGAGATTTTCCATCACCTCGTAAACGTACTTTAAACTTTCTAGTTGATAAGTGTAGGTTTGTGGATCCAGCCCTCCCCTAAAAATCGCGCGCAAGTACGGAACTGTTTCCGTTTCGTGGTGTTTTTCTGCGGTGCCTTCCCGCAACATCAAAGCTATTGACATAAAATCTAAACCATCCTGAGAGTCATTCTCAAGATCAAAAAGATGACGACAATCAGTTTTCTGTGTCTAGCGGAAGATTCTCTCTACTTCTTCTCTTTATTCAGCAAAGATTTGACCTTTTCTTGGTTCTCTTTGTCAGTAGCTTGTTCTTTAACCGTTTTAATGGCCTTCTGGCCTTCTTCGCTTTGAGCTTTTTCGATGATTGTTTCCATCAAAGAACCGTTTCCTTCGGAATTTTCTTTGGAAGCTGAACTGGCACAATGAATCAAAAATGCAAAAAGAATAAGGATGGCATAAGTAAATTTCATAAGGATACTCCTAAAAGGAGTGTGAACCTTTGCAAGTTAGCGTCAAACAAATTCTTCTGATGTGATAGCGGTTAATTCTTTTATAAATCGCTCTTTAAGACTTAGAACTACGTTTAAATCTAAAGCTTGCTTTTTTCGAAGTGTGTTCTTTGATACCAAATCTTCTACGACCTCTTGGTAAAATTTTTTACTAACAAAAGGTTGTGCTTTCAAAAGTCCAGCATCCAAGTCCAAAAAAATTGCCCCAAGTTCGTCACTTTTAAATGTATAAAAAAATTGTTGCACAGTCGCTTTCGGTACATCCTTTAATTTATCCAAAAGACTTATATACTTTTGATTTATCTCAGAAAGTTTTTTAAGCAATTCTTCTTCTATCAGTTTTGCAAACTCAGTGTACAAAATGTATCTTGCCTTTTTTGAAATTTCCAATTTCCCATCGATACAATGTTGATATATTGATTGCATAACTTCTCTATTTTTTAATATAAATTCTTCCAAGCTATATGCAATCGAAGTTAGCCCGGTTATGTTCTCAGAGTTAACTGGAAAGGTATCCCAATCCTTCTGCATTCCTACCGGAATTAATCTTTTGATTCGGTTTTCATCCAGATCCTCATCAAGAAAGAGTGATTTTGTTTGCGTAAGAGAATCCGTTGTTAGATAAAAAAGGAGCTTTTGAAAATCTATCGATTTGATTCCACTGGCTACAAAGTAATTTTGAAGGACCAATTTAAGATCGTTATCTCCGAGCATATTTAAAAATTCAAACAACAGAATCGGATATGCTCTACCTTCCGTTTGGTGAAAAAATACTTGATAATTTTCCACATATTTGTTTCGAATCAAGGATCGATTCAAATTTATAAAATGGTAAAGCGGTTCAGAGAATTCCCCTATCAATTTATCTTTTTGAATGTTAACCAAAAAGTTTATAAGGTTTTGAGGTATCAACACATGACAAAGTAAATTCGATTGATTCACTTTGATTTCATACTCAACTAATATTCCTTTATCAAACAATTGTTCAATTGGTTTATCCAGTGCTTTTGTTCCCGACTTTTGTAAACTGATTGGGAGCTGACTCCATTTTAAACCAATACTTGTTTTTAAAAGATTTACCAATAAACTCTGGTATTTCATTTGGACTTCATCAGGTTTATCTAATTTCTGATGTGGAAATGCATATTGCAAATAATAACTTTTATCTTCATAAGCTAGTGAAACCCCAAACCAAAATGCTACTTCTTCAGGATCCTTGGCATGTGATTCTCTTACATAACGCACTTTAGATTTGACCTTGATGTTTCCCCAATGAAAAGATCTTGGTATCAAAAAGTTACCTATTTCGAATTCCTTCATATTCTCGATTTGCAGTTTAGGAAATATTTTTTTAGGGGGATGATTTTTTTGAATATCTTCTGAAATTTTTTGAGAAAAGTTTTTAATTTGTTCTTCCGATTGGATTTTGGATTGGATAGCATCCGCAAGGTGATCGTCTATGCAAAAAAATAATTCGATATCATTCCAAGATATCTTAAGGATATAAAAATCTGAGATCTGAAATTTGAGTTCTTTTTTGCTATTATCCGAAAAGGTCTCTATCGAAATACATTGGAATAAATTGGAAAAATTTGCACCTAACTTCACCCAAAGTGACTCTAAATTAAAATCATTCTCCCAAAACGGAAACAAAGTGAAGCTACTTAACAAACTTCTTAACACCTTTGTTTCTAGCTTTGTTTTAGGCATGAAACCGATGATTTTTGGAACATTTGATTTGCCATAATTGTGAATCAATTTGGCATCCACTGTCTCGTCTATTATCGAAGATAGTTCTTCGAATGAAAATTCCTCTAAATTTAATTTGCCAGATTTTTGAAACACTCGATCAAATTGGTTCTGAAAAAGGGTATGGATGAGTTGGTTGGTTAAATTGTATTTCATCTAATTAATTTCTGAGTAAGGTCACTCATAGATGGTTAGTGTCTCGTATCTTTGAAACGAAACAAGAAAATTATGTTTCCAAACTAGATTTAGATTTTAATATGAGCAACATCAGTACGTATCCTAAAGTTTGGTCTCAATGAAAAGAATCACATCCTTCACAATTATCATTTCGCTACTCGGCCTCATCACAATGCAATGTGCGACTTCTGCGATCGTCAATATCGATACCCAGCCAGTCGGTGCCGAACTCTACTATAAAGGAAATTCCATGGGTAAGACCCCCACTTCAATCGAAATGGGAACCAGCATTTTCAGTGAATCCACGTTGGTTTTTAAAAATGGAGACCAGACCATCGCTACCGAAAAAGTTCAAAGACGATTGAGTGTCCCCATGCTTGTGTTTAATATTTTTCTTGGTTGGTTTACGCTTGGGATTTCTTGGTTCTGGGTCGCACCTCCCAAAGAATACCAACATTTTATCATCGGAAATGTTAGCACAAAGGGTTTTGTAAGTTCCAGTTCCGGCGCTGTTACTGGTTTTACTGATACGGTTACATTAAAAAATGGTACGAAGTATGAGGGTTGTTCTGCGGCAGTTACAGCCGATTCTGTTGTCATCACCACAAAAAACGGTAAAACACTCGTCTACCGCAAATCTGAAGTCCAGAGTTTTAAAAAAGGAAACTGATTCAATTAGAATGTTGTGGTAAACGAGCCTTAGCCAGCTACGAATCACCGAACAGCTAAGGTTGCCATTTTACAAAAAGCTTTCACCTCTCAGTAAAGAGAGGTGAAGTCAATTTATTTCATAAACATGGATGCGAGAGAAGTCAACTGACTTGCTACATCATCTTTAGGTTCATTACCATCTGGCGATAGCTTGTCTATGACAATAGGTAGTAAGTTACTGACAACGCCTGCTGTCGTTTCTGGATCCATTCCCACTTTCGCGGCAAGATCGTTTACGGAATCTTTACCCAGTACGGATACTAGATCCGATGGATTGAGGGCAGAATTTTCTCCACTACTGATCCATGAAGATGCGACTTCAGAGAAACCTTTCTCTTTAAATTTTGCCACAAGGCCCGAAACACCACCGTTCTCTTCGATGATCTTTTTAATGCCTTCGATGATTTGTGGATTTTTTTCTACGAGGTCCATAGCCTGTGCGGCCACTGCTTTTAAACTGTCAAATATGCTCATTGCTCATGAGAACAAGAGAAGGAAAAATTTAAAAGTAATTTATATCCTTAAAGTTTCTACCAGATTACTAAGATTACTACTTCTTATTCGTCCAATCATTGTATGAATGCCCATTTTTGGAATGAACGATATTCAGCCAACGAGTTTGTATACGGCAAGTCTCCCAATCATTTTTTTGCACAGACGATTGATGGTTTGAAACCCGGTCGAATGCTTCTACCTTGTGAAGGGGAAGGACGCAATGCCGTTTATGCGGCTACACTTAGCTGGGAAGTTACCGCATTTGATCAAAGCCTAGCTGGACAATCCAAATGTCAACGTCTCTCGTTGGAATCGAATGTAAAGGTTCACTATAACATTTCGGATGCTTTGCAGTTTGAATTTGGTGAAGCTCAATTTGATTGTATTGGACTTATTTATGCACACTTTTCACCAAATATTCGTCAGCGGGTTCACCAAAAGGTAGTAAGATGCTTGGCTCCATCTGGAATATTGATACTGGAAGCTTTCGAACCAAAACAGTTAGAAAATCAATCCGGTGGCCCGAAACAAGCAGATATGCTGTATACAATTGATATGTTAAAGGAAGACTTTAAAGATTTAAAAATAAAGACCTTGGAGGTCTCAGTCATCAAATTAGATGAAGGAGCATACCACCAAGGTAAGGCGAATGTGATTCGGCTGATTGCCGAGAAAGGTTAGAAAAGTTTATATGTCACACCGGCTGTTATTGTATAACCTATTCTATATGCCATAAATAACTTCTCATCATTAGTAATTTCATCTCGTTGATATACTCGAAAGCGTGTGTCGAAAATATTCTTTGCTGCGAGCTTTACATCTAACCTATCATCGTGAGTGTATGAATATACTAAATCAGTAAGACCGACACCTTTTTCAATTGCATCTGGCGTTCCATTCGCACCAACAGCATAGATTCGATCGCCAAAATAATTATAGTAAACACCGATGATTTGATTCTTCTTCTTGGTTAAAAAAGTATCGAATTTGATATTGTAAACGAATTCTGATTGTCCTTGAAGAGGCCTGCTTAAATTCGTAGGATTAAATAGTGCGACAATCGAATTTTTATCTACAAGGCCAGCTCTAATTGCACTTAACGTAACGTAATCTAAAACATCAACTTTCGACTTAATGAAGAAGAAATTTGTCTCTATACGAAATCGATCTAAAAATTCTTTTCTAAAATCTATCTCAATACCCCGAAGAGTTGCCTGCTCGGCGTTAGTATAGCTAAATCGATTCGAAATAGAGCCTGCCACTGGAAAACCTACCATTTCGATTGGAGCACTCAATTGTTTCTGGAAAGCTCCGATTCCTACGTAATCAGTTTGCGTAAGATAATACTCCCATCGTAAATCGTAGTTGTGTATATATGTTCGTTTTAAGTTGGGATTTCCAAATACCCTATCCGCACCGAAATAAGGTGTGAATCCAAAGGGTGATAGCTCGCGCAAATCAGGTCTTGTAACCGTTTGAGTCAAACCAAATCGAAGATTCATATCTTTATGGAATTCCCAAACAAAGTTGGCAGAAGGTAGTAGATCTTTCTTTGCTAACTCTCCAATCCCGTTATTATTTGCGTCACAGATCTTTGAGTTGACAAGCGCTAAACGCTGATCTTCGTTTCCTACTCTACATCCATAATCTAGGTTGTTAAGCGCATTTTGATCTTTAAGTACGAAAGTTTTTACTTTTTGATAACTGTCTTCATAGCGAACACCTCCAACAAAACGAAATTTATTCACTAGAGGCATATCAAATTGCAGAAAATTAGCACGTAGCCTTTGAATTGCATCATAGGCATTTGGTTCAACTTGCCTTTCAAAAAACACTTTATTTGCTAAATTTGCGTTCTGTGAACTTGGGAGATACTCCGTCGGGTTATAAGTAATCTCACCAGGAACAGGCCACAAGTTCGTTACTCTTGATGCATCAACGGCAACTTGCGATCTTTGATTAAATTCTCGAAAACGAAAGTCCTTATAGCGATCTAGATTCAAAGTTCCAATTTTTAGAGAGGATTTTAGACCGTTCCATTGTTCAAATGGAATTTCATATTTTAAACTTGATTGTCTCACTGTGTCTTGAGACTCGGAAAAGAAACGCGACCCATCGGGGTTTCCACCTAATCTCACAAAAGGTGTATTTACTGCAGATGGTGGTTCAGCTCTTCTCCATACTTGTTGCGTAAGATTAGGTTCATCTCGATTTGCTACAGAGTAACCCAAATGCCATTCCAATTTATGAGGGCGAGCCATACTACCAAATTGCAATGCATGATCTCCACCTAATACAGTGTTAAAAATTTGCCTACTTGTAAATGTGTTGGTGAGAGATTTAAACTGAAAACTGTCTATTCTGTTTACGCCGTAGTCTGTATCCCTAACATTTGTGTCGGAATTGACCGAGTATAGATTTTTTAAAAAGATTTGCTGTCCTTTCGTAAATTCATAAGCAAGGTTTGCATTCGCAGCGCTATTAACTTCTTTATTGTATATTGTAGCATTCTGTTCTTGTATTGCTGATAATCCTGTCGCATCTTGGATCGCTACTGGTCCGAAGACAGCTGGAATGTACCTCACCTGTTTTTCCGTTCTAGTTCGATACTCAACTCCCCTTTGAAATCCAACGAAAACACCAAGTCTTTGCCCTGATTCTGTTGTTTTAATGGTATTACCAACACTAAAGTTAAAGCTTTTATCGTAGCCAGCTGCATCACTGGAAGGTGTCCATTGTTGGTTCAATAAAAGAGGGGCAAGATTGGTTAAAGTGGGTGGCAAGCCACCAAATCTATTACCGGGTTCAAATACAATAGAACTTGGAAGGCCTGCAATTAGACTTGGTAGTTTATCACTTTCTGTGGGCCTACCCAAGAAATCCCCTGCGTCAAAGGTTTTAAACTCTCGATTTGTAGAAATCTTGTTATAACCCAATCCAAGACCGAAGTTCATTTGAAATTGGTCAGGATATTCCTGGGTTTCTATCTTCACCAAACCACCTGAAAACTCACCTGGATCTTCAGGAGAAAACGTTTTCATAACTCGTATGTTTTTTAGCATACCTGCCGGAAAAATATCAAGAGGCACGACTCTTTTATCAGGCTCTGTAGTTGGCACGAAGATATCATTTACTGTAGTATTAGAATAGCGTTCTCCTAGACCTCGAACGAAAACATATTTACCGCCTATTAACGTAATCCCTGTAACTCGACGTACGACATCACCTGCTGACGAATCAGGGCTTTTTTTGATCGATTCTTGAGAAATACCATCCGAAACTGTCCCAGCCTTTCGCTGCAGTGCCAACAGCGCTGACTCTGTATTATTTTTAGCACGATCGCTTACTTCAACAGTCTCCAATGTCTGAAGACCAAAAGTGACATTAACAGTCTGAGGTTTTCCCGCAGTGACTGTGACCTTCTTCTTTTGAGGGCCATAGCCATACATTTGGAATTCGACTTCATAATCTCCAGGAGGTAATTCAAGGCTGTATTTGCCGTCAAAGTCCGTTTTTGCGAATTTTTTTTCACTTCTAACGACGATTGTAGCTCCGAAAACAGCCTCGCCATTTTCAGAGTCTATGATGGTTCCTCGAATTGATCCTAAATTTTGTGCATTCAAGAGGTTATATTGAAATAAAAATAATATAAAAAGCAGAAATCGTAACATTTTAGATCCTTTTGTGCAGCTTTTCGCCTGTTTGTCAATATTTGGCGGGTTTCATTTTTCTTCTATCGATTGTCTTTTCGAATTTTTACAATTCGATGAATTTTCATGGGGAAACAACGGCAACCTTGCATTTTTTTTGATAGCATGCTACAAGTTTAATTTGATCTATTGACGCGCTCACTTTTCCCTTATTATCTTTCAATACAACAGAGTTTACCTTCCAAGAAATCCATGGACCATAATCTCTTCGTCTAGTGTCGAATTCAGCTTCTACCCTAGTAACAGTCGACTTTTTCAAGGCATTGGAGATTTTTTCCAATCCCAATCTTCTCCTATCGGTAAAAAATACCCAGTACGTATCAAGCGGAGTCGTGTCAAGTGAGGTGCCTGTACCTAAAGTATGAGGAAGAAAGAAGTTTTTGTATTCTTCTTCAGAAAGTATAGAATCATTAACTGAAGTATTTGATTGAGCGATGTTCGTGAGAAAATTCAAAATTGCCTCTTCTCTATTTTGCTCTTTGCCAGGCAAAGAAAAGCTATCTGTTTTTCGAAGTAGAAGCTCTTTATGTATCTCTTGGTAATTTGGAGTGTTTAGATCATCTCTCCAGCCATCCTGCTTACATGTGAGGTTAAGAAATAATATTATTAATAGTAATTTTTTTTGAGTTATCATGTCGTTAAAATCGAAAACCCCACTGATGTGGGGTTTTCGCTCTTTTGGAGTTTAAGAATTGTTTATCTCTTATCTAGCACGATAAACTGTCCATCCATCCCACCACTTAGCAGTATCGCCAGCTTGGGCTCCTTTCTGACTTACAGAAGAAAGGGTAGAAAAGTCTGGCTTAGTTGCACCGAATCCACAATCACTATCACTAACGTTACCAATGGTTGTAATTGGTGTTGCTGTCAGACTTTCCGTAACCGACGTTAACGTACAAGTTGAAGCTTGGTTCGATGAATCGCCTGCTTTGAATGACACATTGGATATTGTAGAGACTGTATTCGGAAATCCGCCATTGTCCTGACTAGCTGTTTGATCATTACAACGAATTGCTCTAGCTTTAAATCCAAAGATCAAACCATTCGAAAATGTTCCTCGGATTCCTTCTCTAAGTCGCATTCCTTCACTGGCAGTTATGTTTTGTCCAATGATTGTGAAATTAGAAACGGTTGGATTAGAAGTACAACTAGTTGGAGTTGCACTATTAGTCACAGTACAAGACCTTGTTCCTGAATTTATCCCATCTGCTTCGAAGCTGTGCGGATCGGTTGAAGCAGAACCACCGCAAGCTGCTGGATATTTAAATGCTATAAGGTTAGTCAACGTTCCAGCATATCCTTCATCCATATCGAAATCATCATCCAAACCGCCTGTTGCAACTAGATACTTTCCTTCAATATTTCCACCCCACCATTCAAAACCGTCATCCAAGCTTCTGTGAACTTGAACGTGATCTAATGCCGCACCAGATCCAGAATTGTCCAAAGCATACATTGATAATCCGTTCAACTCATCACCAGGAGCGACTTCGTTTCCTGCGAATTCGATGATCGTATATGCAAATCTAGATGCACTTGCAGATGTACCTGGATAAGTAGCAGGAGTAGTACCTTCCGTTTGAGCGGAAGAACGAGTAATAGTCGATGAATTACTTACGATGACAATCCCACCCCAATCTCCCGGGAATCTAGAGCCTAGGTTATTTGCTGAAGTAAAGCAAACTGGCGAGGCTGCCGTTCCTTTGGTTTCAATACTTCCACCTTCTGTAAAGAATAAAGATGAACCTCTTTGACCAAAAACGACAGTTCCAGGCTCTACTGTAATCTTTACTCCGCTTTTGACCGAAACGGTACCAGATAATATTATACCACCGGACCAAGTTTCAGAAGCACTTATCGTTCCAGATTTTGTAACAGTTCCACCGAAGCCAATATTCTTACCATCGCAAACGTTTTCCGCAACCGTTGGATTTACTAAGTTGTATTCACCTTTTACAGTTACTGTTACGCTTTTGACTACAATTGAAAAACCAGATGCTGTGATTGTTACTTGATCTTTCGATGTTTTATTACTTAAATTAATGTTTAGTGCAAGATTTGCGGTTCCAATAGAATCCGTAAACGTAGTTGCCGCTAAATTTGCAATGTTTGCGCAGGAGGTTGTTCCAGGTGTAGCACCAGTAGAACCGACTGCTACAAGGTTCAAGTTACCAGTTAATCCTGGTGTTTTGAACACTATAGTGAATTCGCCATCAGTGTCACCCGTTGCAGCTGTAGTCGCGCAAGTTGTAAAATCCTCAATTGTAGACTGACCAGTCGACAATATGGAATTCGGATCCGTAAGTGTAACCTTTCCATCTGTTACATTTGTTCCGGATCCGGTCTTTAATGTAGCTACAAGTGTTGTTGTATACTCGGGCTGATTAAGCAGCAAATATGCAGCAAGTAATAAGCCAGTATCATCGTCCTTCTTTTTTTCGCAGTTTACAGTTGATAAAGTAAAAGCAAGTAGACTTGCGATCACTAATCCCTTTTTAAAAATTCCTTTCATTTGATCCTCTTTCGATAGTCTCGAAGTTTTGCCGGCGGGATTTCCCGTTCGGGAAAATGATATTTTTCCCCCCAGCTAGGGTTCAGTATGCTATGAATTTGTTACAAAGGCATTACAGCTTGGTGAAGGTTTAGTAAAAATAGGAGCAGTAGGAGAGAGAGATAAGTTTAACAATAGATTGGGGACTCGTAATTAGAAATTTACTTCAAAGGGAAAAAATGTAGATCTGAATTAGTTTTATTTGAACACCTCCTAACCAATCTTTCCCAATATCTTTACTAGATTACTTTTGATCCGGCGTTTTTGATCGTCGGTGAGTTTGATTTCTCCACGCTCCGCCTTTTCGATGACCAACTCTGCCTTTTCTATAAAAATGAGAGCCGCATCGTCAATGGCTTCCTGTCGTGCCTGTTTTTGACGATAGGCATCCAACGACTTTTGGACATCAATGAGCTCTTTCGATATAGAACCTATTGCGACATTAAGGTTGATGATATCTTCATTCATAATTCACAATGTTACGACTTATTTGTAGAGCACGTCGATAAACTGTTTTTTGGCTTCCAAATGTTCTTTGAATGTTGCTGAAAAGTAATGGGATCCATCGGGTTTAAGCAAAAAAAACAGCTTATCTGATTTTTCTGGCTTAAATGCCGCAAGCAAAGCGGGAAGTCCCGGATTGGAAATAGGTCCTGGCGGCCATCCTCCATTAATGTATGTGTTATATGGAGATTCTATTTTTAGATCAGTTTCAAATAATCTCTTTTTAGGTTTGTCGAACAGATATTGAACCGTTGCACACGACTCCAAATTGATATTCTTCTCGATTCGTGTGAGGAATACGCCAGCCATCAATGGACGTTCTTCCTTTCGCACAGCTTCCCGCTCGACGATTGATGCCAATACTATTTTCGCGTGTAAGTCTTTTGGTGTAATGCCTTTTGCTTCGGGAATGGTTGCTAACTTTTTATAAAATCGTTTGATCATCATATCAGCGATCCGATCAGCAGGAAAGTTTAAAGGAACAGAATAGGTTTCTGGGAATAAATATCCTTCCGTTGTACTCGCTGGAATTTTATATTTTTCAAGAAGTGCTTTATTTGAAGCCGCTGACAAAAATGCCTCTCGCGAAGGTGTTAGCTTTTTTGCCGTGAGTAAATCGCCAATTTGACGATTATTGTAACCTTCAGGAACAGTAAAACTTACGAGTTTCACCTTACCAGAAATGATTACATCAAGAATCTTGCGAGAACTCATTCCATCATTGATGTCATAGACACCTTGTTTGATCTTATTTCCTGAACGTGTGAATTTTATTAAATAATTGAAATATACTGATGATTTGATCATACCCGCTGCCGCAAGTTCCTTCACAACGGTGGATGACGGTTCACCCGGATCGATGATCAACTCAAAATTATTTTGTCCATCACCGACGGCTCCACCTTTCATCTCATCGATGACAAAAAAAGAAATAATGGAAACTAACGATACGATAGATATAAATGCGAGCAAAATGATAAGGGTTTTTTTCTGGTTCAATTTCATATACGTCACTCCTACAATATTATCGATGGTAATAAAACACTCAAATTCTTTTTTACTGAAGGTAGACGGGTTCCTGGATTAAATTGATCTCAAACTTTTTGAAAACGCCTTGTTTGATTTCCTCCGAAAGGTTAAGTAG
>VYMD01000313.1_pt1 | contig 12566 bp, 11 predicted proteins | sample 5115311 | NCBI WGS metagenome assembly VYMD01 (sample SAMN12291779, study PRJNA351875) | freshwater metagenome | isolation source: freshwater lake | place: USA: Michigan, Wintergreen Lake | collected 2013-08-08
GGCGCCGCACCTGCTTCCGCACCTCACGGCGGAAGGCTATCTCCGGCTGACGCCGGCGACTTCGGACACGGACGGATTCTTCGTCGCCGTCCTGGCCCGGGCCGATGGAAGGACCCCTGCATGACCGCCGCCCCCGTCCATGAACGCGTCCTGATCGTCGATTTCGGCAGCCAGGTGACCCAGCTGATCGCCCGGCGGCTTCGTGAGAGTGGGGTGTATTGCGAGATCCACCCCTACGACCGGATCGAGGCCATGCTGGACGCCTTTGCGCCCAAGGCCGTGATCCTGTCGGGCGGCCCCGCCAGCGTGCACGAGGACGACAGCCCCTCGGTCACCGATCGTGTCTTCCGCCTCGGCGTGCCGGTCCTGGGCATCTGCTATGGCGAGATGACCCTCTGCGCCCAGCTGGGCGGCCGGGTCGAGGGTGGCCATGACCGGGAATTCGGGCGCGCCGAGATCCGCATCGAGCGGGAATCGCCCCTGCTGCACGGGCTGGGCGAGGTCGGCGACCGTGAGGTCGTCTGGATGAGCCATGGCGACAAGGTCACCGCCATTCCGCCGGGCTTCGAGGTGGTCGCCTCCTCCGAGGGCAGCCCCTTCGCCGTCATCGCCGACGAGGGCCGGCGGTTCTATGGCGTCCAGTTCCACCCGGAGGTCGCCCACACGCCCCGCGGGGCCCTGATCCTGCGCAACTTCACCCACCGCATTGCCGGCCTGTCCGGCGACTGGACCATGGCCTCCTTCCGGCAGGAGACCGTCGCCCGGATCCGCGAGCAGGTGGGTGAGGGCAGGGTGATCTGCGGCCTGTCCGGCGGGGTGGACTCCTCGGTCGCCGCCGTCCTGATCCACGAGGCCATCGGCGACCAGCTGACCTGCGTCTTCGTGGACACGGGCCTGTTGCGCCAGAACGAGGCCGAACAGGTCGTGACCATGTTCCGGGATCACTACAACATCCCGCTCGTACACGTTGATGCCGGTGATCTTTTCCTGGGCGAGCTCAAAGGCGTCACCGACCCGGAGACCAAGCGCAAGACCATCGGGCGCCTCTTCGTCGACGTCTTCGACCGCGAAGCGGCGAAGATCGAGGGCGCGGCCTTCCTGGCCCAGGGCACTCTCTATCCGGACGTGATCGAGAGCGTCTCGGCCCGGGGCGGGCCCTCGGCGGTGATCAAGAGCCATCACAATGTGGGCGGCCTGCCCGAATACATGAAGCTCAAACTGGTCGAGCCCCTGCGCGAACTCTTCAAGGACGAGGTCCGCGTCCTGGGCGTGGAGCTGGGCCTTCCGCCGCAGTTCGTGGGCCGCCACCCCTTCCCGGGGCCGGGCCTGGCCATCCGTATCCCCGGCGAGATCACGCCGGGAAAGGTGGCCGTCCTGCAGAAGGCCGACGCCATCTATCTGGAGGAGATCCGCAAGGCGGGCCTCTACGACAGCATCTGGCAGGCCTTCGCCGTGTTGCTACCGGTCAAGACCGTGGGCGTGATGGGCGACGCCCGGACCTACGAAGACGTGCTGGCCCTGCGCGCCGTGACCTCCACCGACGGCATGACCGCCGACTTCTTCGAGTTCCCCTGGGAAGTTCTCGGCCGCTGCGCCACCCGGATCATCAATGAGGTGAGGGGTGTGAACCGGGTGGTCTACGACGTGACGTCGAAGCCGCCGGGGACGATTGAGTGGGAATAATTTTTGCCCATCCGAGGGTATCCGAAACTACGCCCGAGCGCGACCTAACCAACTGAAAAATAGAAATAATATTGCCAATGCCTATCGAGAGCTATCGGTGGGCATTGAACGCGTGTGTCGTGCTCGCTGACGCCAAGATGACCACCGCGCTGCTCGATCGCCTCACCCATCGCTGCCATATCCTTGAAACCGGCAACGACAGCTTCCGGTTCAAGGCCAGTTCTGCCGCAGCCAAAACCAGAAAGGAGAAACCCGCCATCTTGACCCCGGCATAAACCTCAAACCAAATACCAAACCGGGTCACTTCTCGATGACAATCCCGGGTCAGTTCTGAGTGACAATCAACATTTCAGTGGTCACAGAGGCGTTTTAACTCTTGTTTGCGGGCATGGTTTCAGGTCCTTTCGGGCTGCGTGGGGCTTGGTTTGGGATTGTGTCTGAGGTCCAGAACAAGGCGACCAGTCACGGCGCCTTCCTCGATCAGTCGATGCGCCTCTGCGGCCCGGTCGGGCTTAAAGATTCCGGCGATATGGGGGGAGATACGACCTTCGGAAAGCAGGTCCATCAGGGCAATCAGATCGTCACGGAACCAGTCGGGATGCGCCTCGCGGCGGCCCGAGATATCGTAGAAATGGACGTTTGGGTTGCGCCGTCGTGCCAGCAGGACGCGCAGGACACTGAAACCTAGCTTCATCTTGCCCAACAAAACGGCTAGGCCCTTCGCATCGACGCCGCCGTGCCGCAGGTGAGAGGTGAAGCCAAAGGCCACATAGTGCCCGCCCGGCGCCAGACGGCGCAGGAACGCGGGCAAAGGCTCGGCTCCCGCCCCGTCGAGGATCGCGGCAAAACCACCGGTCGCTTTGGCCGCCCGGTCGACGTCAGGGGATGCGCCGGGCTGATCATAGGCGATGAAGTCGGCCCCCATCGATTCCACCAGCTGTCGCCGGGCCGATGAAGCGACGCCCGTGGCCCTCAGGCCCATGGCGCGCGCGAGATCAAGCGCCGCCAGCCCCACCGCGCCGGTGGCGGCCACGACGAGGATCTGATCGCCCGGCGCCACCCGGGCCTCGCGCGTCAGGCATTGATAGGCCGTCATGTAGCTCAGGATCAGCGGCTCGACTTGCAATGGATCAAGATGGTTGGGCACCGGGATCAGGGTTTCGGCCGGCAGACTGACCCAGTCTTGCCCGCCGCCGACCTGCGTCAGCGTTGCGATCCTTGTGCCGGGCGCCGGTCCGGTCGTGCCAGGACCAAGCTGCTCCACCCGCCCGACAAGATCATATCCCAGCGTCTCGCCCGGGAGCGTCTTGCGCATCGGATAAAGGTTGCGGCGGATCAGCATGTCGGTGAAGACTAGGCTAGACGCTTCGACCCTGATGCGGGCCATGCCCTTTCCAGGAGCCTCGACCTGCGGTTCCGTCACGACGGAGATGACCTCCGGTCCGCCATAGGCGGTGAACGTCACTCTGCGGTTGGTCGTGGGCGGCGCAGGAACGGCCGGGGTGGTTAACTGGGCCTCGAGGTCAGGTCTAGGCTGCTGCATTTCTGTTTCTCCGGGGCAAAGCGACGCCGGCCGCCCTTTAGGCACGGTTGAAAGCGACTCTCGGTCGATCTGGACAGTGGCCAGATTAATCTGCCTTGCACCCTGATCGGCTGTCAAGCTAAAATCTGACCACTGGAAAGATCGGAGCTTCCAATGGCCGTTTCAGTGGAGAAGAAGCGTGATACCTACCATCACGGCGACCTGCGCAGCGCGCTGATCGACGCCGCTGAGGCGGAACTGACGGGTGGCGGGGTGCAGGGCTTTTCGTTGCGCCGGGTCGCTGCTCGAGTCGGGGTCAGCCACTCCGCACCATCTCATCATTTCGGTGATACGCAGGGGCTGCTGGTCGCACTGGGCGTGCGGGCCTTCGAACAAGTGCTTGCGGCGATGGAGACCCGGTCGCGAGACATCGTTGACCCCGCCGAACGGGTGGTCGCCTCGGGCCTTGGCTATATCGACTTTGCGCAAACCCACCCCGCCATGTTCCGTCTGATCTTTGGCTCGGACATGATCTGCCAGGGCTCCGCCGAGCTTGACCGGGCGGGTCAGGCCGCCTTTGACCATTTCGCGCGGTCGATTTCATTGGTCGAGGGCGAGGTGCACGCGGACAGCCCGGCGCCCGTCGCCTTTCTGGAAACAGTCCATACCGTCTGGACGATCACGCATGGCTTTGCCGAGATGAAACTTGGCGGACGGCTCGATGGCCTTGATGACGGGGGCGGCGAGCGGATCGAGCAGATGTTTCGGCGGTCGGTCGTGGCGGTTCTCCGAGAACTCCACCCTTTGAATCATCTGGACGCCTCGAAAAACTGCCCTGACAACGCTGGTTGGGCCGCCAGAGGATGACGGGGGCGCAGATGGGTTTTTCCGATAGCCCCGATATCCGGAGATCGCTCAGGGCTTCCAGTCGAAGGCGAGAAGCAGGGTCCCCTGCTCGGTCGAGAAGTTGTCGTCCGAGGCCAGCAGAAACCGCAGGCCGCCATCCTTCCCCGGCAGGACGTCGACGCCCTCGAAATTGTCCGTGGTCAGCGGCCGGGCCAGCTCCAGCCGGCCCACCTCCGCCCCGGCGGCGTTGCGCAGGATGAGGGCGATGCTGGCGCCGCGCAGGGGGTCCCAGGCGCGGATCATGTAGGCCAGGCCGCCGTCCGGCAGGGGCGTCACCGCCACCAGACCAAACTCGAAGGGCTTGGGAAGGGTTCCCAGGGATTGGCAGGGCGTGCGCAGGGTGCAGGTCCAGATCTCCCCGGACTCCTCGCCCCCAGCCAGCCAGGCATCGGGCCCGCGGGCGGGATCGGCGGACAGGGCCTCGAGCCCGCCATTGGGGGGGAAGGTCGCGTCGGGGCTGGCCATGAACTACACACAGCGCCTGGCCGAGGCCAACCTGGTGCCGTCGGTCGGAAGCGTCGGTGACTCGTATGACAACGCTCTCGCCGAGACCATCAACGGCCTCTACAAAGCCGAGGTAATCTGGCGGCAGCGATCTTGGCCGAATGCGTCGGCCGTCTGGTAACCTGCGCATGAGCTTGGCTCCCGATCGTCTGACGACCAGGGCTTTTGGACTGGCCGGTTGCCGAGGGATGCCGGTGACGGTGCTTTTCTGGTGCTTCGTGGGGTGAGGTCTCGCACTCGAAATCGGCTTTGAAGGCAAGAAGGTGTCGATAGATGCTGGAATTGCGAAATAATTCTACAGCCGATTTCGTCAATGATTTCAAGAGGGTAACAAGATGGCGGGCCTTGGGGCGGGCCGGACCGCCGAAATGAAAGCACAAAGCCAACAAAAACAATGTCTTATCGTACAACTGAACGATCGAGTGGGAGTAGGCGACGTCTATCCCTGCGCAAGGGTTCCCTGAGCGGGGCAGGGCAGGCTCAGGCGAACGGAAAGGCCTCCTGCTGCGCGATTGCTGATCGTCATGCCGCCGCCGTGCGCCGCCATGATGCGACTTACGATGGAAAGTCCAAGCCCCGCGCCATCGCCGCTGACGAAGGGTGGCCGGGCAAATCGGTTCGGACGGAACGCGTCCACTGAAGGGCCCATGCCCGGGCCCTCATCAAGGACTTCCAAGCCGATGGGATCGTCGCAGATCCGGAGGGTGATGCGGCCCCCTGGCGGCGAATGTCGGATGGCGTTGTCGACAAGATTGGACAGCGCATGCGCCAGGGCGTCCGGATCTCCATTGACCCGTCTGGCCCCGGGCAGGGGAACAACTTCGAGACGCGCGCCGGCCGCATGCGCCAAGGGTTCGAGCTTGCACGCGACGTCGATCGCCACCGCCTCCAGATCGATCCGCCGATCCGGATCCACCACCAGCCGTTCTGAATTGGCGAGCGCCAGCAGTTGGGAGGTCAGCCGGATCAAGGCTTCCAGATCCGCGGCTATGGAGGATTTCGGGATGGTCTCGGGGCTGAGCTCCATTCGCGCCTTGAGTGCGGCGAGGGGGGTGCGAAGGGCGTGAGAGGCGTCCAGCAAGAAGGTGCGCTCTCCGTCTCGCGCCTGCGCCAGGCCCAGGATTGTCGCGTTGAGCGTCGCCACCAGGTCCCGGACCTCGCCGGGCGCCGACTCGATGCTTAAGGGGCGCAAGTCGTGGAGGGCGCGAATACGCCGGGCCTGCCGCGAGAGGTCCTCCAGCGGACGCAGGGTCTGCCCGATTGCACTGCTGGTGATCCAGAAGACGAGCAGGACAAGCGGAAGGATCGGCAGGGCCACATGCATGGCGAGTTCGGTCAGTACGAGATGCCAGAAGAGGCCCGCCGGATCCCCGCGTGAGGCCGTGACAACGTGCCAACGCTCGCCGTCCCGCATGTAGACCGCGCCGGCAAGCCAGGCGCCATCCGCAGCCCGCTCGGTCCACTCGTCCGGACGATCGCGCGCCAGAGGCAGGGCCACCTCGCTCCAGGGAAAGCCTGACTGTGCAAGGAGTTGTCCTGTCTCGCTCTCAATCCGCCATCCGTAGGCGGTTGGATGATTGGCGTACTCAGGCTGAACTGCAGCGACCGCTTCGGGGACCTGCGCGGTGTCATCTATCCGCATTGCCACCGAGCGGATCGTCTCGGCCATTTCCAGCACTTTGCGCTGACGTAGGTCGGCGTAATCCGAGCCATAATGCGCGCCGACCGCAACGAGGGTCACAAGCGTCACGATTACGGTCGCAGACAGCAATCGTATGCGCAGTCGCCGAGCGAGGGACCAGGCCTCAGGACCCGGCATGTGGGGCGGCCCCGGCGAAAACATAGCCGACGCCGCGCACCGTCCGGATGGCGTCATGCAGCCCCGAGGCTCGCAGCGCGCTGCGCAGGCGAGACACGCTTGCCTCCAGGGCGTTCAGGGTGGGGTCGGCGGCGTGATCGTAGAGCACCCCTTCAAGATAGGCGCGAGAGCACACCTTCCCCGGGCGTCGTACGAGCGCCAGGAGCAATTGCTGCTCGCGTCGATTCAGCGCGAGCGGCATCCCTCGGAAGGTCGCCGCGCCTGTCGTCAGGTCCACTTCGAGCGCGCCCAGTCGGAGTTGCACCGGCGCCATGTCGCCGGGTCGACGCAGAAGGGCGCGACAGCGCGAGACCATTTCACGCAGCTCAAACGGCTTCACGAGATAATCGTCCGCGCCCTCATCGAGCCCTCTCACCCGGTCGTTGAGCTCTCCCCGGGCGGTGAGCACCAGAACAGGCGTGGAGCGGCCGCTGGCCCGCCAGGCCCGGATGAGGTCAAGCCCATCACCGTCTGGAAGGCCGAGATCGAGCAGGACGACGTCATAGGGATTGAGGTCTGCGAAGGCGGCGGCGTTCTCAAGTGAGCGCACCCAATCGACTGTAAAGAGTGCGGCGTTGAGCGCCTCAACGAGGCTCTCTCCGAGCCGTTCATGGTCCTCAACGAGCAAGACCCTCACGGCGGGCCCTTGTCAGGTTGCTGTAAGGTCCAGGGCGCAGAGCAGCCAAGGTTTGCCCGCTTGGAGCTGCGCGCCTTGGCCCATTTTCTGTCGCACGTCATCCCGTTCACCGCCTACCCATACAAAGGGGAGCTGGCGGCCTGCAACCTCTGCAGGTCGGATGCGACCCTCGATATCTGCGGGAAGGATCGCCGCTGGAAAAAGCTCGGCACGGTCGCGTGTGCAGAGTGCGGCCTGATGCGCACCCAGCCGATGCCGAACGACGCTGAGCTGGAAGCCTATTATCGGAGCGAGTACCGGGCCGACTACCAGATGGCCTCGAGCGTTCCGCCGAAATTTCATACGACGCGCTCAATGCGCGATGCTCGGGCTCGCCTTGCGCGCCTGGACCCTTACATCCAGCCGGGCCGACGGATTCTGGACTTCGGCTGCGGGTCTGGTGAGTTTCTCAAGCTTGCCCAGGAAAGAGGCTGCACGGTGCTGGGCATCGAGCCCGGCGAGGTGTTTGCGCGCTATGCCCGCGACACTCACGGAATTGATGTCATCAATGCGCCTTGGCAGGCCGTGGATCTTCCTGATGGCCAGTTCGACCTCATCACCTCCAATCATGTGATTGAACACCTGCGCGCGCCCGTGGACGCCATCGGGGCGATGGCTCGCTGGCTTGCACCCGGCGGCGCTCTCTTCCTCTCCGTTCCCGACATGCGCCCGAATGACCGCCCGGCGTTCGAGCGGTTTCACTTCGCGCATGTGCATGGCTTTGTGCCGGCGACCCTCCAGGCGGCGGCCGGACGGCATGGTCTTGTACCGATCGACGGAGAGTCCTTGACCGACACCACGGCGATCTTCCGGCATGCCCATCCGGATGAGATCGCCGCGCCGCGTCCGCCCCCGGGTCTCGCGCGCGCTCTGGCTGACGGGTATCCGGACGCCTCGATCGCGGACTATGTCCTTTCAGGTCGTTACTTCCGCGCCGCAGGGCGCAGGTTCCGGAATTGGCGCCGCGATACGTTCCGCCCCGCCGAGACGACTGCAGGCGTCAAGGCCGGATGACTGGACTTGCTCGATCGAGGGGGTGATCATCCGGTTTGAGGTCGATCTGGAGGCCTCAAGGGGTGGAGCCGGATGAACGTCAAGCGCACCATGGCCGCACTGGGCCTTGTGATCGCAGTCACCACGGCGGGAGGCTCCGTCGCAGGGGCCGGGCAGTGGGGACCCCCGCAAGCCGTCGTACCTCGGTCTGCCTTGAAGGGAGTCCATGGCCTCGCCGTCCTGGATGATCGCAGGGTCCTTGCCGGAACGGTGGTGGGCAACGCCATCTGGGAGATCGACCGGGCGAGCGGCGCGGCGAAGATCTACATCCCGGGTCCGGAGGGGCAGGCCGACGACATCGCCATCGGGCCGAAGGGGGAGCTGGCCTGGACGTCCTACCTCCAGGGGATTGTCCGCTTCCGGGAGAAGGAAGGCGCCCCCATCCGGGTCCTGGCGAAGGACCTCACCGGCATCAATTCCCTGGCCTTCGACATGAAGACCGGCCAGCTCTATGCGAGCCAGGTCTTCCTCGGCGACGCCATGTGGGAGATCGACGTCGCCGGCGCCAAGGCGCCCCGGCTGATCGCGAAGGACCTTGGCGGCTTCAATGGCTTCGAGGTCGGGCCGGACGGGATGATTTACGGGCCCCTGTGGTTCAAGGGCGCCGTCGCCCGGATGGATCCCGCCAATGGCGCGATCACGATCATCAATAGCGAGTTCCAGGTGCCCGCCGCGGTCAACCTGGACGGCAAGGGCAACCTCTGGGTCGTGGACACCCGGGCGGGGGATCTCAGCCGGATCGAGCTGGCCACTGGCCGCAGGCAGGTCGTGCGAAAGCTCAAGACCTCGCTCGACAACCTGGCCATCGCCCGGGACGGGACGATCTATGTTTCCAACATGGCGGACAACTCGGTCCAGGCCTTCGACCCCGGGACCGGCGACCTGAAGACCCTCGTGGCCGGTCGGCTCGCCGTTCCAGCGGGGCTGAAGATCGAGGGCGACACCGCCTGGGTGGCGGATGTCTTCGCCTTCCGGGAAATCGACCTGAAGACCGGGACGGTCCGGGACATCCACCGGATGCAGGCCTCCGACATCGAGTATCCCTTCGCCGTTGGCCTGGGCCCCAGGCAGGTCCTGCTGACCTCCTGGTTCAGCGGCTCCGTCCAGGTGCTGGACCGGGCGGACTTCAGGACCCTCACCGTCCTTCATGGCTTCAATGCGCCCATGGACGCCCAGTTCCTGCCGGATGGCCGCATTGTCGTCGCCGAGATTGGAAGCGGGACCCTCACCGTGGCGGGCGGGGAAGGCTACAAGGACCGGCGGGCGCTGGTGACCGGCCTATCCGGACCCGTGCAGCTGGCGGTGGGGCCGGATGGAGCCCTCTATGTCAGCGAGGCGGCCGGGAGCGTCCAGCGGATCGACCCCGCCACCGGCGCGAATACCCGGGTGGCTGACCAGCTGGCCCTGCCGGAAGGTCTCGCCTTCACGCCCTGGGGAAGCCTGGTTGTGGCCGAGGCGGGCGCCCGCCGGATCACCGAGATCGACCTCGCCAAGGGCGACCGGAGAGTCATCGCCGAGAATCTGCCGATCGGCCTGGCCGCCGGGCCGGGCCTGCCTCCGCCCTATGTGGCTACGGGCGTGGCGGTGCGACCTGACGGCTCGGTCTGCTTCACGGCAGACCTGGACAACGGGCTCTACTGCCTGCCGCGCAGGAAGGACTAGGGCGATGGCGAGACGTCTCCTTTCACAGCCCGGGAGAGGGTCTTGAGGTCAGCCCGGCCGGATGTCTATCGCGGGTCCGTTTCCTGGATGCGGTACCGCGACCTGCTGGACGCGGAGTTCGGTATCCGGATCGCCAATGAGCCCGAGGAGGTCCGCCTGTCCCTTCTGGGACATGACCTGCATGTCGATGTCTGGAACCCGGCCGGACCGCCGAAGGGAGTCCTGGTGCTGGTTCACGGCGCCGGAGGGCACGGAAGGATCCTGGCGCCCTTGGCCGACTTTGCGGCCGGGCAGGGCTGGCGGGCCGTGGCGCCGGACCTCCCGGGCTATGGACTGACCCAGCCTGCGGCGGACTTCGACTGGGACTATGGCGAATGGCCTCGGGTCGTGGCGGCGCTGGCCGATCTGCTACCGGCTCCTGTCGTTCTTCTGGGCGCATCCGTGGGAGGCCTCACGGCGGTGCACGCCGCGGCCTTGTCGGGCCGTGTCCAGGGCGTGATCGCCACGACCCTGGTCGACATGGCAGACACTCGGACCTTCATCCGCGCTGCGCGGTGGCCCTGGTTGGCTGCGGGGGCGCTGGTGGGGTTCGCCCTCGCACCCTGGCTCATTGACCGGCTGGCCCTACCCCTTGGATGGCTGGCGCCAATGAAGGCCATGTCCTCGCGCCCCGCCCTTCAGGCCTATTTCCACCGGGACGCAATCCTCGGTGGCGCGAGGACGCCCGCCCGCTTCTTCAGGACCCTTCACGCGGCCAGGAATGACCGGCCCGACCCTGGCTGCCCCCTTTTGCTGGCGCATCCTGGCGCGGACAGTTGGACTCCAACGTCCCTGAGTCTGGAGGTCCTTAAGCGAATCCCTGGCGAAACTGAGTTTGTCGAACTTTCCAACGACTCGCATCTGCCTCTGGAATCTCCCGCCGCCGCCGAACTCCAGATGGCTGTGATGGGGTTTCTCGACCGTATCTCAGCCGCCCACGGAGACCGGCAACGCCGGTGAGGTTTGTGGCGAGAATGGCCACGGGGTGACGTTCGCACCAACGGCCACGATCTCCATCTGAACTTGGAGCTTGCTCAGAGCGCGAGAAGGGGCCTTTGGCGGGCCGCCCGGATCCCCGGAAGCACGCCACCCACGAAGCCGATGACCAAGGCCAGCACAATGGCCTGAAGCACCAGCTCCGGCCCCATCTGAAGCCTGAAGGCCACCTGGGTGAACCCCGCACCCAGGGTGGAGGCGGACAGGCCGTTGAACAGCAGGCCACAGACGGCTGTGCCCAGCAGCGCCCCGACGGTGGAGAGGACGAGCGCCTCGCACATGGTGCCCATGAAGGCCGAAAAGCCCGAGAATCCAATCACCCTCAGCGTCGCGATCTCGGTCGCCCGGGCGGAGACGGAGGCGTACATGGTGTTCAGGGCCCCAGCCAGGGCGCCAATGGACATGATGACGCCAAGCGGCCAGCCGATATATCGGATCAGCAGTCCTGAACGTTCCGCCTGCGCGGCGAAGTAGGTCTGTTCGCTCTGGGCCTGCAGCTGGAGCCTGGGGTCCGATCCGACATAGGCCGTGTAGGCGTCAAGCTGAGCTGGGCTGGTGAGGGCGACCCGGGCGGTCTGGAAGCTCGAGCCGCGGTTGAACAGGCTCTGGACCACAGGCGCGTCGGCCCACAGTTCCGACTCGAAGACAGTGCCAGGCGCCTCAAAGACCCCGACAACGCGCCAGGTCTGGGCGCCAAAGCGAACCGTCTTGCCCATCTCGAAGCCGGAAAACTCCCGCAGGAGGCCTGCACCCACGACAATCTCGTTCGAGCCGGGTGCGAACATCCTGCCTTCCTTCAGCCGGACCTGCTGGCGAACAGCCAGCCCGTTGGGACCGATACCGCGCAGGGGCATGTTGGCCTTGGTTCCCGTCGACCGCTTGATGCCGTCGACGATGAGGAGCAGTTCTGCAGAGACTAGGGGTCCGCCGTCGGCAGCGGCCCGCACGCCGGGTCCCTGACCGAGGAGAACGATCTGCTCCCGGGTCAGAGTGCTGTTGATCTCGGACTGTGATCCATCCCTGAGCACGATGGCGACGTCAGAAGAGCCGGAGCCCTTCAGGGTCTGGCTGAAGCCGTTGGCGAGAGCCAGGAAGCCGAGCAGGACGGCCACGACCAGCGCGATCGACACCACGGTCGCCAGCGACATCCAGAGCCGCTGGGGGATGGACCGGATATTCATCAGGATCACGGATCCCGTCTGGTTCAGAAGGCTCACAGCAGGGCTCCTCAGCGTCGCCCGAGAGCGTCGATAATGTTCATCCTAAGGGCAGAGAGAGCTGGCGCGAGGCCGGTCACCAGGCCCAGGAGCAGGGCGAGGCCCATGCCCGCCGCCGCGACCGGTACGGTCATGGACAAGGCGCCAAAGGTCTCGCCTATGGGAGATCGGGAGAGGCCGTTGAGCGCCACTGCGGCGACTCCAAGGCCCAGGAGGCCGCCCAGTCCGGACAGAAGGAGGGATTCGCCCAGAACCATCCGCAGGACGCGGTGGCCCGGAAAGCCCAGCGTCTTCATGACGCCGATCTCTTTCGTACGCTCCCTGACCGCAGAGACGAGGGTCGTCCCGACAATCATCAGGATCGCTGCAAAGGCCGCCGCCACCACCATGGTGATAATGAAGTTCAGATCGCCCGCCTGCTTGAGGAAGGCCCGGGAAAAGGTCTTTTCA
>VYMD01000314.1_pt1 | contig 12507 bp, 13 predicted proteins | sample 5115311 | NCBI WGS metagenome assembly VYMD01 (sample SAMN12291779, study PRJNA351875) | freshwater metagenome | isolation source: freshwater lake | place: USA: Michigan, Wintergreen Lake | collected 2013-08-08
CGACGCCGTGGTCAACGTCACCAAGGGCTTCAAGGACCGGGTGAAGGAAATCACCGGGGGCCGCGGCGCGGACGTCATCTACGACCCCGTCGGCGGCGATGTCTTCGACGAGAGCGTGCGTTGCATCGCCTTCGACGGGCGCATCCTCTCCATCGGCTTCACCTCGGGCCGCCTGCCTGTGCTGCCGGTCAACTATGCCCTGATCAAGGGATTCTCGGTCATGGGGGTCCGGGCCGGCGAGTACGGACGGAAGTTCCCGGAAAAGGGCCGCGAGAACAACGAGGCCATCTGGAAGCTGGCGGCCGAGGGCGCCATGCGGCCGCGGGTGGACCGGGAGTTCCCCCTGGACGGATGGCGCGAGGCCTTCGACACCCTGGCCGAGCGGACCGTGGTGGGCAAGACCATCATCCGGCCGGACCTCTGAGGAATCCGCCCAAAGGACATTGGGCGCCTCGATTGAAGTAGGAATTCACTACTAAGCGATAAGGCAATTGAGCCCGGTAACAGCCAAATGGGCGGATTAGCCCGGAGGCACGAAGCGGTCGCAGACGACCTGATAGGCGGTGGCTGTCCTCCAGGAGCCACATAAAGAACGCAATCAAGGCTGAGCGTTTCGGTTTGTTGATTTTACGATTCAACGGGGTCATGCTTATCCCGTACGTAACAGGCCACTTCGATGGACGAAATCAAGGCGCTCATTGATCGAATAGTTCGCGACCGATTGGCGGATGGAAACATCCAAGAAGTATCCGTGGTCAGGGAAACCGACTATCAGGATGAATCGGTGTTCCGTGTGACGGTCATTTTTGATCACAAAGGCCCGCTTGATCCACATAAGACTGCGGGTCTCGTGAGGCATATCCGTCATGCTCTTCTGGATATTGAAGAGAGCACTTTTCCGATTGTAGCCTTTGTTTCAAAAGCTGAAGCAGCGGGGATGAGGCCTGCAGCCGCTTGATCTCATTGCGTCCGCCGAACTGCTGATCAGAGCAAGTTCGGGGAAGCCCTCGCAGGCTAACCTCCGCCGCGCAATGAGCGCCGCCTATTACGCCCTCTTCCACTGTCTTGCTCGGACCAACGCCAATCTATTGGTGGGAGGCGAGGGAGCTTCGCGAAGCAAGCATGCTTGGAAGCAGGTCTATCGGGCCATCGATCACGGGTCAGCAAGGATCGCATGTGGGGACGGGGCGACCATCCGGAAGTTTCCCAAGGCCATTGAGGATTTCGCCAACACCTTTGTGACGATGCAGTCCAAGCGAAACAGCGCCGACTATGACCCAACCGCGCGATTCACCAAGTCGGAAGTCGTTCAGGACATCGCCACCGCTCGGCAGGCTATCGTCGCCTTTGACGCTGAAGTTGCAAAGGATCGAAGGGCCTTCTGCGCATTCGTGCTATTCAAAAGGCGCTCCTGAAACGCGCTAAGATGCGACTAGATCGATCAGGACGTCATTGACAGGGGGGCGGGCATCCCCTATTCCCCGCGCCACGTTTTCTCCCGGAGCTGGTCCCGTGAAGCGCACTTTTCAACCCTCCCGTCTCGTGCGCGCGCGCCGTCACGGCTGGCGCGCCCGCATGGCCACCAAGAACGGCCGCAAGGTCGTCGCGCGCCGCCGGGCCAAGGGCCGCAAGCGCCTGACCGCCTGACGCGGCGACGCAGGCGATCCCCAGGGCCCTCCGGATGGAGGAACCCGCCTCCCTTCCAGGTCTCCGTCTCGAACGGCTCCGGACCCGTCCGGGCTTCCTCGCCGCCGCCAAGGGCCGTGCGTGCGCCCGGGGCGCTGTGCTGATGCAGGTCCGCGACCGCGCCGACGGCGATGACCTCGTCCGGGTGGGCTTCACCGCCACCCGCCGGATCGGCGGGGCGGTGGTCCGCAACCGGGCCAAGCGCCGCCTCCGCGAGGCCGCCCGACTGCTTGTGCCGGCGCTCGGACGCCCCGGATGCGACTATGTCCTGATCGCCCGGGGCGGGACGCCGACCCGTCCCTGGCCGCGTTTGCTTGACGACGTGAAAACCGCGCTGATAAGCCTCGCGGCCGAGGGCGACCGCCCTGTCCGCGCGCCTGACCGCGCCCCCTCTTCAACAGACTGAGCGCGCGCCCGAATGCCCGACAACACGAACCGCAACACGATCCTCTTCGTCATCCTCTCGATGGCCCTGCTGTTCGGCTACCAGGCCCTGGTGCTGGGCCCGCAGAACAAGCAGAGGGAGGCCGAGCTCAAGGCCCGCGAAACGGCCCAGGCGACCCAGCCGGCGAATGGCCCCGCCGCCGCTGTCCCGGCCGGGCCAGCCGGCCCCGTCTTCATCCCGAGGTCGACCGCCATTTCAGGATCGCCGCGGATTCAGGTGGACACCCCCGCCCTTGAGGGCTCGCTCTCCCTGCGCGGCGGGCGCATCGACGACCTCTTCCTGCGGGACTACCGGACCGAAGTCGACGCCGGGTCGCCCCCGGTGGAGCTCCTCCGCCCTGAGGGTGTTCGCGACGCCTGGTTCGCCGAGTTCGGCTGGACCGGCGCCAACCTGCCCGGCCTGCCCACCTCCAGCGCCCAGTGGACCCTGGTCCAGGGCGACCGCCTGTCGCCGGGCCGCCCCGTCGTCCTGCGCTATGACGCCGGACAGGGTCTGGCCTTCACCCGGCGGATCGAGGTGGACGACAAGTTCATGTTCACGGTCACCGATACGGTGGCCAACAGCCTGTCCAACCCGGTCACCATCGCGCCCTACGCCACCGTGCAGCGCCGTGGGGCCCCCGCCGTTCCCGCCGCCAACGCCCACGAAGGCGCGGTGGGCGTCATGGACGGGGTCCTGGAGATGCTGAACTACAAGCAACTCAAGAAGGATGGCGAGGAGGCCTTCTCCGCCACAGGCGGTTGGCTGGGCATCACCGACAAGTACTGGCTGGCCGCCGTCATCCCCGAGCAGAAGGAGAAGGTCAACGCCGCCTACCGCAGCACCAACCTCTCCGGCGTGGACATCTACGAGGCCAACTTCGTGGCCCAGCCCCGGGTGGTCCAGCCCGGCGCCACCTACACCCATGTCAGCCGCCTGTTCGCAGGCGCCAAGACCGTTCCGGTCCTGCGCGCCTACGAGGAAACCCTCGGAATCCCGCGGTTCCAGGACGCCGTGGACTGGGGCCGGCTGTACTTCTTCACCAAGCCGATCTTCTGGCTGCTGGAGGTCTTCTACGGCTGGATGGGCAATTTCGGCCTCGCGATCCTCGCCCTGACCGTCGTGGTCCGGCTCCTGATGTTCTATCCGGCGAACCTGTCCTACGAGTCGCTGACCAAGATGAAAAAGGTCCAGCCTCAGGTGGAGGAGCTGCGCGCCCGGCTGAAGGACGACCCGCAGAAGCAGCAGCAGGAGCTGATGCGACTTTACCAGTCCGAGAAGATCAACCCGCTGATGGGCTGTCTGCCCATGCTGGCGACCATCCCGATCTTCCTGGCCCTCTTTAAGGTGCTCTCCGTGGCCATCGAAATGCGCCATGCGCCCTTCTATGGCTGGATCCAGGACCTCTCCTCCCGGGATCCGACCACCGTTCTGAACCTGTTCGGCCTGATCCCCTGGGATCCGGCGACCGCGCCCTTCATCGGCGGCCTGCTGAATGGCCCCCTGCACATCGGCATCTGGCCCCTGGCCTACGGCATCACCCAGTGGCTCTCGATGAAGATGAGCCCCCCGGCGCCGGACCCGATCCAGCAGAAGATCATGGAGCTGATGCCGGTGATCTTCACCTTCGTCATGGCTCCGTTCGCGGTCGGCCTGATGATCTACTACACTTGGAGCAACGTGCTCACGATCCTCCAGCAGTACGTCATCATGCGGAAGTACCAGGTGGAGAACCCCATCGACGACTTCATCGCCAAGATCCGGGCGCGGAAGGCCGCCGGGTGAGCCCGGAGGGCGCGTCGGCGCCAGACGAGGGCGTCTTCTCCGACGAGGAGATCGAGGCCGCGCGCGTGCTCTTCGCCCGCCCCGCCGTCTTCCTCATGGGCGCCGTCTCGGTGGAGGGCCTGCCGGCCCCGGACCTTCCCGAGGTGGCCTTCGCGGGCCGCTCCAACGTGGGAAAGTCGTCCCTGATCAACGGCCTGGTCGGCCAGAAGCACCTAGCCCGGGCGTCGAACGAGCCGGGGCGTACCCGGGAGGTGAACTTCTTCGTGGTCGACGACCGGCTGCGGCTGGTGGACCTGCCCGGCTATGGTTGGGCCCGGGCGGCCAAAGGCGAGGTCAAGAAGTTCCAGGCCCTGGGCCGCGACTACCTGCGCGGCCGGCCCAACCTGCGCCGGGCCTACCTGCTGATCGACGCGCGCCATGGCCTGAAAGACGTGGACGAGGAGCCCATGGCGGCCTTCGACCGGGCGGCGGTCTCCTACCAGGTGGTCCTGACCAAGGCCGACAAGCTCAAGCCCGCCGAGGTTGAGGCCGTGCGCGCCCGCACCGAGGCGCAGGTCGCCAAGCGGCCCGCCGCCTTCCCCGGGGTGATCGCCACCTCCTCGGAGAAGGGGACCGGCCTGCCGGAACTGCGCGCCGCGATCGCCGAGGCCTGCGCCATCGGGGGCTCGCCTGACGCCTAGCTAGCGTAAAGACGCCTTCTTGGACTTGGCCTTCACGATACTGCGTGGATCATCTCCCTTTTTCTTCATTATCTTGCGGATAGCTTTCGCCTTCATGACTGAATTTGCGGGAGGAGGAATTCTTCCAGATTTTGATTTTTCAAACTTCATTAGTTTCGATTTCAGGGCGCGTATTTCCTTACGAAGGATAACATTTTCGGGATTATTCTTTAGATTTACAATTATATCCTTAAGTTTATCGTTTTCTGATTTTAGTTTTTCTATTTGCTTCTTGAGATTGAAAATATCGTAATTGACGTATTTCTCGCGAATTTCATCTGATCCGAGATTGATTTCGGAATCCATTCTTTCAATGATTTTTTCCGGTAACTTGGCAGTTCCCATTCTGAATTCCTAAATATTTGCGATTGTGCGAAAATTCCTATTCATTCGGCGCTCCAGTTTATGTCTTCCTTGATTGGTGGCGGGCATGGGTAGCAAGTCAAGCCAACATGGTGTCAATGCCCGCTGGTGACTCGCAATGCGATCGCACCATGACTAAAGCCACAAATGCGGTACAGGTTCACGCTCATGATCGAAACCTCAGGGCGCCCCATCTTCGACGAGGATCTGAAGATCTTCCGCGAGCAGGTGCGCAAGGTCTTCGCCCAGCACCTGACGCCCCACCTGGACCGGTGGGAGGAAGAGGGTGTGGTGGACCGGGCCTTCTGGCGCGCCTGCGGCGACGCGGGCCTGCTCTGTCCGCAGGTCCCGCAGGCCTATGGCGGCCTCGACCTGGACTACCGCTACAACGCCGTGATCGGCGAGGAGCTGACCTATGCCGGCTCGACGGCGGGCATCACCCTGCAGTCGGACATTGTGGCCCCCTACCTCATTCATTACGCCTCGGAAGAGCTGAAGCAGGCCTGGCTGCCGAAGATGGTGTCGGGCGAGGCCATCGCCGCCATCGCCATGACCGAGCCGGGCGCCGGCTCGGACCTGCAGGGGGTGCGCACCACCGCCCGGCGGGACGGCGATGACTATGTGATCTCGGGGTCCAAGACCTACATCACCAACGGCCAGAGCGCCGACATCGTCGTCGTCGTGGCCAAGACCGACCCGGACAAGGGCGCCAAGGGCATCTCCCTGATCCTGGTGGAGGCCACCCGCGAGGGTTTCCGGCGCGGCCGCAACCTGGACAAGATCGGCCAGAATTCCGCCGACACCTCCGAGCTCTTCTTCGAGGATGTCCGGGTCCCTGCCGGCAACCTGCTGGGCCAGGAGAACCAGGGCTTCGTCTACCTGATGACCCAGCTGCCCCAGGAGCGCCTGCAGATCGCCATCTCCGGCCAGGCCGGCGCCCAGAGGGCCTTTGACGAGGCGGTGAAGTTCACCAAGGACCGCAAGGCCTTCCGCCAGACCGTCTTCGACTTCCAGAACACCCGCTTCACCCTGGCCAACCTGAAGGCCAAGCTACAGGCGGGCTGGGCGCATCTGGACTGGTGCACGGCCCGCCACCTGCAGGGCGAGTTGACCGCCGCCGAGGCCTCGGCCGCCAAGCTCTTCCACACCGAGCTGCAGTGGGAGGTCTGCGACGCGGCCCTGCAGCTGCATGGCGGCGCCGGCTACATGAACGAGTACCCGATCGCCCGCCTGTGGCGTGACGCCCGTGTGCAGCGGATCTACGGCGGCACGTCCGAGATCATGAAGGAGGTCGTGGCCCGCTCGCTCTGACTGGCTTCAGAGCGCGCTCCGCTGTCAGCGAAGCCGATTTAGGGGGCGACGGCGCCTCAGCTGACCCCCTCCGGCCCGGGGCTTGCCCCGGTCCACCTCCCCCTCGGGGGAGGAATTAGAGCGCCAATTGCTCCCCCAAGGGGGAGCTCCGACCGCAGGTCGGTGAGGGGGTCAACGGCGGCTCAGCTGATCCCCTCCCCCTGGAGGGAATACTGGCGGAACCTAGGGCCGAAGGACCGTCTCGCCGCCCTTCATGACGAAGACCGGCGCCTCGAGCACCTTCACGTCCGAGAGGGGGTCGCCCCTCACACCCACCAGATCGCCCCAGGCGCCAACCTTGATCTGGCCGACCTGGCCCGCCTGTCCGAGGGCCTCGGCGGCGTTGATCGTGGCGGACTGCAGGGCCTGGAGGGGCGTGGCGCCCCACTGGACCATGACGGCGAACTGCTTGGCGTTGTCTCCGTGCGGATAGACCCCCGCGTCCGTGGCGTAGACCATCTTCACCCCGGCCTTTAGCGCCTTCTGGAAGTTCTGGCGCTGGATGAGGCCGACGTCCCGATCCTTCTGGAGGTTTTCTTCGAGCACCCCGTTCTTGGCGCCCTCGGCCTGGGTGTAGTCGGTATTGTAGATGTCCATGGCGAACCAGGCGCCCTTGCGGACCGCCAGGCGGATGCCCTCGTCATCCACCAGGCTGACGTGCTCGATGGTGTCGACCCCGGCCTCGAGGGCCTGGCGGATGCCCGAGGCGCCATGGGCGTGGGCGGCCACCTTCATCCCGGCGGCCCGGGCCTCCTCCACGACGGCCTGCATCTCCGCCAGGGTCATCTGCTGGGCGCCGGGGGAGGACCCGCGGGAAAAGACCCCGCCCGTGGCGCAGATCTTGATCACCTCGGCGCCGTACTTGCGCATCTGGCGGACCATGCGCCGGGCCTCGTCCGGGCTGTCGACGACCGCCGGGCTCTGCTGGTTCATGGACGGGGGGAAGAAGGTGGAGTCACAGTGCCCGCCCGTGGCGCCGATGGCGTAGGCCGCAGGCACGATGCGTGGGCCCGGAACAAAACCCTCCTCGATGGCCTGCTTGAGGCCGACGTCGCCATACCCCTCCGAGCCGACATTGCGGATGGTGGTGAAGCCGGCTTCCAGGGTGGATTTCGCGTGGGCGACGCCAATGGCCGTCCAGAAGGAGTCTGTGAAAAGCAGGCTGTTGTAGCCGCCGTAGAGGGGCGAGAAGGTGATGTGCACATGCATATCGATCAGGCCCGGCGTCAGGGTCACGCCCGGCAGGTCGACCCTCTCCGCGTCCGCCGGGATCACATCGCCCTGTCGGCCGACCTGGGTGATCCGGCCGTCGGTGATGATGACCTGGGGGCGCTCGACGCGGGCGCCGGAGGCCACATCGATCATCCGGTCGGCGGTGACTGCGACAGTGCCCGCCTGCGCGACGGGCGCCGCGAGGGTGAGGGTGGCGGCGAGAGAGGCGAGGCGTCGCATGGCGGACTCCGGGGTGAAGAGGGGGTAAGTCCTTCTAGCATGCCCCGTACTCCCAATGGCGCCCCCCCACGGGCGCTATTGGGGGCGCCATTGGGGGCGCCCGGCGGGTGACACGGGGGCCTGTGTCCGGTATCGGAGCGCGCGACGCGTGCAGGAGGTCCGGGACTTGAGCGATACGTCAGCCACCCGCGAAGGCGCCGAGGCGCAGGGCTGGGCGACCGCCCGCACCCTGGCGGAGGCCCTGCCCTTCATCCAGCAGTACGACCGCGAGACCGTGGTCATCAAGTACGGCGGCCACGCCATGGGCCAGGAGGAGACCGCGCGCCTGTTCGCCGCAGACGCGGTCCTGCTCAAGTTGCTCGGCCTGCATCCCGTGGTGGTCCACGGGGGCGGTCCGCAGATCTCGCGCATGCTGGACAAGGCCGGCGTGAAGTCGACCTTCTTTGACGGCCTGCGGGTCACCGACCAGGCCACCATGGAGGTGGCCGAGATGGTCCTGTCCGGCGCCATCAACAAGGAGATCGCCAACTGGATCACCCTGGCGGGCGCCGAGGCGGACGTGCGCGGGGTGGGCCTGTCGGGCAAGGACGCCCGCCTGATCACGGTGGAGAAGGCGACCCGGACCCGTAAGGACCCCGACAGCCAGATCGAGCAGGTGGTGGACCTGGGCTTTGTCGGCGAACCGACCCGGATCGACCCCCAGCTGATCCAGGGCCTGATCTCGGCCGAGCACGACTACATCCCGGTCATCGCCCCCATTGGCGTCTCCGAGGACGGTCAGACCTACAACATCAACGCCGATACGGTGGCCGGCGCCCTGGCCGGGGCGCTGTCGGCCAAGCGGATGCTGCTGCTGACCGATGTGGCGGGCGTCCTGGGCGCCGACGGTGAGCTGATCCGCCAGATGTCCGTGGACGAGGCCCGGGCGGCCATCGCCTCTGGCGTGGCCTCGGGCGGCATGATCCCCAAGCTGGAGACGGCCATCGCCGCGGTCGAGGCCGGGGTCGAGGCCGTGGTCATCCTGGATGGCCGCCGGCCGCACGCCATGCTGGTCGAGCTGTTCACCGAGCACGGGTCGGGAACCCTGATCACCCGATGAGCCCGGACCTCAGCCACATCGACACCTGGCTGTTCGACCTGGACAACACCCTCTACCCGGAGGAGTCCGGCTTCATGCGGCAGGTGGAGAGCCGCATGACCGCCTTCGTCATGAAGGTGACGGGCCTGGAGCGGGACGCCGCCTTCGCCCTGCAGAAGAAGTACCTGGCCGAGCACGGCCTGACCCTGGGCGGGCTGATGCGGCACCACGGGGTGGACCCGGCGGACTTCCACGCCCTGTTCCACGACCTGAGTCTGGACGCCCTGGCGCACGATCCAGAGCTGCTCGTAGCCCTGGCCCGCCTGCCCGGGCGGCGGCTGATCTTCACCAACGCCGATGACTTCCATGCCGAGCGTGTGATGAACCACCTGGGCCTGACCCACCTGTTCGACGAGGTCTTCCACATCCACTCCTTCGGCTTTGCGCCCAAGCCCGACCCCCTGGGCTTTACGCGGATGATCGAGGGCCATGGCCTCGACCCCGCCGCCACCGCCTTCTTCGAGGACTCCGAGCGCAACCTGAAGCCGGCCCATGACCTGGGCATGACCACCGTTCTGGTCGGGCCCCGGGCGAGCGCCTCCGAGGCCCCCTTCGTCCATCACAGGACCGCACGCCTGACCCCCTTCCTCAATCACGCCCGCCTCCGGGAGACCGCCTGATGAGCCTGACCTACGCCGACCTCCGCGCCGAGATCGAAGCCGCCTGGGAGGCGCGCGACGGGGTCTCCACCGCCACCACCGGCCCGGTGCGCACCGCCGTGGACGAGACCCTGCGCCAGCTCGACAGCGGCGACCTGCGGGTGGCGAGCCGGGGCGAGGACGGCGCCTGGACGACCCACCAGTGGGTCAAGCAGGCCATCCTCCTGTCCTTCCGCCTGAACCCCAACCGGGTCCACCACGCCCCCGGTCCGGGCCCCTACTGGGACAAGGTCGACACCAAGTTCGAGGGCTGGGAGGTCGCCCGCTTCGAGGCCGCCGGCTTCCGCGCCGTGCCCGGCTGCGTGGTGCGCAAGGGCGCCTTCATCGCCCGCAATGTGGTCCTGATGCCCTCCTTCGTGAACATCGGCGCCTTCGTGGACGAGGGAACCATGGTCGACACCTGGGCCACCGTCGGGTCCTGCGCCCAGATCGGCAAGAACGTGCACCTGTCCGGCGGGGCGGGGATCGGCGGGGTGCTGGAGCCCCTGCAGGCCAACCCGACCATCATCGAGGACAACTGCTTCATCGGCGCCCGCTCCGAGGTGGCCGAGGGCGTGATCGTGCGCGAGGGCAGCGTCCTGTCCATGGGCGTCTACCTGACCTCTACAACCCCCATCATCGACCGGCGGACCGGTGAGGTCTTCACCGGCGAGGTGCCGCCCTATTCGGTGGTCATGTCCGGCAGCCGGCCAAGCCCGCACGAGGGCCTGCCCGGCACCTACTGCGCGGTGATCATGAAGACGGTGGACGCCCGGACCCGGGCCAAGACCTCCATCAACGAACTCCTGAGGGACTAGGCCCATGGCCGGGATCGACGCCGTCGAGCTGACCCGCGAGCTGATCCGCCGGCCCTCCGTGACGCCGGCCGACGCCGGGGCCATGGACGTGGTGGAACAGGTCCTGGCGGGTCTTGGCTTCACCTGCCGCCGGATGCGGTTCGGCGAGATCGAGAACCTCTACGCCCGGATCGGGACGGCTCGGCCCAACCTCTGCTTCGCCGGCCACACCGACGTGGTGCCGGTGGGAGACGCCGGGGCCTGGAGCCGCGAGGCCTTCGCCGCCGACATTGTCGACGGGGTGCTGATCGGCCGGGGCGCCGTGGACATGAAGAGCGCCATCGCCGCCTTCGCCGCCGCCGCTGCTGCGGCCCTGGCCGAGGGCGCGGTGAAGGGCTCCCTGTCCTTCCTGATCACTGGCGATGAGGAGGGCGTGGCCCTCGACGGCACCAAGCGGGTGGTGGAGACCCTGAAGGCTGAGGGCGAGGTCATCGACCACTGCATCGTCGGCGAGCCGACCAGCGCCGAGAGCTTTGGCGACATGGTTAAGATCGGCCGCCGGGGCTCGATCAATGTCGGCGTCCGGGTCGAGGGGATCCAGGGTCATGTGGCCTATCCGCACCGGGCGGCCAATCCTGTCCCGGTCCTGATCCGCCTCTTGGCCGCCCTGCAGGCGCGGGTGCTGGACGAGGGATACGCCGACTTCCAGCCGTCGAACCTGGAGGTCACCACGGTGGACGTGGGCAATCCCACCACCAACCTGATCCCCGCCGTCGCCTCGGCGCGCCTGAACATCCGCTTCAATCCCGCCCACCGGGGCGCCGACCTGGCCGCCTGGATCCAGGCCGAGGCCGACCGCGCCGCCGAGGGCTTCCCCGGGTCCATCACCCTGACCCCGGCGATCAGCGGCGAGGCCTTCCTGACCGAGCAGGGCCCCTTCACAGAGCTGGTGGCGGGCGCCGTCGAGGCCGTGTCGGGACAGAGGCCGGACCTGTCCACCACGGGGGGCACGTCCGACGCCCGCTTCATCCGGGCCCTGTGCCCTGTGGTGGAGCTGGGCCTGGTGGGCCGCACCATGCACGCCGTGGACGAGCGCGCGCCGGTGGAAGAGATCCGCCGCCTCCAGGCCGTCTACGAGACCCTGATCCGGCGCTACTTCGCCGCCCCGCCCTCGGCGTAGGACACGCCCGTCAGGCTGAGACCCGAGGCCGGCGCCACGGGACCGCAGGCCCGGCGGTCGCGCGCCTCCAAGGCGGCCTTCACGTCCTGCGCGGTCCAGCGCCCGACGCCCACCTCGGCCAGGGTGCCGGTCATCGACCGGACCTGCCGATGCAGGAAGGAGCGCGAGGCGAAGCTGAGCCAGACCTCCTCGCCCCGGCGGCTGACCTCGGCCAGGTCCAGGGTCTTGACCGGCGACTTCGCCTGGCAGGCCAGGTCGCGGAAGGTGGTGAAGTCGTGGTGGCCCACCATGACCTGGGCGGCGGCGTGCATGGCCTCGGCGTCCAGCGGCGTCTTGACGTGCCAGACCCGGCCCCGGTCCAGCGCCGGAGGCGCCGGGCGGTTGAGGATGCGGTAGAGATAGCGCCGTTCGGTGGCCGAGAACCTGGCGTGCCAGCCCTCCGGGGCGACCTCGGCCTCCAGCACCACCACCGCCTCATCGACCAGGTGGGCGTTGAGGGCGTTGCGCACGGTCTGGGCCGGCCAGTCCCGGGTGAGGTCCACATGCACCACCTGGCCTGTTGCATGGACGCCCGTGTCGGTGCGGCCGGCGGCCTGCAGGCGCACGGCCTCGCCGCAGAAAGCCAGGACCGCCCGCTCCACCGCCCCCTGGACCGTGGGCAGGTCGCCCTGGGCCTGGAAGCCCTTGTAGGGGCCGCCGTCGTATTCGAGGGTCAGGCGGTAGCGGGGCATCAGGCCAGCTGCGTCCCGGCGGGCAGGGGCAGGCCGCGCAGGAAGTCGGCGGCGTCCTGGGGGCCGCGTCCCTCGCGCTGGAGGCGGAGCAGACGCACCGCACCTTCGCCCGTCGCCACCAGCAGGGCGTCGTCCAACACTTCTCCCGGCGCGCCTGACCCGGCTTCGGCCCGGCTGAGCAGGGCCTTGACCCGGACGGGACCCCGGGGACCGGGCGCCTCGAACCAGGCGCCGGGGAAGGGCG
>VYMD01000315.1_pt1 | contig 12505 bp, 8 predicted proteins | sample 5115311 | NCBI WGS metagenome assembly VYMD01 (sample SAMN12291779, study PRJNA351875) | freshwater metagenome | isolation source: freshwater lake | place: USA: Michigan, Wintergreen Lake | collected 2013-08-08
CCAATCGCGCTGCGCGTCGAGATTGCCGAGATAGAGCGAATCTTGCAAACCGGCTTTGATGCGGGCTATGGCGCGTGTAATTTTGCGGGTTACAAAGGTTTCGCCGCGTCGGGGAGATTCGTGATTGAACAAAATACCATTGCAAGCAAACATATTGTAGGATTCGCGGTAATTCACTGTCAGCCAATACGCATAGACCTTCGCGGCAGCGTAGGGACTACGCGGGTAAAACGGCGTTGTTTCACTTTGCGGAACTGCCTGCACCAAGCCATACATCTCGCTTGAAGAAGCCTGATAAAACTTTGCAGAAATGCCCGTTTCTCGCATTGCCTCCAAGATACGGAGCGTTCCAATGCCCGTAACATCACCAGTGTATTCGGGCGTGTCGAAACTAACGCGAACATGGCTTTGAGCGCCGAGATGATAGATTTCGTCGGGTTCGATAGTGCGAATCAAACGGCTTAAATTCGAGGAATCCGCAAGGTCGCCGTAATGCAGAAACAAGCGTATTCCTGCGGTGTGCGGGTCGTTGTAGATGTGGTCAATGCGTGAAGTGTTAAAGGTCGAAGCGCGACGGATGATTCCATGCACTTCGTAGCCTTTTTCCAAGAGAAATTCTGCTAGATATGAGCCGTCTTGTCCGGTGATGCCGGTGATAAGTGCTTTTTTTGCCATATAATAACGAATACCAAATGTATGTCTGATTTCTGTTCAATCAAAAAAATTGCTTGATGATTATTTGGAAGTTTGTTTCCAAAGTTGTCGTACAAAGTTTTGTATATCATCAAAGTACGAAGTGCTGCTTTTTACGCCCTCTAAATGCCCTCCCTCATGCTCAATAGTCAAAAGGCGTGAATCCTTTTTGAGGAAAGTTTTGACATCTTCGAGTGTTGTTACAAAATCTTTTTTGCCAACAATCGTGAGAAGTGGGAAGTTCATTTGACGAACCATATTGTCGAAATTTCTACCGCTCGAAGGATAACGAGTAATTTTACCTTTCGTTGCTAGCCGAGATGTAACCTTCGCTACATTGACAACGGGGCTGTCCGCAATAACAAATGATACCAAACCTTTATTTGCCGCTTGAAAAGCCATGATTGTTCCCATAGAAAACCCCATTATGCCAAGGCTTTGTGCAGGAAACAAGGCTTTTACCTTGTTAATGACGGTAACAACATCGGTTGTAAATTCATCATAATACAAAACTTCACGGGATGTTGGAAACTCTGAACTTGTACCAAACCCGCGATAATCAAAACTTACCACGCGAAAGCCCTGTTTGCGCAACCCGTCAATGTATGGCAACAAATAGCCCATATTTCCGGAGTCTCCACCCGCAAGGATTATCGTAATTTCAAGAGGCTTACCTTGTGGCTCGAATATCCATGCTGTGAGTTGCGCTTTGTCGGGCGTTTGAATAGAGATTTCTCGGTATGCGATGCCTAATTTTTCCGGTTTTATCCTGTAATTGCGTTCAGGATTGGTGGATAGTGCAGTCGCGGTAGATGTAACGAGTAGCAGTGCTACAATCACCATTGAACGCAAACGTTTCATACCAAAAGGCAAATAGATAATTAAACTTGTAGAAGCCTTAACTGTTTGATAATCTAGCCTCGCAATATAGCAAATAAATCCAATTTTTATCCCTTTTTCCTCGCCTTTCCATGAGCGGGAAAGAAAATCTTGCTTTAGTAGAAATGTGTTGCGCCACACATTTTTTTGTGGTAATTTTGCTCTTGATGCAGACAGTTTCTCTTTCTTGGAAAAAAGCACGTTGGCTATGGAAAATATTACAGCAGAGGCAGTGATGAGCCTCTTTGTTGCGGCAGACACGGTGCGGCAGCGTTTTGACAAAGTATGTGCGGAATATGGCATTACGCACACACAGTACAACATTTTACGGATTTTGAAAAGCGCCTATCCGAGTGGCTACCCGCGCTGCGAAATTATGGTACGGATGATTGAACGCGCACCGGACACAACGCGGCTTTTAGACCGTTTGGAACAGCAAGACTTTGTAGAGCGGGTTCGCTCTTCTGAAGATAAGCGCCTTTCTATTGCCCGCATTACGCAAAAAGGGCTGGTGCTGCTCGACGAGGCTACACCCAGATTTCATGCGGTTTGGGATGATATTTCCTGCAAAATGAGCCGCGCTGAAAGTATGATGCTGACCGAGATTTGTTCAAAACTCTCTGCGGGAAATTGCAAAGAAATACGGATTGATATGTAAACGGAATGTTTGTGTTGCAACATATTTTTTAGAAAACCGTCTTTATCCAAACAGCACAATTCTCAAGACTTTTCCCATTTTCAATTTCAGAAGGAAACTACAATGAAATCCTACATGGTCAATATTGCGCTCGGCGATTTTACCGAAGAATTTATGCGTTTGATACCGCTCCAGCGGGCGCAAGTGAATATCCTCATGCAAAGCAATCGCCTCGCAAGTTACGCTGTTTCGATGGACAGACAAGCGCTCTGGATGGTGATGAACGCCGAAAACGAGCAGGAAATTGAAAGCCTCGTAACGGCAATGCCGCTTCATAAGTATATGCATATCGAAGAAATTCGTGAACTCATGTTCCATGAGCGGGCGGTGCCGCAGCATAGCCTAGCGATGCCGGCATTTTCGCTGAATTAACGGCGGTTTTGCTCTTAAAGTTCAGTATAGTTCAAATCAGTATGGTGCAAATCAGTATGATTCAAAAGTGCAGACTGCCAGTTTGCACTTTTTTGTTTCGTACTGCGCTTGCAAGGACAATTTCTTGAATCACTCTTTCGTCTCATTACAAAACCAAATTTTTTCACCTTTCGATTGTATCATGGCTACAACCATCACCGTTAAAAACAACGGTTCTATCCGTGTTGAGGGCGATTTCCAACTTCTTGACGGCGCAGGAAATGCGTTTGATTTGCAGGGCAAAACCGCTATTTCGCTGTGTCGCTGCGGCGAAAGTGCGAACAAGCCTTTTTGCGACGGCGCACACAAAAACTGCGGCTTCACTTCTGAAGTCTTCGCAACCGCATAGAACCTTGCATCCAGAACCTTTAACCCAGAGCCTGTAACCGAAATCCCTTTCCCCAATGATTATTTCAATGATAGCCGCCGTTGCACGTAATTACGTCATTGGAAACGGTACCACGCTACCATGGGAGATGCCCGCCGATATGCGCTATTTTATGGCGACAACGTGCGGGCATCATGTTATTATGGGGCGAAAGTCGTTTGAGGACATTGGTAAACCGCTTGGAGACCGCACAAACATTATCATTACGCGGCAAGCGGGATATAGCGTCGAAGGGGCGTTTGTGGTCAATAGCTTGGAAAGCGCTTTGCAGATTGCTTCGGAGCGAGGGGAGGCTGAAGCGTTTATTATCGGCGGAGAGCAAATATTTACTGAAGGACTTGGAAAGGCTCATAGAATCTACATTACATGGATAGGTACTGAAGCCGACGGCGATACTCATTTCCCGCAATGGAATCCTCACGAGTGGCGTGAAGCCAAGCGCGAAGACCATTCGCCGGATGCTGAAAATCCCTTCTCGTATTCGTTTACTGTTCTGGAACGTGCTTAAATTCTTGTGCTGTTGAACATGAGCTTGCACATCAATAAAAATTATCCGCGTCAAATGTTCCACCTACTTTTTCCGCCAACACTATGGATATGTATTCACAAATCATCACCTCAGCGCTGGAAAGCGCTTCAAAGGGCGTTGTCAAAATTGACGTGCTGGCGCAGCAAGGCACAAAGCAGGTTCAGAACGGAACAGGCTCAGGCTTTATCTTTTCTTCCGATGGCTATGTTTTGACCAACAGTCATGTTGTACAGCGAGCCGCAAAGATTCTCCTCACCTTACACGACGGAGCGGAAGAGGAAGCAACAATTATCGGGGACGACCCTGACACCGATTTGGCGCTGCTCAAAACCTACTCGCAAGGGTACACGCCTGTTGCGTTGGGGGATTCAGATGCGCTCAAAATTGGGCAGTTGGCTATTGCTATTGGTAATCCTCTGGGGTTTCAATATACCGTTACCTCTGGCATCATTTCTTCTCTCGGGCGCAGTATGAGGGCGTACACAGGGCGTTTGATTGATAACGTCATTCAAACCGATGCGGCGTTGAATCCGGGGAATTCGGGTGGACCAATGATTGACAGCACGGGGGCGGTAATTGGGGTAAATACGGCAATTATCCAAGGCGCACAAAATCTATCGTTTGCGGTAAGCATCAACACGGCGAAGAGCGTTATTCCTCAACTTATCAAACATGGGAAGGTACGCCGTTCGTATCTCGGTATTGGAACACAGCAAGTGGAACTGCACAAACGGCTTATCCAATTTCATCGTTTGCCGAATCGCCGGGCGTTGTATGTGTTGAATGTGGAGGCACAGAGTCCGGCTGCGGAGGCAGGTTTGAAGCAGGGAGACATCATTATCGCGTTTAACAGCTATGCGATTGAAAGTATTGACGACCTTTTTGCGCGATTGACTGCGGCAACAATAGATAGTGTGCAGTTTATGGCAATTCTGCGGGACAAAGAACGCAAAGTCGTGGAAATTTACCCCGCAGAAGTGCTGCAAACAAGCGGTATGCAGAAAGCGATTCGCAAATCATCCGTGCCAACACCGCGCAGCCGTACTACATCGCAACGTTTTCGAACAACGGCGTTAGGTATTACCGAATGACCGACAAACGAACCGTTGCAACGTTTCGTGTGCCTGATGAGCCTTCCGAGCTGCTTTGAATGCGGCAGATATACATACCTGTCGGTAAATCTTCAACATTAAAATCTACACGTTGTTCCCCAGAGGCTTGATACCCGTTAGCAAGCGTACTGACGCGCTGTCCCAGTATATTCCACAATTCAATGTTTACCATACCTGCGCTTGGGAGCGTGTAAGAAATAAGCGCTTTGCCGGAAGCAACAGGATTAGGTGTCACAGATACGCCAAGAGCCTGAAGGTCTGTTTGTGCTGACATGACCACATTTTGTACAGGTTGGCACGGGTCATCTTGACCTTCCACAAGGATATTTGTTGCAATCGCTTGGTCAATGGGCCAAAGTCCGGGTGGAACGTTATAGAGGTACATTGCCCTTGTTCTGCGGGAACGGCGCTCAATATTATCAACAAAGCGGATATGAATCGGCTCGGAAAATTTCATACCGGGAACTTCGCTCTCTTCATCCTCACCCCAAACGGGCAACACAGCACTATTACCGGCATTCCAAACAATAGAGCCTACACATTCACATTTGCTGTTAAATGCACCTAATTCACCGCTCAAAGAAGTGAGCGATGCGGTACCTTTTTCCGATGGCATTGGTAGTAAGCCTGCGGCAGCCAACACAGCTTGCGGGTCAATAACAATAGCCGCGTTGATATTCGTATTAACATTTCCTCTGGGGCGAACAAAAATTCTCGGCGTGGAAAAAGGGCGACTGACAAACACGCGGAATGAAGCTGTGGTTGTGCCACCGCGATTATCATTCGCAATCACGCTCACCATTGTATTGCCCTCAGACAAGCCGTCCAGCATGAGCATATTTGTGCGAATTCTTGTGCGCAATAAAGTTGGATCTTCTACCGTTGTTGTAATGGACAAAGAATCGTTATTTGCATCCACAAAAACTGATGTCAAGGGAATCTGTGTCGTTGCAGCAGCAATAATCGGAATGTCGTTAATTGGCGTTTGGATAAACGGCGGAAGGTTGGTTGTGTCTGTACGCAACCGTGAAACGAAATTTTGATTCTGCGTTGTATTGCCTCCAAGAATACTTGCTTGAAGTGTGTTTGGTGTGAAAACATAACCGTCTAAGACGGGTGTCAGGGTGTAAGAGCCGTTGGGAATATTGCGTAGTGTGTAATTCCCGTTCACATCGCTTGTGGCAGTACGTGTCCCATCGCTAACCAAAACGCCGCCAAGACCTCGTTCACGCCCGTCGTTGCTAAAAACAGTGATTTTTCCATTGATTGTAGAAAGCGGCAATGTGTTTGTCGTGGATGTTGCGCGGAAATCCATTGCTCCTAATGCAGGCTGAATCAGGCTGGACACAACAAGGCGGTTTGGCGGATAGAAGGTAGAGCCTTGCTGTGTGGGGAATACAAACCAGCGACTTCCGGGGTATTGACCGCTTACTTGCAACGAATAGCGTCCAAGTGCATCCGTTGTTGTTGGAGGAGTATTGGGCGAGCCGTTCACACGCATTTGGACACCGAAAACAGGTTCACCAAGAACGGTTTGAACTTGACCGTTGATGGTAATTGGCGACATAGTCGCTTCAAAATTAAATTCCGCACCTACATCACGTGGCATCACGATGTCAAACTGTGATGGGCTGAATACAAGATTTTGTGCGCGAAGTGAAATTCTAAACACGCCTGACGTTACGCCGGCAATCGTATATCTGCCGTCGGCAGAGACCGTAAGCGGGATTTCTCGTGTTGTAAGTTGGACACTGTTTGCATTGGTAACGATAGCAATAATCGGCACTTGAACAGGTTGCCGATTAGGATACAGAACGCTGCCATTGACGGGAAACTGCCTGTCGGGAATCCGAATGGCATTGATGTCGCCCATCTGTAAATCATCGCGCAGCCCCTCAAGCGCAAGAACATTATCAAATGCTACGCCCTTATTGGTAAACGTAAAACCGTTCAGCGTAATAAACAAGCGTAAGGGAACACCTGTAAATCGAGAAGCATCAACGAGCAGTGTGAAATTGCCGTTAGCATCGGTTACCGCATTGCCTATGCTTTGATTGGTGCCAAATTGTTCGATGCGTACCAGAATTTGTGCTAAAGGAATCACCAGTGCGCCATTTGTCGTAATAACGCGCCCACGAATTTGATAGCGGCGATTGGTAATCGTGATTGTTCCCATATTTACATTCGCATCGGTTACGCCGATAATTTGCGGATTCGGAGTGATGGTGACAGGCGATAACGAACCGTAGCTCACCGTTACGCGATAAGTACCGTTTGTTACCGACATCACAAATTCACCACCCGAAACGCTGACGATTGCCGTTGTTGCCAGTGTGTTTACTACAATGCCGTTTGGTCCGAGTTCTTCGATGCGGATTGCTGTGTTCCCCGAAATTCCTTCACCCGCCAGTGTGCGCACAACCCCTTGCAAACGGTATTGCGGCAAAAATGCGAGGAATGTTGGTAAGCCTTGAACGGTACCGTTTGCATCTACTTGTGATGATGCAACGCGGGGAGTAATCGCAAATGCCGCACGAAGACTTGATGTTGTCGGAGTAACGGTGTATGTGCCTGCGGTGGAGACGGGAATGTTGAATCTGCCAAGCGCATTAACACTTGCCGTAAGTCGTGTACCACCACCAATAACGTTCACAAGAGCAAAAGGAAAAGGCAACGCCGTCGTTGCACCGATAACTTGCCCCGTAATACGCGGCAACGGTGGCACAAAATCAAACGAAACTTGGGCAATGTCCGATGTCGTAATCGTTACTGTTGTGCTTACAGGGAAAAATACTGCACCGTCTTGAACAGGGGCAAGTGTGTATGTTCCGATGGTAACGTTAGACAAGGAAAATACGCCGTCAGGATTGGTCAGCGTTGTGATGACACTTGCGTCGGTTGTGCTGACAAAGCGCATTTGTACTCCGCCCAACATTCCTGTCAGTGTGGATGCTGTCGAAACAAGGCGTAGTGAGCCTGTGAGACTGCCTCGCTCTTGTGCGGAGGCAATCGTCAAAGACAGCACAAACTGTATTAGGGCAATGACAAATACAGTGTTTTTGCGCAGTTGTGGTGCTGAGAACGAAAAAAAAGAAAAGCGTTTCATAGTGTGTGTTTCCTGCAAGTTACTCGTAAGAACAAAATCCATACTTGACCCAATATACGGCTTTGAAGTCTAAATTATTGATAAATAAGCGTGTGCAGCTAATGTTGAGGCGTTTTGCAAATGATTGGATAAGGCTTCTGCCTACGACATTCGCTATGGCGAATTTCGGAAAAAAAATTGAATGAAAAAAGTACCGAAAAGTATGATTCTTACATGACCAAAAGTCATAGTGTCGGTGGTTTCACCGTGAAGTGTTCTGTAAGTTCTTCCGCAAGTTCTTCCGTCGTGTCGTGTACATCCGTTAAACCGACTTCCTGCTTTTGCCAAATATTGCCCGAAAAGCGCTCCAGTGCTGTGATTGCCTCCAGCGTTAGTGCATCGCAAACGGCATACCCTTCAGGCGATAACGACAAGCGCTCAGGCGTATTGACGAGTAGAGCATCTTTGGTGAACTCTTGAATCATCGCTCGCAAAGCCGCATCAATCGAAATCCCAAAATCGCGCATAAATTCACGCTTGCGGATGCCTTGTGAGCGCAATTCCAAAAACGTCCGCTCAAACATTCGGTCGGTATCGCTGAGAAGCTCGCTATTGGTCAAAGGCAGCAAACCCGCATGAACACTATCGGTGTAGCGCTTCAAACTCCGCACGTTCCAATAGCGCATGAAACCTTCCTCACCGGAAATATACCCGTGAGCCGACGGTCCGAAACTCACGTATTCATCGCCCTGCCAATAGATGCAGTTATGACGGCAAAACTTTCCATCGGTTGCAAAATTCGACACTTCGTATTGCTTGTAACCGTGCTGCGCCAGTGTCTGAATCGCCCACGCATACATTTCGGCATCGTGTTCTTCGTGCTGAGGTTGCACTTCGCCGCGTTCACGCATAGCATTCAGCGGCGTTCCGGGTTCAAAAATCAGGCTGTATGCCGAAATATGGTCGGTCTTGAGGGCAATAGCTGTTTCCAAATTGCGCTGCCAATGATGGAATGATTGATTCGGCAATGCAAACATCAAATCCAAATTGACATTCTCAAAACCTGCCTCACGACTAAGGTTGATAGCTTGAACGGCTTCGTCTTTGGAGTGGATTCTGCTCAAAAAACGCAGGTCTTCTTCAAAAAACGACTGTACGCCGTAACTGAGGCGGTTGATTCCCATGAAGCGATAGTGCTGAAGCGAATCGCGGGTGATTGTGCCGGGGTTGCACTCCATTGTCCATTCCGCATCGTCAGCAAAGGTAAAATGCTCATGCAAACAAGCAATGATACGCTTCATCTGTTCAGGACTCAGCAACGACGGCGTTCCGCCACCAAAAAACACGGTGTCAAAATGGCGTTTGCTTTGAGGAAGCAATGCCGCACGAAGCCTGATTTCTTGCTGCAATGTCTCCACAAACCCCGCAATCAAATGCGTTGTTTCCAGCGAGTAAAAATCACAATAAATGCACTTTTTCTCGCAAAAGGGAATATGGAGGTATAGTCCGAGCATAGTTTGAGATTGACAAATGTGCTTTTCTGAGGCATTCAGTTCTTAACTTCCAACCGTCTCCACCGATACATTCACCGTGCGGCAGTAAAAGCGCCCTTCGGGTGTGGTGTTGTCGTAGAGCAGCGTATCTTCGCCGTAGCCCTGCGCCTTCGAGAGTGGTTGGTCAATGATGCGGGCAAGTTCTGTTGCGCGTTGGCGTGACAGTGTGCGGTTGTAGGTGTTGTCGCCTGTGCGGTCGGTGTAACCCGCGATGCTGACTTTCGATTTTGGCGTGATGACTTCGTTGATAAATTTGATGATACGTTGATTTTGCTCGCTAATTTCGGACTTGTTAAAACCAAACAATACCAAGCTAAATTGTTCGATTTTTCTATCCGGTAAAATCACGCGCTCGACGGGCAAGAACCCGTGCGCAAAGCCGCTTTTCCCCGCTTCGTCTTTTGCCGACAGCGTAAATTCAAGCGGCGCTCCGGTGAGTTTTAGGCTTTTTTCGCCTTGTTTCGGCGGAGTCCAATCAATTTTCATCGGTAATTGCGTTGGTTCTGTTACTCCTGCCATGACCGCGTTTTCAACGTTTGCGCTGTCTTCCGACGTAAACTGTTTCACATCTTGCCCTTGATTAAATGCCACCAGCGCCCACTCTTTCACCTTTTCATCGGTTTTCACAAAAGGGCGGAAGCGGATGGTGGGCGGATTGGAAACGCGCATGGTATCGCTCAAAAGCACAGGGTCTAAGACTTCTCGCACCGACGAAGAAATCTCCACACGGCGATTTTCCTCAATTTTGTCCGGCTCTGTTTTCGGCACGGAGGCTTGTTCCGAAAGATTCCGCGATTTCACGATAACCCTGTTTGCGCCGATATTCCATGCGTCCAGCAAATACTTCCTCACTGCTTCCGCACGTGCCGCCGAAAGCGCGATATTCCCGTCTTCCGCACCCACACCCGCATTGCAGCCCGTGAGCGTAATGACAGCATCGGGATATTGGCGCATCCGCTTTCCGATGATGTTCAGCATGGTGCGGTAAATTTCCAGTGTGTTGGATTGATAGAGCTTATCCACATCGAACAGCGCCGATTGTTCCGATGTCAGTCGCGTGTAGCGTTCATGCAGTGTGGAAGATTGGTCGTCGAAAAAAATATAGTTCAAAAGTGGCACATAACGCTGCACGACAAATTCCTCCAAGCGCAACTGCACAATTTTTTTCTCCTCACCTTTGTCATTCACCCCGACGGCGCTTATTTCCACATCCATTCGCGGTGGAGGCGTTGAATAGAGCGTATCGGTGCGCCGCAGCGTCTCGGTAATGGAGCGAACCCGCTTTCCTGCTTCTGCGGTGAGCAATGTATCACGCGAAAACGAGGAAATTCCCACCATAAAGGGGATGCGCACTCGCTTTTGATAGACTATCACTGTATCAATTTGCCGACGCTCTTCGTACTGCTGAATAACTTCTTCCTGACGATAAAAGAGTGAAATTCCTGCGCGAAATTGATGGATTGTCCATTGTAAATTCTCCACGACCGAGTTCAAACCCCACATTCCAAAGGCTTCCGGCTGCACCGAAAGTCGCCCCAAACCTTCTGCCAGATTCAATCCGGGAATCGGAATTTCATAACCGATGCCGCCCATGATGGAAAGCGGTATTTCGTTCAAGCGAGGAATCGTACCGCTTGGCGAGTTATGTTCAATAGGGTTTTGCAGAAAAACTACGCCGCGAAATTCATCTGGTAAGACCGTGCGCTGGTCAAAACTGCGCGAAAGCATAAAACCTACGCGCCCACCAATGTACAATTTCAAACTTTCGGGATTGCCCAGAGGCGTTATAATTGCTGCGGGTTCAAGAGCAACCGACGAAAGATTCGCGTTCAAAAAATGGTTCAGCGTGGCATCAATAAAATTGAAATCGCGTGTCGGCAAAAAAACCTGCTCAACCGCAGAAAGGCTTGTGTTGTGTGCTGCAAAGGAAAATCGCGCAGAAATACCGAAGTAGGGCGAAAGCGCCGATTCAAACGCCACACCAAAACTCGGTACAATGCTCTGCGCACCGCCAAAGCGTATGGTATCTAGTTCATCGTTACGTTTGTTGAGTTTTGCTATGCCCGGAAGTTCGACAAAATCTGCATTGTGCCAATTCAAATGCCCTGCTCCGAACAGTCCCACCCTTATTTGTGGGTATGCAGGAGGGAAATTCGCCCATGTTTGCGCGTCAATCTGTTGTGAAGATTGCGCCGTCGCGGAACTGGATTTTACAACGACGGATTTTGTCGCCGTAGGTTTTGAGGGGCTTGGTCTGGTGTTGCTTTGAGCGAATAGAGCATAGTTCGCTGACAACGCGCAAAGGAGAGCGCACAGCGTAAAGTAAAAACAACGGGAAAAATTATTGCGCCACAAACGCGCCCTATGGAGACTGCGTATGCTAGGACAAGGAAAGGAAGTAGGCTGTTGTAAAGTCATTGGGTAAACAAAAAACAGTAGTTCTGCATCAAAAAGCAAAATACAAAAAACTCGGCAGACGGAAAAATGGTTACAAAAGCGTATTTTTGTGCTTCAGGCAATAAACTTTTTTCGACCATGCTATGACAACAAGCGTTCAAGAGCGCCAAACCGTCGCACCTGCTTTGATGCACCGTGAACTGAAACAGTTTACTCATCATATCGCATTGGAGCGAGGTTTGGCAGAAAATACCGTTAGTTCGTACACCATAGATTTGACGCGCTTTATTGAGTTTTTGCAGGAGCGTAACGTCAAATCTTTTTCGGAAGTTATCTCGCGGCATATCACCGATTTTTTGGCGATGCTTGCCGATATTGGCTTGGGAACAAGTTCGCGGACGCGGTATTTGTACTCAATTCGGTCTTTGTACCGATTTTTGTGTAACAATCAATTATCAGAACACAACCCGTCGGAACTCGTGGATTTACCGAAGACGCAGCGTCTTTTGCCGGAAGTTCTGTCTTATCCGCAAATCACAAAAATCCTTGAACAGCCCGACACATCGCGCCCTGACGGATTGCGCAACCGCGCACTCTTGGAAATGCTCTACGCCTGCGGTTTACGTGCTTCTGAAGCCTGTAATTTGCAGCAGCGCGATATTCTCTGGGAAAACGAGGTTATTCGCGTTTTTGGCAAAGGCTCGAAAGAGCGCATCGTTCCTATCGGTAAGACGGCAATGGAATGGGTAAGCCAATACAAA
>VYMD01000322.1_pt1 | contig 12332 bp, 11 predicted proteins | sample 5115311 | NCBI WGS metagenome assembly VYMD01 (sample SAMN12291779, study PRJNA351875) | freshwater metagenome | isolation source: freshwater lake | place: USA: Michigan, Wintergreen Lake | collected 2013-08-08
CTGGTCCTCGATGCGAACGTCCAGGTGTTCGTAGGTCATCCGTCAGCCCTTCCAATCTTCAGGCGGTCCCGGACGGTCTCGGCCTCCTTCAGGACGCGAAGGGCGTTGCCGCCCCAGATCTTGTTGATGTCGGCCTGGCTGTAGCCCGCAGCGATCAGCCGGCGAGTGATCTCCGGAAAGCCGGTTACGTCCTCAAGACCCTCGATGCCGCCGCCGCCGTCGAAATCGCCCGATACGCCGACATGGTCAGGTCCCAGCAGGGCGAGGGCGTGAAGCATGTGCTTCATGAAGTCGTCCATGTTGGCGCGGGGGAGGGGCCAACGGTTGTTGATCTCCTGTCGCCCTTTGGCGAAGGCCCGTCTCTGGGCCTCCGTCATATCGCGGCCCTCTATGCCGAGGGATTTCGCCAGCTCCGCAAGGGCGACTTCGCGCTCCGGAATCCGGGGCGTCGCGACCATATAGGCCGAGAAGGCGTTGATCTGAATGACGCCGCCCTTGGTCGCCAGAGCCTTCAGCCTCGCGTCGTCCACATTTCGCGGATGATCGAAGATATCCTTGCACCCCGAATGGGAGAGGATGATGGGCGCCTCAGAAAGGGCGATCATCTGGTCGAGGGCCTCGTCGCTCGCATGACTGGCGTCAATCACCATCCCAAGCCGGTTAGCCTCCGCGACGAAGGCCCGACCCAGCGGCGACAATCCGCCCCAGAGCGGCGTATCGGTGGAAGAGTCTGCGAGGTCGCTGTTGCGGAAGTGGACCGGTCCAATCATCCGCACGCCCAGATCGTGGAAGGTCTTCATCAGCGACAGATCGCCCGCTACGGGCGAGCCGTTCTCCATGCTCATGAAGACAAAGCGCTTCTTGCGGGCCAGGATGCTGGCGGCGTCATCCGCCTCCAGCGCCAGTTCGAACTCCGGGTTGTGGCGCGCGACCATTTCCCGGATCTGCGAAGTCCGAACCAGAGCGTGATCCCGGGCTGCGGCGTTGCCTGCCGCTCCGCGCGGGCCCTGGGCTGTAAAGATGACAAAGAAGCCGCCGTCGACACCCCCCTCAATCATCCTAGGAAGGTCGACCTGGCTATCGTCCAGAAGGGTGTCGTGCCGGTTCAATATGCTCCAGCCAGGCCGGGAGAGGTTGGCGGGGGTGTCGAAATGGGTGTCGAGCACCACCGCCGCTTCGTGCGCCTTCCGTGGATTTGGAGAGGCGGCCTGCCCGGCTGCGGGGAGGATAAGAAGAAGTGAGGCTGTCAGGGCGGCTGTAGAGGCGGTGGTGAATCTGCAGGGCACGGGAAAGACTCCAGGAAAGGCCGACACCCTGCGCCCTGGCGCGAGTTCGGCGCAAGCCCTGCAGGGCTGATCAGCTGGCTTCAGGCTCTCTGGTTCAGGGTGATGGAGGTCGCGAGGTTCAACGCCTGCGCCTCAGCATCCGGGCCATAGCCGACGCCTGGAGACCTCTGGGCGGCGATCTCATTGGCGATAGCCTGAACCAGTCCCTCCGTTACTGTCCGGGCGGCTTCGAGGGCGCGTCCCTGCCGCGCCAGAACAGCATCAAAGGCCTCGGTGGCGCGCACCAGCCGCGTCCGCTCTTCCGCTGGAGCGGATGCGATCAGATCCGGGTTGGATCGAATCCGCGCCGACTCATACCGGTAGATGTTGGCCAGACGCGAAGTCTCCTCGACCAGGGAGGCGGCGTCTTGTGGTCGATGGGACTCGAACGCAAGGGCTTCCGCCGCGATTAGTTCGGTCAGCCGCTCCGTCAAGGCGACCATCTGGCTGATGCGTTCACCAGCGGCGTCTGTGGATTGGACCATTACTGTTCTCCTAGGTGAGACCTTGAAGCTTGAGCATTTCCGCCTGAACCGGAGCGGCAAGGCCGACACCCCCTGAGCGCGTAATCTGGCGCGCCATGGCGTCGCTGAGAAAGGATCGGAAGGTCGCCTCGCCCGAACCGCCAGAGAACGGCCCATCGGCTTCAAGCCCAGTGAACATCTGGCTGATCATGACAGACAGGAACGAACTCTCGAAGTCCTGGGCCGCCTGAGCGATGCGCCGGCGCTGGACGTCTTCGGACGGCGGGGCCATGGGCGCAGAGACAATTCCGGGAGTCACGGCAGAAGTCATCACATCACCTCGATATCGGCTTGCAAGGCGCCGGCGGTCTTAATGGCCTGGAGAATGGAGATCATGTCCCGGGGTGTGACCCCCAGGGTGTTCAGTCCAGCCACAAGGCTCGACAAAGAGGCCCCACTCCTGAGGGTGATCAGCTGGCGGCCCTTCTCCTCCTCGACGTCCACCGTCGATTGAGGCGTTATGGTGGTCTGACCCTGGGAGAAGGCGTTGGGCTGGCTGACGGCGGGCGTCTCCTGGACCCGGATGGTCAGGTTGCCCTGAGCGATGGCGACGGTCGAGATCCGGACGTTTTCGCCCATGACAATCACCCCGGCGACCTCGTCGATCACCACCTTGGCCGGCTCATCCGTGTCGATGGACAGGTTCTCGATCCGGGAGATCATGGCCACCATGTTCACGCCGATCGGCGGCCGCATGGTGATAATGGTCGGGTTCTCGACGATGGCGGACCCCGGATAAACGCCGTTGACAGCCTCGGCGACCCGCCGGGCGGTGGTGAAGTCGGGATTGCGCAAGGCCATTCGCATCTGCGGCATAGAGGCCAGTTGGAAACCGAGCTCCCGCTCGACGATCGCGCCTCCGGCGATACGTCCTGCTGTCGGCACGCCCTTCGTGATCGAGCTACCTGACGCGCCGCCGGCGGATACAGACCCTGTCTGCACGGTTCCCTGAGCGACGGCGTAGGCCTCTCCGTTGGCGCCCATGAGTGGGGTCACGAGAAGCGTACCGCCCAGAAGGCTCTTGGCGTCGCCCATCGCAGATACGGTGGCGTCAATGGGCGCTCCGGCGGTGGTGAAGGGCGGAAGCCGGGCCGTGACCATGACGGCGGCGACATTCTTTGTGTTGAGGTTGGTCTCGCGGGTATTGACTCCGAGACGCTCGAGCATGGCTTCGAGACTCTGGCGGGTGAAGGGCGCGTTTCGGAGGGAGTCTCCGGTGCCGTTCAGTCCCACCACCAGGCCGTAACCCACCAACATGTTGTCGCGGACACCTTCGAACTCCACGATATCCTTGATCCTGGACTTCGCTTGAGCGTCCCCGCCCGCCACGGCCAGCAGCAGAGCGCCGGCGAGCGCGAGGCAGAAAGTGCGACTGCGATCAAACATGAGGCGGCCTTCCGGACGGTGAAACTCCGCCTTCACCTTGCGAGGGTCATGCCAGCCGCCAGTGGGAAAAAACTGTTTAGAGTCAGAGCCGCCAATGTGTGTCGCCACGCGTCAGCGGCGCCTAGTGCAGAAAATGCCCGGCATTAACCATACCGCAAGCCCGGAGGGTGTACGTTACAGGTATGAAAGTGTCGGGCCCGAAAGGCATCTCTGGGGGAGCCCCACCCGCCAAGCGCACCAGCGCTTCGGGTGAGGCCTTCAACTTGCCGCACGTGGGCCCGGGAGGCAAGCCTGCGCCAGCGGCCCCTGTAGCCGGGATGAGCGGGGTGATGGGCGTAGAAGCGCTTCTGGCGCTTCAGGACGTAGGCGATCCCCTGGAGGGACGCCGCCGCACCGTCAGGAGAGCCAGCCGCCTGCTGGATGTGCTGGAGGACCTGAAGATCGCCCTTATCGACGGGGTCCTTACCCCCGATAAGGTCCGCGCCCTCGTCAAGACTTTGGGGGAGAAGCGGGAATCGACCGGGGACCCGATTCTGGAAACCGTTCTTGACGAGATCGAAACCCGGGCGGCGGTGGAGCTCGCCAAGCTCGAGGTTAACGGACTCGCCTCCTGATTTCCCGTGTGTCGGACGTTGCGCCAGCATTCGGGTTTGCTATAAGCCGCCCTCATTGAGGCCCAAGGGCCCCGGGGGTGAGGTGTCAATGTCCAAGGCCGACGTCTTGGCGAATGAGCCGGAGTATCGTCCCACGGACGACGAGCCGTTCATGAATGAGCGGCAACTCGAGTACTTCCGGCGCAAGTTGCTGGTTTGGAAGGATGAGATTCGCCGGGAGTCCCGGGAGACTGTCGCCCACCTGCAGGCGGAGACGGAAAATCATCCCGATCTTGCAGACCGCGCGACCTCTGAAACCGACCGCTCTCTGGAGCTGCGCACCCGTGATCGTCAGCGGAAGCTGATCTCTAAGATCGACGAGGCTCTCCGCAGGATTGAGGACGGCTCCTACGGCTATTGCGAGGAGACCGGCGAGCCCATCGGCCTTGCCAGGCTGGACGCCCGGCCAATCGCCACCCTGAGCCTTGAGGCCCAGGAGCGCCACGAACGTCGAGAGCGGATTCATCGTGACGACTGAAGCCTCGTCGCTTCCGCTGATCCAGCCCTTCTATGCTATCGGTCTGAGCAACCTGGCCCGCAGGCTTGAGGCCGAGGGCGCGTCGATCATCCATATGGAGTTCGGCCAGCCTTCAACAGGGGCTCCGTCAGGTGCGATTATGGCCGCCCACAGGGCGCTTGACTCGGACCCGGGGAGCTATTGGGAAAGCCAGGACCTCAAGATCCGGTTGAGCCAGCATTATCAGGAGACCTACGGCGTCCATCTGGAGTCTCATCGCATCCTCCTGACCTGCGGCGCTTCGCCGGCCCTGGTCCTGGCTTTGTCGACGCGCTTCGCGGCAGGCGACCGGGTCGCCCTGGCGCGCCCTGGATATGTCGCCTACCGAAACACCCTGCGCGCCTTGCATCTGGAGCCGGTGGAGATTCCCTGCGGTCCTGACGTCGGCTACCAGCTCACCGCCGCCGCGCTCGAAAGGGTGGATGGCCCTCTGGCCGGAGTGATCATCGCGAGCCCTGCAAACCCCACGGGATCGATCCTCGCGCCGGGCGAGATCGAAGCCATCGTCCGGGCGTGCGAGACCCGTAGCCTGGGTCTCGTATCCGACGAGATCTACCATGGCCTGTCCTACAAGGCGCCGGCGCGGTCGGTTCTGGAGTTTACCGACCAGGCCTTTGTCGTGAACAGCTTCTCTAAGTATTTCAGCATGGTTGCATGGCGTCTTGGCTGGCTTGCCGTGCCCGAGCCGAGTGTTGAACGGGCGCGAGCCCTGGTCAGCAACCTCTTTCTGACGCCGCCATCGCTGAGCCAGCATGCCGCTTTGGCGGCTCTTGACTGTCAGAAGGAGCTCGAAGCTCACGTCGAGGTCTATCGGCGTAACCGGGCGCTTCTGCTCGAGGCCCTGCCCAGACTCGGCCTGGCTTCGATCGCGCCGCCCGATGGCGCCTTCTACATCTATGCCGATGTCGGGCGCCTGACTGACGACAGCCTGGCCTTCTGCGAGCGGATTCTGCGGGAGACCGGGGTGGTCCTGGCGCCCGGGCTGGACTTTGATCCTGTCGATGGCCATCGATTCATCCGATTCAGCTTCGCCGTCTCGACGGACCTGATTCTCGAGGCGATTGACCGCCTCACGACCTGGTTCGCCCTCCAACCGCTGAGACACTGAACCGGCGCACTTGACCCACCCGGCGGAGGGTTGAAACTTCCCACAAGGCCGTCCGACTCCGGGCGAGGGAGACTAAGCAACCCATGCAAGCTCTTTCCCGGTTTCTCGCCGATCAGCAGTTGTGGCTTGTGGGCCTTTCGCTCTTTGTCCTTATGGTTGGGGTGCGGTCCGTCGCTGAGCATTTCCGCCGCCGCCGTTCCAGCGCTGTCGGAGCCGGTATGTCCCAGGCCGGGGAGGGATTGATCGCAACCAGTATGGTGGGCCTCCTCTCGCTCCTGATCGCCTTCACGTTCTCTCTCGCCCTGGCTAGGCACGAGCTTCGCCGGACCTTGGTGGTGGAGGAGGCGAACGCGATCGGCGTCGCCTATATGCGGGCCCAGCTCCTCAAAGAGCCCTACCGGTCCGACCTGAGCAACGTGATCATTTCCTACGCCCAGGTCCGGCGATCCACTGGCGAGCTCGCAGGCCCGTCACAACTGGCGGCCCAGGATCACTCGGAGGCCCTGCAACCCCCGATGTGGAAAGCGACGGCAGCGGCCGTTCGGACCTCCGACGCCCCCGCTCTGGCCAACTTTCTGGTTCAGAGCATCACCCGGATGATCGAGGTTGAGGGCCAGCGCAAGGCAGCGTTAGACGCTCGTATTCCCCCTGCAGTCCTCATTGCTCTTATGGCCTTCGCCGTTGGGGTGGCCGGCATCCTCGGCTATGTCGCCGCCGGGGCTCACGCCCATCGCAGGCGGATCGCCTGGGCGATGTTCCTGCTTGTCACCTTCGCCTTCATGCTCATCCTCGACCTGGACAGGCCAGGAGATGGGCTCATTCGGGTTTCTGAAGTCAACATGAACGACATGATGCGCGCCTTGCCGTCCTTCAGCGATCAGGTTCCCACGCGCTGAATCCTGAGGGCGGGCGACTGGCGGGCCAGCCCGGTCAGGGCTAAAGGTCGATGTATGAGCAGGTCTATTGTCATCGCCGTTGTCCAGGCTAATCCCACCGTCGGCGCCATTGCGGCCAACGAGGCCCTGGCTCGGAAGAAGCTCGCCGAGGCCCGCGCCGCCGGAGCGGACCTTGTGGTGTTCCCCGAGCTCTTCATCAATGGCTACCCGCCCGAGGACCTGGCCCTGAAGCCCGCATTCTGGCGCGCGGGGCAGGCCGCTGTTGAACGGCTGGCCGTTGAGACGAACGCCGACTTCGCCGCCCTCGTCGGCGTGATCTGGCCCGCGGAGCAACCGGGGCGACGGCCCCGCAACGGCCTTGCGTTCCTCGCGAATGGCGCGGTGCAGGGCGTGGCCTACAAGACGGATCTTCCAAACTACGGGGTCTTTGACGAGAGGCGGGTCTTTGAGCCGGGGGAGGGGCCTTCTGTCTTCACCTGGAAAGGTGTCCGTCTGGGGGTTCCGATCTGTGAGGACATCTGGTCGCCGGGGGTTTGCTCTGCCCTGGCCGCCCAGGGAGCTGAGATTCTGGTTGCTCCCAACGGCTCTCCCTACCGGCGTACGGCGGACCAGGAGCGGATGCAGATTGTCCGCGCCCGGGTGCTCGAGACGGGTCTGCCCCTGATCTATCTCAACGAGGTTGGCGGCCAGGATGAGTTGGTCTTCGATGGCGCCTCTTTCGCCCTCGACGGTCAGGGGCGTGAGGTCATGCGTCTTCCCATGTTCGAGGAGGCGATCGGCGTCATGCGCTGGTCCCAGGGCCCGGACGGCTGGACGACGACAGGCGCGCCCCTGGCGCGCTGGATGGATGGCCCTGGAGAAATCTACCACGCCATGGTGGTCGGCCTGCGGGATTACGTGAACAAGTCCGGCTTTCCCGGCGTCCTGCTGGGCCTTTCCGGCGGAGTAGATTCGGCCCTGACCGCCGTGGTCGCCGCCGACGCTCTGGGCCCCGACCGGGTGCGCTGCTTCATGCTGCCGTCGCGCTATACCAGCCGGGAGAGCTTGGAGGACGCCGAGGACTGCGCCCGCCGCCTGGGCGTCAGGCTCGACGAGATCCCCATCTCCCCTGCGGTCGACGCCTTCGCCGGCATGCTGACCCCCCTGTTCGAGAATCGCCCGCCGGACCTGACCGAAGAGAACATCCAGGCCCGGATCCGCGGCCTGTCCCTGATGGCCCTGTCCAACAAGCTCGGGTCCATGCTCCTGACGACAGGCAACAAGAGCGAGATGGCGGTCGGCTACGCCACCCTGTACGGCGATATGTGCGGCGGCTTCAACGTGCTGAAGGACCTTTACAAAACCGAGGTCTATGAGGTCTGCCGCTGGCGCAACGCCAACGACCCGTTCGGCGTTGCGGCTGAACCCATCCCAGACCGCATCCTCACAAAGCCGCCCTCTGCCGAGCTTCGACCGGACCAGACGGATCAGGACAGTCTGCCCGAATACGCCGAGCTTGACGCCATTCTCCATGGACTGGTGGAGGAAGAAGCGAGCCTTGATCAGGTCGTGGCGAGGGGTTTCTCTCAAGAGACGGTCGAGCGTGTGCAGCGTCTGCTTTACGCTTCTGAGTACAAACGGCGGCAAGCTGCGCCGGGCGTGAAGATCGGGCTGAAGGCCTTTGGTCGGGACCGCAGATACCCCATCGTGAATGGTTTCCGCGACCAGGTCACATCGAGGTGAACGCGCGCTTCTCCCTCCGCCGGAGGGCGTTGTCGGCCCTGTGCATTGCTCTGGCGATTTCAGCCTGTGGTCCGGTGCAGGCGCCCCCCGATCCGGCCCAGGCGCGCCAGGATGAAGCCGCATATCTCGCGCCACCAAGTTTGGATCGGCTGGAGCCTGGCTCCTCGACCCTGGTCCTCGCAGGGCTCGCCGCACCGGGCGCCCGGGTTCAGTTGGCGCGTCCTGGCGGCGAACGGCTATCCACAAGGGCGGATGCTTTGGGCCGCTGGCGGATCGTCGCGCCGGCTCCTGGCGGTCCGGAAGTCTTTGGACTGTCGCAGAGTCTCGCGGGGCGCACAGTGCAGGCGGAGGGCTATGTTTTCCTCTCCGGGAGCCAGGGCGCCTGGCTACTGCGGGCTGGCGCGGCTGCGCGCCCCCTCGCCGGCGCTCCCAGCGGCGGACTGGTCATAGACTATGACCGAAGCGGAGGGACGGTTGTTTCGGGAAAGGCGCCCGCCGATGGCCTCCTTGTGGTTCAGGTTAACGGTCGTCGGGCTGGAAGCGGACGCAGTGACGCTTCAGGCCGATTTGAAATCCGCCTCGACGGGCCCTTGGCTACAGGCGAGAGTCGCCTGAGGCTTTTCGGCGAGGGGGTCAATCGTGAAACCCTCCTTCGCTTATCGCCGCCTGCACCGCTCGAGGAGGGGCCAGTGCGCGCCGTCCCGGAGGGAGTGGGGCTACGGATTGACTGGCTGACCCCCGGCGGAGGACTCCAGACGACGCAAGTTCTTCCCTGAGAGGTTCCGAAGTGGCCTTTCAACATGGCGCTCGACCCGGAGGCGAGACCCCCGCAGCGGATGCCCGGTTCGATTTCTGGGGCTCCATGGGCGATCTGTGGCGGCTGGTCCTGAGGAGTGGCGCGCCGGGACTCGGCTGGCGGATCGGCCTCGCCGTTGTGCTGGTTTTCCTGGGCAAGATTGCGGGGGTGGCTGCCCCCGTCGCTCTGGGAGAAGCGATTAATCACCTCACCGATCCGGCGGCAAAGGGCGGCGTTCCAGGCCTCGCCGGGGTATTCATCCTCCTGGCTCTCGGCTTTGCCGGGCTTCGGCTGGTCGCCGCCGTGGCGCCCAACGCCCGGGAGGCCATCTTCACCCCGGTCTCCCAGGCGACCATGGCCCGGGCTGCGGAAGAGAGCTTCGGTCACGTCCTGTCCCTTTCCCTGGACTATCATCAGGGCAAGCAGACCGGAGCCCTGGCCCGGATCATCGACCGGGGTTCCCGGTCCACCGACTTCCTCATCCGCAGCGTGGTCTTCAACCTCGGGCCCACCGCCCTCGAACTCGTGCTCGCGATGGGCGTCATGGCGGCTCGGCTCGACTGGCGCTTCGCGGCAGCCACCTTCGTGACGATCGTGCTGTATGCCGTTCTGACCTTCCGGATCACCGACTGGCGCCTCTCACATCGGCGGGAGCTCAATCTTGCCGACGGCAAGGCGGCCGGACTGTCGGTGGACGCTCTCATGAACTTTGAGACCGTCAAGGCCTTCGGCCAGGAGCGGCGCACCGTCGGCGCCTATGCCGCATCCCTTGCGGCCTATGTCCGCGCTGCGGTGCGGGCCAACACCTCCCTGTCCCTCCTCAACGCCCTCCAGGCCCTGGTCCTGAACCTCGGCCTCGCCATCATGGTGCTGCTGGCGGGCCTGGAGGTGCTTGAGGGCCGGATGCGCCTTGGCGACGTGACCATGGCCGTTCTCCTGGTCATCGGGCTCTACCAGCCCCTCAACATGCTGGGTTTCAACTACCGCGAGATCCGCCAGGCCTTCATCGACATGGAGCAGATGGTGGAGATCGGTCGGACGGCGCCCGATATGGCCGAACCGGCTTCGCCCCGGCCCCTGCCGCCGGCGTCAGGCGCCGGCGCCCGCCTCGCCTTCTCGCAGGTCGCCTTCCGGCATGGAGCCCGGGCCCAGGGACTGGAGGACATCTCCTTTGAGGCGGCGCCCGGAACAACGACGGCCCTCGTGGGTCCCTCAGGGGCGGGAAAGACCACGATGGTGCGCCTGGCCCTGCGGCTGGTGGACCCCCAGTCCGGTGCGGTGACCCTCGATGGGGTGGACCTGCGGGACCTGGCCCGTGGCGACTTGCGGCGGGCCGTGGCCCTGGTCCCCCAGGAGGTCGCCCTGTTCAACGACACCCTGGGCGCCAACATCGCTTTTGGTCGGGCGGACGCCACCGGAGAAGAGATCCTGGCGGCGGCCGAGGCGGCGGAGCTTGGGGGCTTCATCCGGACGGTTCCGGGAGGACTGTCCGTAAAGGTCGGCGAGCGCGGCCTCAAGCTGTCCGGTGGCGAGCGTCAGCGGGTGGGCATCGCCAGGGCGCTCCTCGCCGATCCTCGCCTCCTGATCCTCGACGAGGCGACCTCAGCCCTCGATGGGCCGACGGAGGCGGCGATCCAGGAGACCCTGCGCAGAGTCCGGAGAAATCGGACAACCCTGGTCGTGGCGCACCGGCTTTCGACCATCGTCGACGCCGACCAGATCCTGGTCCTGCGGGAAGGCCGGGTCGTCGAACGCGGGGGACACAGCGGGCTCCTGGCGAGGGACGGCGAGTACGCCGCCCTCTGGCGCCGTCAGACCCGCGAAGCCTGACGCCTACTCCGCAGGTGCCGGAGACGGCGCCTCCGGACCCCCTTGCGGGATACGAATCCCCTCATAAGCCCGCTTCCGCGCCCTAATTCCTACGCGGCGGCGGATCGCGTCGAACACCGTACCGAACCTCTCCGAAAGCACCTTCGGCATGGCGAGCATGACCGGGGTGAGGATCAGGGTCAGGAGTGTGGAGAAGGAAAGCCCCCAGACCACCGCGGCGGACAGCTGCACCCACTGTCCCGAGCCCGGAGCCTGGTACTCCAGCACCAGGTTATGGAAGTTGGGGTGGAACTGGAACATCAGCGGCAGCAGCCCGACCACGGTCACCAGGGTGGTCAGCATGACCGGGCGGAACCGCAGGGCCGCCGACCGGACGGCGGCCTCGTGCGCATTGTAGCCCGCCCGACGCAGCTGGTAGAAACTGTCCACCAGGACGATGTTGTGGCCCACCACCACCCCGGCGAGCGCCACCACGCCTGTCCCCAGCATGATCACCGAGATGTAGTTGAAGGTGTTGGCGACATTGACCACCACCCCAAGAAGCACGCCGACGGTGGACAACAGCACGGCGAACAGGGTCACGGCCACGCCCCAGAAGCTGTTGAACTGCCAAAGGAGGATGATCATCATCATGAAGAGGGCGGCGAAGATCGCCGTGATGAAGAACAGAACCGCAGCTCGTCCCTCCTCGTCCGCGCCGGTAAACTTCCATTTCACGGAGGCGTCGAGGGGCGCCTTCTCCAGCCAGGGGCGCAGCTCGGCGATCTTCTGGTTGGACGCCACGCCATCGGGAACGTTGGCCTGGATGACCACAAGCCTCTGTCCGTCCCGGCGCTGGATCTGGGTCACCTGCTGAGCGGTCTGGCGGTCCACGAAATAGCTCGCTGGGACCGGCCCAAAGGGCGTGCCGATCTTGAGGGAGTCGAGGGCGTCGAGATTACGCCCGTCAGGTGTGAACCGGACCCGGATATCCAGTTCGTCCTCAGCGTCATCCGGGCGGAAGCGCCCCACCAGCACGCCGGTGGTGGTGTACTGGATCGCCTGCCCCACGGTCAGGACGTCGACGCCGTACCGGCCCGCAGCCTCGCGGTCCACGGCCAGGTTCCACTCGATCCCCGGCGAGGTGCGGTTGTCCTCGAGCTCGATGATCTGAGGGTCCCCGCTGAGCTTGGCCTTGACCAGATCCGCTGCGGCGTTGATCGCGGCGGGATTGTTGCTGCGGAGTTCGACCTGGATCGCCTTGCCGGTCGGCGGGCCGGCCTCCGGGGCGCGGACCTCGGTCTCGATGCCGGGGATGTCAGCGACGCGACGGCGCACCTCGGCTGCGAGTTCCGAGCCCTTCAGCCCAAGCCGCACCCGGTCCTCATATTTGAGGAACTCCACCTCCATCGTCCCGATGGTGTCGTTCGGCGCTCCGAAGCGGCCTCCGCCAAAGGAGGATCCGGGGCTGTTGCCTGTCCGGACGTACAGCGCGCGCACGCCTTCCATGCCGAGAACCCGCGCCTCGACCTGGCGTACAAGGTCGTCCTGGGCCTGGGCGTTCAGGTTGCCCCGGGCCTTCACATAGACCTGGAC
>VYMD01000326.1_pt2 | contig 12288 bp, 6 predicted proteins | sample 5115311 | NCBI WGS metagenome assembly VYMD01 (sample SAMN12291779, study PRJNA351875) | freshwater metagenome | isolation source: freshwater lake | place: USA: Michigan, Wintergreen Lake | collected 2013-08-08
TGGAGGACACCCTCTACACCGACGTGCTGCCGGGCGGCTCCCCCGTCTTTGTGCCGCAGGCCATGACCCCGGACGGCGACGGCGTGAACGACACATGGCTGGTCAAGCTGCCCGACGGGGCACTCCCCGCCGACTACCGCATCGAGCTGTTCAACCGCGCGGGCGGCAAGGTCTTCGAGCTGTGGCCGATCCACGACCAATGGGACGGTGGCGGACTGCCCGACGGGGTGTACTGGTGGGTGCTCAAGGACGCGGCGGGCAGGGAGATCGACGGCGACGGGCTGACGATACGGCGGAAGTGAGGGGACGGGAGAGTTTAAATACAACTACCCACACTTCAGCCCAGCATGCCATTACGGTTGCTGATCAACTAAAATTCCAAGTTTCTAGGAATTCTTTCCAAACGGCATTCGTTTCGATAGCCTCTATTAAATCCTGAGGAGTAATTGACTGTTTTCCTTTCCAAAGATCATAATCCGGCCTTCCCCCGGAGGACTTCCGATTTATTCGTTGGTTATTCCCACTCTTGATTTGCTGGAAGGCTTGATAGTTATAGAATTGATGTTGGCCGTATAGCTGATCCAGCTCATTGTGGAGGATCACTTGTAGCTCAAGCAAGCTCACCTTGGTATAGCTCCTGTATGATGCGAAATCGCCTTCAAATGAACGAGAAACAATCATCGGATATAGGCGCCAATTTCCTCGGTTATCAACAGGGATCCCAAGCTGGGTAAAAAATTCATCGGAAGCCTCAATGATAAATTCTTTTGCTTTATCCAGTTGATAAGCTGCCTTACCTTGGAATCTCACCGCCTCAATAAAGGTGGCGGCAGCAAAACTTTCTTCCAACAAGGAGTTTTTTGCCTCAATGATAAACAAGCAATCATCCTTGAATGCCAGAACGTCGATGTCCCCAGTGACCCCAGCATTGGATTTGAACCTCACTCCCTTGTTGGCGACGAACCCTGCACTCCCGAAAGTCTCAGCTACTCGGTTTTCAAAGGAGTCGGCGAGTTGGTTGTTGAATTGGGGTGGCAATTCTCCACTGCGCATCCGTAGCTCAAGGATGTAGGTCCACTTTCGATCCATGAGCAATGCCCCCAACCAATACACTTGGTCCTTGATTTTTAAAAATGGGCGTGAAAGCCAATGTCCTGGTGCTGCCTGCTCCAAATCCCATGTAAGAAAATCTAGGACACTTCGCGCATCTTCAAGCTGCCAGCCGAATACCTTGGCGACTTTAGAAGGCAAATCATCAGCCTTGTAAACGGCAAAGGAGGTATTGCCCCCCAATTCCGCCATAAATTTCTCACTAGGTGAATTGCTGACGACCCAGTCTTTCTCACCATTCTGGGATCGCTGCTCAGGTGATTTAAAACGAGAAAAGTCCAATAACAATGTCAGCACCTTTTCGAGACTGACTGTAAGCCCTCCGATTTGGACTTGTTCAGGGATTCCCCAGAATCGGAAGTTGGCAATACTGGTTCTGAGTCCGAAAGAGACACCATTTGTTCCCCCAGCAGCAATAGATTCCAATAAGTCTTCCATAAATCTCGATTTGGACATGAAGTAATAGTCTTCCAGTACGCTCTTTCTGTTGTCGTATTCAAAGGCAGAAACAGCCTCTGTGTCCCTAAATATCACCTCCCTTTTCGGGCCGAAGGAGAATTCGGCTAGACCTGCCGCCCAACGTTCTGTGTTCGCCCAATTATCGAAATCATTATAAATTCCGTTTGCGAGCTGTTTGATCAACTCATACTCAAGGGGGAGCGGCAGGATTAACTCCCGGGGCTTGTCTGATATCCTAAGTGCGGCATAAGCCCGCCACTCCCGATCTGCCTTTGATTGTGAAGAGAAATAGTTCGGAAGCGCGGTCGCAGCCTTTTGCGTAGCAAAAGTTTGGAGGACGCGATTCAATTCGCCCACCCATGCCACTTCAACTTGGATTTGCCAGGCCTTATTGTTGATAACGGTGGGATTGACTTTGAAATCCTGATACCAAAGGAGGTATCCGAATAACACTTGATCCAGTGGGAATTGTAGCAAGTAATTCATGCGAGAGGTTCGGCGATGAAGCAAATCCTTCTCCATGCTCCGAACGATTCCCACACCTTCCTTGAACAGTTTTTGCTGATCATCCAGTGGCTCCCATGCATGTAAAACCTTCAGCCACTCTGGGGTATCAAACGCTCTTTTCAGCTTGAAAAACCGCTCCATGAGGGAAAAGTTTGCCGCCGTCAAGGCTTCAAACAATTCAATCCTTGCATGCTTACCACGATTGAAAAGCCCATCGAAAAACTCCGGGTGGAGATCGGTGTCCAACACATCAGGTAGATGCTGGAAAGGCAGGCCGGAAGCCCAGTATCCTTCTTGGGTGAAAAATGCACGATTTTTACACAGAAACACGATGTGTTCAGCAGCGGTGCATTGCGATTGCACCTCGGTGACTTGTGTCCAATCCACCGCTTGGCGTTGTTTTTTGTTTTGTGCCATAACTTCTTTGTGTTTGTCGCATGGACAGAAGGCTGGCAACAGACAAAATTAGCAAAATACCCGACTTTCGACAAACTCTAAGCTAAATTCATTTTTTTGCTTATTAAGTACTTGATAATCAGGAAATGGATAGGGTGTTGTGGATATCTCAGATTGGCTAACCGCCTGCAATTGGGTTGTTTTAGACCAAAATCCACGGATGGCGACTAAGTTTTTCACCAACAAGGAAGGAAATACCCTCCTGAACAAATTCCAAGGAGTGTTTGCACACACTTCGGTACATTATTTTGATTGTCTTGTGGGTTTCTTCCGCGCTTCGGGACACCTTAAGGTTCGTCCATTGCTTGAAAGCCTTTGCCCAATCCGTAATGGGATAGGTATCGATGTTAATCTGGATTGAATACAACCCCGCAGGAGCGCTGGATCGACGCACTGGTGTATCGCCTCTATGCGCTTACGCATGCAGAGGTTTTGGCCATCGACCCCGCGTTTCCCTTCCCCGCTTACGTCTATGACGCCATCGACTTCACGCAAGACTTTAGCAACCCGATTAATTAAGTATGACCTCTCACGAAATCCACCAAGCCTTCCTAGCCGCTTGGCCCATTGAGCGCCTTGCCGCGATGACACTGCCTGAATACAACACCGCAGGAGACCGCGATTGTTTCACCTACTGGGTGGAGCGGCGTACGCAAGCCTTAGGCAGCATACAGGGCAGTAATTCGCTCAAGTTCCTGGTCTATCACCGCCGCAACCAAAGCAAGACCCACATCCAAGGTGCCCTTTTGGACGGCGATTATGCTTGGCAGCAAAAGTTGGGCAACGATTTGAACAGCGCATTTGAAGAGGCGCGAAGGCGTGTCCAAGCGGTCGCAACAGCCGCACAAGCTGGAAATCTGACAGCCATCGACTCCATAGAAATGGCCCACATGTACAAATGGAAGATCGCCTTTTTGTATGCGCCGCTCGGCACTGTACTTGCCATCTTTGCACGTCAAGAACTTGAAAAAGTCGCGCGACGGGAAGGGATGGAGGTCACGCCCCAGACATCCACCTCGGCCTTGCATGCATTCATCTGCGAAGGCGCACCGCAGGGTGAAGACTTCTATGGATGGGGGCACCAGCTTTGGATCCAACGCAACGCCTTGCCCGGCTTGCCAGAAATAGAGGCACAAGAAGATGCGCAACATCCTTTAAATCTCATTCTCTACGGGCCACCCGGCACTGGAAAAACCTTTGCGACGGCTGAGCGTGCCGTACGCATCGCCGATCCAGCTTTTGTGCCTTCAGAGGAAAAGAATTGGCATGACCGCTTTCGTGAGTTGCTGATCACCGACTGGAGCAAACAGGATGGCCAGATCGCTTTTGTGACCTTTCACCAAAGCTACAGTTACGAGGACTTTATTGAGGGCATCAAGCCCGTGTCCCCAGAACCGGGCAGCAATGACCCGCTCAAGTATGAAGTCCGACCGGGCATTTTTAAGGAGATCGCCAGTCGCGCAGAAAATTACCGCAGCTACCGATCCAATTTTAAAGAGGTGGCTCCATCCACCCCAATTGGATTTGACCTTTCGGCTGCGAAGTTTTACAAGATCTCCCTGGGAAATACGCAAGACAGTGATGAGGATGACATCTACCAAGCCTGTATTGAAAGGAACGAAATTTCTCTCGGCTGGGGAGGTGATGTGAATTATGCTGGAATGGACGAGGCCCAAATCCGGGTGGCCGTGAATGATAACCACCTCACTTCATTTACGGTAACTGCCATGCGCACCTTTGCGCTCACCATGAAAGTGGGCGATATTGTTTTCGTCTCCTATGGGAACTACGCATGTCGGGCTATTGGTATTGTCACAGGTGAATATGAATACCGAGAAGATGACCGGATCCATTTTCACCATTTTCGCAAGGTGATGTGGTTGATGAAGGATGTCGTTATACCCGTTCAAGAAATCTACGGCACCAATTTTTCACAGCAGGCCATCTACAAAATGGATAATGCGCAGGTCAACGTAGGGTTTTTCAACCGCTTGTTAAGCCCGACCCTACAAAAGCTGCCTCCTATTCCCCCGAAACGTTTCGTTCTTGTGATCGATGAGATCAATCGTGGCAATATTGCACAGGTCTTCGGGGAGCTCATTACTTTACTTGAAGAAGATAAGCGCCAAGGCCGCTCCTATGCGGCTGCCCTTTCCCTGCCTTATTCTAAAAAAGCCTTCACCGTGCCGGACAACCTGTATGTGATCGGAACCATGAATACTGCCGACCGTTCGGTTGAGGCCTTGGATACGGCGCTGCGTAGGCGCTTCCATTTTGAGGAGATGCCGCCCGTTGTGGGGTACCTGCCAGAGTATGATCCACTGAATGTCGTCGAGGCTACAGAGTCTTCTATCAATCGTGTTGATGTGCGTAGGCTCCTGACCACGATCAATGAACGATTGGAAGTGCTGCTGGGGAGGGATCACCTGATCGGGCATAGCTTTTTCATGGAACTTGACACCATTTCTGATCTGCGAAAGGTGTTTTTTGACAAGATCATTCCCCTGCTTCAAGAGTATTTTTATGGCGATTTACCCAAGATCAGCCTTGTGCTAGGGCCGGGATTTGTACAAGTCAAACGTGCTAAAGTGCGTTTCGCTCAGGGGGCGCAACATCCTGATGCCGATACATTGGCTGACCGCCAATTGGTGAGCTTTGTGGACAAGCATGCACTGGATTCGGATGCGGCGTTTTTGGCAGCCATTGATTCACTTTGGTAAGATGTATTCTATCGACTGTTATGAGCATGGTCGGCTGGAGCCAGGCGATGCGCCCGATGCCGTGTTGTCCGCGCTACATGCGCACCATGCTCACGGAGGCAAGAAGTACTATGACCTCACGCGCAAGGGTGTCAAGTTCAAGCAATATGTCGGGGTGATTCAAGTCGGCCCCCATTCGGTCAGGATCCTTCCCAAAATCGACCAGGTCAGAGGAGAGTCCATGGACTGGTATCGATTTCTAGTGCGTATGTTGCTTCGGGTACGTGAGATCAAGTACCATCTCAGCGAAGAGGCATTGCTCAGCTCACAGACCAATCACATTTTACGTGCCTACCTTGCGATGCTGCTGGACGAGGTGGAGCAATTGAAGCATGGTGGCTGGCTGAAACAGTACCGCCAAGAAACGAAGAACTCCCTTGCGCTTAAAGGTCGCCTGGACTTTGCCGGGCAGATTCGCCACAACCTCGTTGAGGCAGCTCGATTCTACACTACACATCCGGCATACGATACGCGCCATCGCTTGCATCATATCCTGTATGCCACGCTGAAGCTGTTTCCATCCTTGACAGCAGATGGGGCCTTGCTTGGGCGGGCATCCCGGCTCTTGTTGGAGCTGCCCGATTTTCCACGTCTGAAAGTGGAAGAAGGTTTATTCAGCCGACTGACCTGGGGCCGTAAAACAGAGCGTTATCGCCATGCCATCGAAATCGCCAAGGTGATCTTGATGCAGTGGTTCCCCGACCTTCGGAAAGGGGCACAACCGATGCTGGCGTTGATGTTTGACATGAATCGCCTTTGGGAACGCTATCTCGAACTTGTCTTGTCGAATGCTATGCCGGACGGGTGGACGCTACGCGCTCAAGGCCGATACAACTACTGGAATTCTACCCTAGGCACAGAGAAAGTCATTAAACCAGACTTGGTTCTTCGTCACCAAGATGGACGCGTCATCAATCTGGATGCAAAATGGAAGTTGCCAAACGACATGCTGCCTGCAGACGAGGATATTCGGCAGATCTTTACAGGGAATAGAACCTTGGGCGGGCGAGAAGGGGCGCTGATTTACCCCGGCCACCAAGATCTCTTTACCAAGGGGACTTTTGTTGATATGGAAGCAGGTAGTTGTAACATCGTCGCTTGTAGTGTCGTCGGGAATCAAGGCCACTTGCGTGATGACCTAGGCTCATGGTTGTGGAAGGCGTTGATCGATCATGATTGATTAACGCTAATGATGTTTGTATCTCTCGTGACAATTTTATCGCTGGCTTCTATTGGGATTACGTTACACCCCAAGGACGTCGGTGCCATCTCGGAGAGATGCCGATAAGTTGAGGTTAAGATGGCTGGATGCCCCGAATCTTGCTGGAAGTTGATGTTTTGATGCCGGAGGGTTGGCGGCCCTATGCTTTGTTGGGTGGACTTGAAGTAGTTATTTGCTTCTGGTGGCTGTGCTTTCATTGGCTACATACAAAGCGAGCGAGGGCAGGGAATCTTAATGCCTTGCGTGACCAGGGAATTGATCGAACAATGGATCAACACACCCGGTAGCCGCTCTTTAGGTAAATAACCCCTATCTTAGATCAAGAAATTGAACGCAGCAAAGGCCCCATGAGTATATATGCGAACCCCATCCACCAATCTGCGCTTTTCAAGCGTTTTGATCGGTTGCCCAAGGGCATGGATGAAATCACAGAGGCAGAAGTAGATGAGCTAAAAGGCTACGTGTTGCAAATTGCGAAACAGGTCGGCCCACAAATGGCTGAAGTCGGCAAGACTTTCAGGCAATACACCGACCATAGCCTTACCCACCTATGCAACATAGCTGACATTATCCATCGCTTTTTGCCCGAATCCAAAATGAGTAAGAAGGCCTGCATTGGCCTGAATGCTTTGGAGCTGACTATCCTTTGGGCAGGGATACTCCTGCATGATGTGGGCATGTTTGTGACGGAATCGGAAAAAGAGGCTGATCTGAAATCGGATAACTACCGACGCTTTAAACAGCGCAGCAAGGATCGGGTGGAAGCAGCGGAACGAGCCAGGAAGTCAGGACTACATCGGCGTGCACAGGAGATCGAAGATGCCCTTGTTGCAGAGTTCTACCGCAGGGGACATGCCAAGCGTAGCAATCAATACGTGCTCAAGCACCTCACTGGTAGGTTTTTCTTCCGGGAGGTTGATCTAGCGGAGGTCATCGGCAAAGTCGCCGAAAGCCACAACTGGCGTGTATTCCGGCGAGACGGGGGGCTGTCAAGTGACCCCGTTCTCGAAGATTTGAAGGTGAAAGACCTATTCCATAGTGTGCCTGCTAACTTGCAATACATCGCCTGCTGCCTTCGAATGGGTGATATCATGGATTTTGATCGTTCCCGTACGCCATTGGTGATCTTTGAGACGATGGGGTTTACTGAAGAGGTCTCAAAGTCAGAATGGAATAAACACCGTAGCATCAAGGGCTGGGATATCGGCTGGCAGGTGGTGGATTACATTGCTGAATGCGAACAACCAGAATACTATGTTGCAGTACAGGAGTTCTTAGGTTGGGTGGATGCTGAGCTGGATGCTTTTTCGAGGATCGTAGCAGGTTTTAAGGGAACTACTGCAATTCGCTACCCGATGCCACTCCCTAATCGAGTGAATCGGGACGCTGTGGGAATGAAAAACTCCAAGCACCTCGCAGGCGCTTTCAAGTACCAACTCGAATTCGACGAGATCATGCAATTGCTCATGGACAAGAGCCTCTACCCGGACCCGGCCTTGTTCTTGCGCGAGCTGCTTCAAAACAGCTTGGATGCCTGCCGCTACCAAAAGGCTTTGGCGACCAAGGTGGGAATGGAGGACAAATACGTCCCACGAATCGACGTGTGGGATTATTCCAATGACCCTGACCAACCCAGGATCGTATTTCGTGACAACGGGTACGGCATGGACATTCGCACGATTGAGCAATACTTTTTGCGCGTAGGGAAGAGCTATTACCGCTCCCCGGACTTTATCATGGAGCGTGAGTTACTAGCCGAGCAGGGTATCTTCTTGGACTCCTGCTCAAGGTTCGGGATCGGCTTTTTGTCCTGCTTCCTCGCTGGGAACAACATTGAGGTCGAGACCTATCGTCTTGGTGCGGAAACCCCACTAAAAGTCCGAATCACGGGGCCTTCGCGTTATTTTCTAATTGAAAAACTTGAGTCCAAACATCATCCAACCGCATTTCTTTCACCTTCGGATAGATTCTTGGATGGGCCACCCAATTATCCCGGAACGAAGATCACTGTTCATTTGAAGCCAGGGTGGCGTGAGGGGTTTAAAGCTACTGATCGCGGCGTAGTTTATGATACCATTAACACCTATGCGGTGGCGACCGAGTTCCCGATCATGGTGCATTGGAGCACCTTGGGAATACCTCTGGAAGTTGTCGGCGATGAATTTAGTAAGACGAGGTTTCCCGCAGAAGCTGATGCAGAAAACCCATCGGCATCGCAGCATCCACTAGAAGACTTACTTTCGCTAGTTGAGATCCCATTGCCTGTAGGAAATGATTCGTTACGTTTTAACGGGCGGATTTGGGCATTGATGGTAAAAGACGGCACCCAAACAGGGGGCAGAAATCATAATGGGATTCAAATTGGTGTAGAAGTGGGAGCTCACCCCTATTCTCTGCAATACATATCCGTGGGTATCCAAAGCAAAGTTGCCGACCTCATCCTAGAGTTCATTCAGATAGCGAGAAAGGTTGCCACTAAGGGGGGCAGGAATACCATGGGTTTACTTGGTGTGTATCTTGAACATATCGCAAACAGGTTTTTTACCCTTTGGCACGACCTTTCTCCTGAGGATAGATCCTCTGCCAGGGAGATTATCGGCTCTCCGCCCCTGATCGTTGACAGTGGCGGCACTAGGAATTTTGATCTTGCTCGGTTGGTAAAGGCGATCATCGAGAACAACTATGCTGAAGTTGTTAGATTAAGGGTTGAGGATAAACATGATTATATCTACGATTTCTCGTTCGGCAACCAAAGCCTTGCCCTCCATGGAATTTTGATCCCGAGCCAAATCTTGAATTTTAAGCCACTTGAAGGTTATGCGGTAAAAAATTCGTTTTTGCCAGAAGAGATCTTTGCTCAAGTGAATCTATCTGGGCTAAATACACCTGTTCCAAGTGCAAGCAGATTGTATTTCGCCCCCGAAAATGCTCGTGATGCGACATTCCTTTTGAATCAAGCCGTTCTGCGTTGGGCTATAAATGGACTAGAAGAACATCCCAACGATGATGGATGGGCAGAATTTTTCTCTCGCATCCTGTCCCATTGTACGTATGGTTGCCCAGAGGTTGTACTAAGTATGTTGGAGCAGTTGTTGGATAAGATCGAAGTTTACTGCCATTCGCCTAGCGAGGCCTCACTCGAAGATTCAACTGAAAACAAAAGTGATTGGGAATCTAGTCTTCCTAATTTGCAAGTCTTGGAAGATTTCATGGATCTAATGGATGGGGAGTTCGGTGATATATCCTCAGAGGCCCCCGAAGGTAAACCTATTCAAGTGCTTGTGAATGCACTTATGGCGCTTATGCCAAACTCTCAGGATCCCCAATCTGAGCAGCTAGGTCAAATGATAAGGGATGCCTTTGGCGAACAAAACGATGAAGGAACTCGCTTAAAATCACTTGTAGCGATATATGACTATCTTTCTGGCCGTGCCGAACAAAGGAATTTTGAGTCTAACAACAGATCTTCCCTTCACCCTACCCATGCTTCACTCAGGGAATTGTTGCTTACCCATAAAGCAATTGTTCCAATTTATCCCCGCGACAGCAGCATACCAATCAAGACTACATCTTACGTGGATCTTGATATCTTTCATGAAGCGCCAATAGTCCTTAGCGATGACGGCCAGCGATACCGCGACTTGCGCGAGTGGGTAAAGAAGTACTTGCCAACGTTCAAAATTGAAGGATAACAGCTCATTGGACATTACACTTACTTGTAAGGTGATCTACATCGGCTCTTGATTTTTCAATTTCCCATCATTGCCAGGTAATGATTATTCTCTCGTAATGGTTCATGGTTACCTCATTAAGAGGCTCCCAAGTTGGATCGCTGTGTGTGACTTCGAAAATACCCTAAATTGGACGTTGCTTAAGCATATCGGTACATCCTTGGCCTTGTGAGCTGCGAATGTGCCGATTCTCTGGAGCATTATTGAACGATGAATTTGGTGGCATTGACCTCACCGTTTGACGATGATGCCATTGCTACATACAAGCCTCTGGGTAGTTCGACCGGGATCGATGCCACCCCATTCGATATGTCGATATTGTCGACTTGCAACAAAGCTCGGCCCCCAATGTCGAATAGCCGAAACCTAAATTCGCCTTCAGCGCCAAGGCATATACTTCTCAAACGAACTTGCAGCTTCCCGTCTTGGTACCTACAACCGAAACCTGTTCGAATCTGTTGCTTTCCCTGCACGACGTTTGAGTGTTCAACGCTCCCATCTTGTTTCAGACATTCAACCTTGTAGTATGCAGCCTTGAGGCAAGTGGTGTCCGCAAACGTTTGGATTGGAGCTTGATCAAGTCTTGGGACAAGCGCAATTTGCTCGAAGTCGATTCCATTGCCACTCCTTAGGATGGTATAGTTGCCCCCATTTTCACTTCCCTCATTCTTCCATGCCAATTTGAAGCCGATCTCAGGTTCTTCATTCACAACTAACGCTAATGCACCTTCCGCAAGCGGTGTTGGACAACCACTAAGCGGGAAGCTGCAAGGTGAAGCTGCCGGAAATACAGTGTCTTCAAATCCTTCATCGTAAATCAAAGTACCACTGGCATTGTAAATCCGCACGTAGTCCACGCTTCCGCTTCCTTTGAAGGATATTGTAATCCTGTTCAGCTGTTCACCGATCCCGCCAGCAAACGGGAATGACCAGACCTGGGTTCCATTAAACCTGTAAACAACATTGTTCGCATTGACCTCAATTCGAAGAATGCAATAGGAGCTTAGGTTTTGAACCAGTGTAGGCTGATTGGTCGTTGAAAAACCTGGATTAACCTGATGCGAAATAGAGCAATTGGAAAAGCTCTGTGCCCAGCTTGCGCCCATTAAGGTGTAGGTCGTTGCGCCGCAGCTTCCTTCTATTCCAACCGAAGAATCGTAGGCATCAATTCCGTCTGGTGAAGGATTCCGTAATCGAACCTCTAAAGCGTAAACTGAGCCTGTACAGATTGAGGTCAAATTCTGATAGGTCATCCAGTAATAGCTATAAGGACTAATTGACCTCGGAGAGAACATAAACCCGTTACCAGTGATGAAGGAACTAAGCGGCACGTAACCAGCATAGGGATTGCTCAAAGTGCTGTGCCAAGCAGTCCATGTTTGAGCGTTCAGTGATAACCTTGAGAATAACCCAAGCATTAGAATTATAGAAGCCATGGGTACTTTCATGAATCTTGGTTTAGGATGCGTAGTTTTCATTTTGTTTTCCTCGTTAGCTAGACAAAAATCCCCATCAACCTCACTAATGAAATCGATAAGCGATTTATTGATACCAAATATTTAATACGAAATACCTTTAGAATGGTTGCTTGGCTATATTTTCAACCTATGGTGATAAGCACAATAGCCCTATGGGGCAAAACACTACGGTGATTTTACACATTCATTGATGAGATTTGGGAGATATTTGAATATCGAATGGCTACCAGGGAAATCTGACCTTGAGCATTTCTTTCCCTGAATCGGCAAAGCCGGAAGCACTTTAATTCTATCCATCTGAGGGAAATAGCAGCGGCAATGTTCCTACATCCCGCAATGCACCCTGAGCAGTTCCGCCATCCTTGGCGTCACACGCATCGCGGGATTTGCCGCCATCATCGCCGCCACCTCGTTCAGCACCTCCATCCCGTCCACGCTCACCCGCTTGGTGCCGATGCTGTCCAAGCTGGACATCACCCGGTCGATGTGGTCGTTGGATACCTTGAGGTAGTGCCCTTCGGTCACCGACAAGCTGGAATGCCCGACCGCCTTGGACACCGCCGAAA
>VYMD01000327.1_pt1 | contig 12284 bp, 4 predicted proteins | sample 5115311 | NCBI WGS metagenome assembly VYMD01 (sample SAMN12291779, study PRJNA351875) | freshwater metagenome | isolation source: freshwater lake | place: USA: Michigan, Wintergreen Lake | collected 2013-08-08
TGTCAGGGCATTTGCTCTATTCGACGCTTTTGGTCTTGCTGACAAACTTCACCATGCCGATTTTATCGAGTATCCCACTCGGCGGCGCGGCGGTGATGGCTGTCCGTATGGCGCTTATGGAATGGTATCGGAAAAGCGAACTTTCTTGTGACCGTGCGGGGCTGCTTGTGGTGCAAGACCCCGATGTTTGCTATACCTTGGAGATGAAATTGGCGGGCGGGCGACAGGTTTCGGAAATGAACATCAACGAATTTTTTGCGCAGGCGTACGAGTATGAATCCGGTGGAACTATGGTTGATAGTGTTCATAAAATCTTAAACTTGCTGGGTGAAACGCATCCTTTTCCCGTGTTGCGCTTAGTCGAACTTAAAAAGTGGGTTGATTCGGGAGAATACGCCCGCATACTGAGCGGAGGCTTTGCTCAAGGCAATGATGCTTCGCCACGTGCCTATAACGCGCCACATTACGCCACTCCCGAAGATGCACAACAAGAAAGCGTAATGGATAATATCAAGTCTGCAGCGAAAAAGTACAAAGAAGAATTAGCAAATTCCAGCGATCCGCTTGCCGCAAAAGTGAGTGATATTGCGGGTTCTGCGGCAGATACCGCAAAGACGATTGCTGAGAATTTGAAGAAGCGCTTGGAAAAATAACAACTTTATCTTATTCACGTACAATACCAAAATACTTACACAATGAGCAACAAAGCCGCCCTTCCCAAACGCAGTGAAAACTACTCCGAATGGTACAACGACCTTGTGAAACGCGCCGATTTAGCAGAAAACTCCGCTGTGCGCGGTTGTATGGTCATCAAGCCCTACGGCTATTCGATTTGGGAAAAAATGCAGCAATCGCTGGACAAAATGTTCAAAGACACCGGACACACCAATGCTTACTTTCCGCTCTTTGTTCCGAAAAGTTTTTTGGAAAAAGAAGAAGGTCATGCCGAAGGGTTTGCAAAAGAATGTGCGGTGGTAACGCATTACCGCTTAAAAACTGACCCGAATAAAAAAGGTGCGCTTATCGTAGATCCCGAATCCCGCTTGGAAGAAGAACTTATTGTGCGTCCGACATCGGAGGCGGTGATTTGGAACACGTACAAAAATTGGATTCAGTCCTATCGGGATTTGCCGCTACTTATCAACCAATGGGCAAATGTCGTGCGCTGGGAAATGCGGACGCGCCTCTTTTTGCGAACAACGGAATTTCTCTGGCAAGAAGGACACACTGCCCACGCAAGTGCTGAGGAGGCAATGGCAGAAACCAAACAAATGTTGGAAGTTTATGCAGAGTTTGCTGAAAATGTGATGGCTGTGCCTGTTATCAAAGGCGCAAAAACAGCGAATGAGCGCTTTGCCGGAGCCGAAGAAACACTGTGTATCGAAGCGATGATGCAAGACGGAAAGGCGCTTCAAGCGGGAACGTCGCACTTTTTGGGACAGAATTTTGCGAAGGCGTTTGATGTGCAGTTCTCCAATAAAGAAAACAAACTCGAATACGTCTGGGGAACGTCATGGGGCGTAAGTACGCGCCTTATGGGAGCGCTCATTATGGCGCATTCCGACGATAACGGCTTGGTGCTGCCGCCGCGTCTTGCGCCGATTCAAGCGGTCATTGTGCCGATTTACAAAAATGAGGAACAGCTAAAGGCAATTTCTGCAAAGGTAGATGAAATTCAAAAAGCGCTTCGCAGCAAGGGAATATCGGTGAAGTACGATTTGCGTGACAGCCTCACACCGGGCTTTAAGTTTGCGGATTGGGAAATGCGCGGCGTTCCTGTGCGTTTGGCGCTTGGTGAGCGTGATTTACAAAACGGTACGATTGAGGTTTCGCGCCGCGACAAAGAGCGTGGTGAAGATGGTGCAAAGACCGTTGCACAGATTGATGGCATCGAAAACACTGTTCATGGGCTCTTGGAAGAAATCCAACAGAATATGTACAACAAAGCACTGAATTTCCGCACAGCAAACACACGCACCGTAGATTCTTACGATGATTTCAAGGCTATGATGGAGCAAAAAGGCGGCTTTGCGCTGGCGCATTGGGACGGCACAACCGAAACGGAACTGAAAATCAAAGAAGAAACCAAAGCCACGATTCGCTGCATCCCGTTTGATTCTGCTGAAGAAGACGGGAAGTGTATTTATTCGGGCAAACCCTCGAAGCAGCGTGTGTTGTTTGCGGTGGCGTATTAATTGATTGCGCCAAATAGAAGAAATGAAACAGACCGTATCACAAGATTCCAAAAAGCAAGGTTTTGTACCTTGTTGCAGGGGCTTTGTGGTACGGTTTTGTCAATTATTGAAGTCTTTTTCTTTTTATGGGCAAACGTTATGCCGCGCCACATACTTGAATGGCTGCTGATAGCAGCAATAAATATTTTTTTGTTGAGTTCATTGCCGCTTCGTTCTGAAGAATTGCAATGGAAGATTATGGGACATTTGTTGGAAAAGCGCTATCTTTTTCAGTCAGCGGTTATTGGTGATGAGAAGGTGTTGGTATTTGGCGGAATCAATCATCAAGGCAATCAATTACATCGTTTGAGAGGGGAGGTTTCCAAAACATCGGAACTTATAGATGTTCGACTTCGACGTGTTGAACCGGGGGCAATTATGAATGTTCCTCATGCACAAGCAGCATTTGTGCGTACCGTGGATTCAAATATCATTGTGTTTAGCGGACTTGATTCTGATAGTACAACAACGCGCGTTTGTGAATTATATGATAGGAAGGCAAACTCGTGGCGTGTATTGGGAGCATTGCTTATGGGTAGGCATCTCCATACAGTACTAATGCTCAACGCAGAGGAAATTTTGGTTGTCGGTGGGTATGGAGAGGCAAATTACGCGGCAACAATAGCAGAAGCGGAGATATTTAATATCCGTACCGGTAGAAGTAAATTTGTACAAGATTTTCCCACAAAGGCTTCTGCCGGAATTACCTTAGAAAGTAAGGTTTGGAGGAAAGGCAAACGCTTGTTTCTCGGTGGACGCACAGGCGGTGGCGGCGCATATAGGTTTTCGGGCGTGTACTCTTTTGATAGCTTGTCAAATCAATGGAAACATGAAGGCGAAATGCCGATAGCGTCATATGGATTTGGTGTATGCACGTTATTGGACAATCAAGCTATGCTTTATGTTGGTGGCAGCAAGTCCTATTATTTTCAAACAAACAATAATCCAAGAAACAATATCTCAAAAGCGATCTGCCTTGAAACAGAACAAGGAATGGTTATCGCGGGAAATTTATTGATTGAGCGTTTGCACTGCGGTGTACAACCATGGAATAGCGAAATTTCATTGATTGTCGGCGGTACTGATAATTATGAAGTATATAACCAAACCGAATGGTTCGATGGAAGAACGGGTATGTGTTGTTACGGTCCGCCCCTTCAAGAAGCACGCTGTGAAGCGGCTCTATATTCATTTCCCCGCTATGACAAACATGGCAAACAGATTAGCGCCTGTGTTGTGGCGGTGGGGGGAGTCGGTGCAAATAACGTAACTCTCGGAAGCATTGAGATATTAGAGGCAAATAACCCAACGTTTGTCCAAACTCCAAGCGAAGAAATTTCCGTGTTGCGCTGGAAAAAGATTTTTTCGTCGGCGCAGTTTATCGGCATCTTGTTAGCATTTATCATCGCACTGATACTTTCGTTGATGTATCTTTTGTTCCAAGTTTTACAGATACGAAGGAAATCACGAAACATACTCCGAAACTGAGTTTCAATCGCTATTCTTTCCCAATCGGATATATTGCAATGTCCAACAACATCTCATCCTCAGGAAGTATTGTATTCATTGTCGCTACAATGATTCTACACGGTGTGTGTGTATGCGGTCATGCGCAGCAAGACCTCCGTCCGCAGCAGCGCCAATGGAAGGCTGCCGGGCAAATGGAATTTCATCATCTTCGCGGAAATGTAGCAATTATCAATGCTCATCAAGTGCTTGTTATTGGCGGTTATCATCACGATTCGCTCGGTCGCGCCGTGCCGATACAACACTGCGAAGTTATTGATGTCAAGCAGCATACGGTTCAGAGTGCATTGCCACTGAACGTTCCTCATGCAGAGGCGGCACTGGTGCAAAATGGCGATTCAAACCTCGTTGTTATTGGCGGTGTCAGCAGTGGCAATAAACCGACAGACATTTGTGAGTATTATGACCGATTTTACCGCTCGTGGCGGCAAATCGGGAAAATACGTGTTCCCCGCATTAAGCCGCTTGCTACATTTATCAGCAATGAAGAAATACTTATTTGTGGAGGCAACAATTCCGAAGGTGCGGCTATTGCTTCCTGTGAAGTCCTGAATATCAAGACAGGTCAGAGTACGATGGTTGCTCCATTACCTTCGCCTGTTTTGAATGCAATTTGTTTTGTCTCGACGGTTTTTCAATTCCCTAAACCCGTGATTATCGCTTCTGAGTGCGGGAATCCCAATGGAAAATGTCTTATCTATGCGTACAATGAGAAAAAAAAGTCTTGGGAAAGCCCTGATGCTGTTCTTCCACGCTTAGACGCGCTTCGGTACTTACGTCTTTATGACCAGCGCACCGTCGTTTGGGGCAACCATAAGCCTACTGATTCGCTGAGTTCAGCGCCGAATGTGTTTATTGAGAATTTTACCGGATATCGCCCTGTTTCCGGCATTGCTCTTGAGCGAACAGCTTTTGGTGTCGGGCAATGGAATAACGATACACTGCTTGTTGTTGGCGGTGTTAATAACCACGGGCAGTGCGATTCGGCAACGGTATGGATAGATATGCTGTCACAAAAGCATACGCAAGGTCCCGTGCTTGCTTCCCCGCGCAAAGAGCCGCTCGTGCTGGCGTTGCCTGTTTTTTCGGAATCCGGTACGTTGGCGGAGAAATGTTTGGTGATTTTGGGTGGTAAAAACGGTGATAATTCGCCAAATACAACCGTAGAAATGTTAAGGGAAATTATTCCCGTTGCTTCCAACGTTGATGCCAACGAAATACTTTTTTTTAGCCGCTATTCACCTCTGGTAACGTTTCCGATTGTCCTCTCCATCACCGCCGGTACTGTGGGCTGCTTCGTTTTAGCATTGCTGTATCTGGTACGGACACTGCGCGTACAACTTCAGCGTGAGCAAGAGTATGTGCGCACGGAGCAGGAAAAAAAATCGCTGGATGCACAAATTGCAACCTTGCGACTGCAAACCTTGCAATTACAAATGAAGCCGCACTTCGTGTATAATTCCCTTGCGGCGGTGGAATCCTTAGTGATGGACAATAAAGCGGAACAGGCTTCTTACTACATCCGCATTCTGGCGAAACTTTTCAGAACCGTCTTGGAACATAGCGACTACAGTACGGTAAAAATTCTTGATGCGATTGAATTTCTCAAAGTGTATATTGCGCTTGAGCAACTGAGAATGGATTACACGTTTGATTACGACATCACGCATAGCCTTTCGACAAGCCAAATTCAGTTGTACATCCCTTCTATGCTGATTCAGCCCTACATTGAGAACTCGGTCAAATACGGTCTGGGGCTTTTGCAGGATTTTAATGCAATGAATCCTGACAGCAGAAGGCAAGGGAAGTTGCTGGTTGATTTTTCCATCACGCAGATTGAAGGGAAGGAATTTCTTCTGTGTGTGGTCGAAGATAACGGTGTCGGGCGTGTCAAAGCAAAAGCGGTGTATTCAAAAAGCACTTTCTACCAAGGTTTATCACGTTCTACCCGCGTTAATGAGGAGCGTTTGTCGCTTCTTTCAAAGCTCCATTTGCAAATACAGAATGTTCAGTATGTTGATTTGCACGATGATAATGGTGTTCCCGTTGGGACAAGAGTTATTCTCCACATTCCCCTTTTTGTACAGCAACATCACGAATAATCTAGGGAGGTACTGAAATGGTCTTACGAGCAGTTGTGGTTGATGATGAAACCGCGCAACGTTCAATTCTCAAGCGGAAAATTGGGGAAAGTTTCCCTGAGCGCATTGCTATTGTCGGCGAGGCGTTTTCCGTAGATACAGCCATTGCTGTTATTAACGAGCAGAATCCCGATATTGTCTTTCTGGATATTGAATTGATTGGCGGGACGGGGTTTGATGTTTTGGATGCTTTCGAGGAGATTGATTTTGAGGTGATTTTTGTTACCAGCTATCCTGAATTTGGCGCAAAAGCATTTCGGTATGAAGCTATTGATTATATTTTGAAGCCGGTGGAGCCGCAAGATTTGAAAGATGCCGTCGAAAGGGTGTTCAAAGCAAGATATGCTGGTAGTAATGGGCAAATAACATCGAATTATCTTTCTGCACGAATGCGAGAAGGGGGCGTAGTTGCTATTGAAACGCAGAGTATTGTGTATTGCGAAGCCTTTAACGGCTATGTGAAAGTAGCATTGGAAGATAACACTTCCTATCTCATACAAAACACTCTGTCAGAATGTGCGGAATCCCTCCAAAAAGTTGGCGGAATAGAGATTGAACGCGGAACGGTTATCAATTGTGCCTACTGTATAGGTTGGGAACCAAATGGTCGAGGAGCAGTTGCGATTATGAAAAATGGGGAGCGTTTCTCCGTGTCAAAGCGCATGAAACCTACGTTTGTTGCCATTATGAGTAGAAAGTTAGGTATTTTGGGTGCGTAAGTCTTGATGTAACAAACGATTATTGCAAAAAACAGCGACCTCCTTCAAGCAAATTCTTTTCATTTACACCTTCAAAAGCGGGGCATTTCTCTCTCATTTTTGAGAGAAATGTCCCGCTCAGCGCTTTATATGTCCCGCTCAACGCTTTTCGGCTTCCAGTATTTTTTTAATTAAAATTGGGGATGTAGTTTTGTGGTGTGCGTCAAGGCACATTGATTATTCGGAATTTTCAACTACACTGATGCGCATACTTTGATTCAACGCAGTGCGCACTTCGCTTTTTTAATCGTTTCTTTTTTGGAAAAGTATTTATGAATAAACAACATTTGTTTCCTGGGCGTTATAGCTCAGTGCTAGTTATAATGCTGATAATGTTGGCTATGAGTGCCAGTAAAGCATTAGCGCAGAGAATTAAGTTAGATACTATATTTAATTCTAACGTATTGAATTCATTAGTCGAACCATCAGTACTCGGTGAAGTATATTATACTAACGGTGTACCACCTTATGGTGATATTATCTTACAGCAAGATGGTAAATCTATTATGATATACAATACTAGGCTTGTGAGAAGAAATATTGATGGAACACTTGATGAATCATTTCAATTCCCATCTTCATTAGCCTTTGTTGGGTTAGCTAATGCACTCGCTTTGCAACCAAATGGGCAAATTGTCGCTGGAGTGTGCAAATGGGATACTGCCGCCTCTGAGGTGAATCCTGCAATTTTTAGGTTTAATCCGGACGGTTCGGTAGATACCACGTTTCATTGCCCTGTAATTGCAGCCGATTTAAGAGCTATTGCCTGCCAATCTGACGGGAAAATTATTTTTAGCGGAAGTACAAACCCTATAGTCGGCAGATGTTTCCCAAATGGGGAAATTGACTCGACATTTACTTACAAGCCAGGTACAACGGAAGCAAAGTTTTCATTTGGTGCAATCGCAAAAATCCTAGTATTGCCCAATGATTATCTTCTATGTGCTGGGCAAACGAAGTATATAGGGCAACGTATTTATGGGCTTTCTAGATTGAAACCCAATGGAGAGCCTGATACTACATTCAATATTGGGGCTGGCTTTGCAGGGGGAACACCGCCAGAAGGTTACGGACCACAAACACTAGCAATAGATCCTATTACCGGTAATTATTACGCACCTGGGGACTTCTTTACATTTCAAGGTTATCCGAATCTTAATATAGCACGGGTCAAACCGTCTGGGCAAATTGATAACTCATTTCAAACTAACGTAGGCAATGGTTTAAACAGGTATACGCCTCAAGGAACCGCATTGGGCTTTGCTTGGGCTGTTGATGTACAGCCCGATGGTAAGGTCTTGATTGGTGGCGATTTTGATACATATAATAATATCCGTTCTCCGCGCCTGGTGCGTATGAATCAAGATGGCACTCTTGATACGACATTTAATATCGGAAATGGTTTTGACGGCAGGGTATTTGCAATCAAATATCAGCCAAATGGTAAAATTCTTGTTGCCGGTGTTTTTACAGAATACGATAGTACAATCGTTAATTCATTGGTTCGGCTAGATTTACCTTTAAATTCTACCGTTCCTCACGGTGCATACTACAGTGGAAAACGGTTTGTAGAATCTGCGAATAACGATGGCACAATTTTTACAAAACATTTGGTGAGTTTAACCACAGATACTTGGGCTAAAGATACATTGATTTCAGGTATTGATTACACCGTAACTGGCGTACCTTCCGGGCTAATCCTACTTGCTAAACGGAATACTAATAAGATATTAGAATTATCATTCATTGGCGTGGCATCTCAGCACGATAAGAATCATAGCACAAGTGATATTATTTTAACATTTCTAAACCCCGCAGTATCCAATGGTGGTGTTAATAATATCATTGAACTAACTCCTGTAACACTTAGCATTGACTTTCAGGACAATGCCAGAGCCTCATATTCAGATTCAGTGTTCACTGAATCAATCGTAAATGATGGTACTATTCAAAAAAACATCGAAATTTCGATTGTTGGCGATACCTTTACTCATACGGGTTTATTGCTTGAAAATGACGAATTTTATATGAGTGGTGTACCGTACGGGCTTACGCCGCAGGTGAATATAACTTCCCCTAATACAGCTGAAATTAGTTTTCTTGGTTTTGCACCGCAGCATGAAACAGTAAATAGTGCTAATATGACTCTTGTGTTCCAAAATAATGCTCTCACACAAGGAAATGCACAATCGGTATTAGGGCTTACTCCTAAAATCCTGCGCATTATTTTTCTTGACCCGCCTAGTGCTGTCTATTCAAGAAAAATATTTATCGAATCCACTCAAAATAATGGGGACTTTGATACGCTACAAAGCGTAGTGACGCTCTCTAGAGCTAAATTTTTGGCAGTAGGTGTTTTAGCTGAAACCATTGATTATACGGTGTATGGTGTGCCGGAGGGTTTGACATTACAAATAGAAATTCTCACCGATAGCACGGCTAAACTTAATTTTATTGGTGCGGCTGTAAATCATGCTGCTGCCGATAGTGTAAATGTTACTATCAGTTTTAATGACGGTACTATTGTCGGCAACAATGCAGGAGCAATTTCTGGATTAAGCGGTGTAACTTTTGCACTGTACTTCATTGACTCTAATCCACCAATGGCTTCCTTCTCCAACACCTCCTTCACCGAAACACTGTCCACCAACAACGGATCCGTTTCTACAACCCGTACCATTACACTCTCTCATGCTGAATGGACTAATGTTGTTGCTGCAGGCAGTACGCTCACAAGTGGTACACACTTTACCGCAACCAATGTTCCCGCAGGACTCACACTTGTAGTAACAAAAACATCAGCAACCCAAGCAATCATTAGCTTCACAGGCAATGCCCTTCAACATCAAGCCTCAAACAATGTAGCCAATGTCCAACTGACTTTCACCGATGCCGCATTAAACGGTACTCCGGTGGCAAGTGTGAACGGATTAAACGGTACGAACCTCGCTATTACCTTCTTGGACAACCCAAGAGCAATCTATTCCGGCACAACATTCCCCGAAGCTACTGCAAACAATGGTACAATCACCACAAAACGCACTATCACCCTTGCTTTTGATACCTTTGTCCCAACAGGTGCATTTGTGCAGGGCGTACACTTTACCGCAAGCGGCGTTCCGGCAGGTTTGACGATGACCGTTACCCGTGCTTCGCAGACCTCGGCGGAAATTGGGTTTACGGGAACTGCTGCGGCTCATCAAAATGTCAATGATACTTCTCTCACTCTCACATTCTTGAACCCTGCGCTTGTTTCCGGCAATGCAGGAGCAGTCTTGGGTTTAACACCCAGAACTCTGACGATTGATTTTGCTGATAACGCTATTCAAGCGAACGCACGCTATTCTGATACCGTTTTTACGGAATCTGTTGCAAATGATGGTAGCGTGAATACAAAACGTACACTCACATTGAACGGAGCTTCTTTTGTGAATGTTACCACTTTCGTTGTCGGTGTGCATTATTCCGTAAGCGGTGTGCCGCCCGGTTTGAGTTTACGCATCAACCGCTTAACGGCAACAACAGCCGAATTGTCACTTGTTGGTTTTGCACAAGCCCATGAAAACGCAAACGACGCATCATTTGTACTGACGTTTTCGGATTCAGTATTAGCTGCCGGGGCGACCACCGACGTTCAAGGTTTGAGCCCCAAAATGCTATGGGTTGATTTCAATGATGCTCCGATTGTCGCTTCTGCAGAGTACAACAATACGATTTTCCGTGAAGCTGCCGCCAATAACGGCACTGTCGCCACTTCAACGCATACAATCACGCTTGGTGGTACATCATGGTCGCAGGCTGTTTTGAGTGCGAATGTTTTTAGAGCAGGTATTGATTACACTATTACGAATGTTCCGCCCGGATTATCGTTCAATCTTGTGCCGACTTCGCCCACAACGGCGCAAATGTTCTTTACGGGAATTGCGACCAATCATGCCAATATCAACGATGCAACGCTTACGCTGACCTTTACCAATGCTGCCGTAAGCGGTGGTAATGTCTCGGCAGTTCTGGGTTTGTCTCCCAAAGTATTAACCGTTGATTTCAACGACCCGCCACAGGGCGCGTTTGCGCTGTACAGCGACACGCTCTTCACCGAGACCACCGCTAATGCAGGGCAGATTGCCACAACGCGCACGGTTACTTTGACAGGAGCAAGTTTTGTTTCCGGTGCATTGACAAATGGTACACACTTCACCGCAGACAATGTTCCCGCCGGCTTGACGCTGACGGTTACGCGCCTTTCCGCAACACAGGTGCGACTTGGCTTTAGCGGCACGGCTTCGGCTCACGCTGCGGCAAACAGTACCGATGCTCTTCTCACGTTCCTTCCTGCGGCAATTCAAGGTGCTAATGTTGGCATCATTACGAATCTTTCGCCCAGACCGCTTCGCGTAAACTTCCTCGACCCTTATACTGCAACCTATTCCGATACGCTCTTCACCGAAGCAATCGCCAATGACGGTACAGTCCCGACAACCCGCACCATCACGCTTACGGGAACAACCTTTACAACAACCGCAACCACGTTTGTTCAAGGAACGCACTTCAACGTTTCCGGCGTTCCTGCGGGACTGACACTAACCGTGACCAAAGTTTCGCCCACTGTTGCTCGTCTTGCTTTCACCGGCACGGCGGCAGCACACGTGAACGATGCTTTGAACATCAATCTGAGTTTCCTCAATGCCGCATTATCGGTAGGTTCGGCTGCAAATGTGGTCGGTCTTACGCCGCGTCGTTTGGCGATTGATTTTCTCCCGCCGTATTCTGCTGTGTATTCGGGAACAACCTTCGTGGAAGCACCTGCGAATGACGGTACAGTCCCGACAATTCGGACGCTCACTATCGTTGGTGGTGATACGCTTATGGGGAGCGGAATTCTTACCTCCGGTGTCCATTTTCATGCAACGGGCGTTCCTGCGGGTTTAACGTTTGTTCTACGAAAAACTTCCGCAACAACAGCCCAAATGTACTTCACAGGCACGGCGGTATCACACACCAACGCAGATGATGTTTCTTTCACGCTCAATATTCTTCCGGCGGCATTGGCAAGCGGGAATCCTTCGGCGGTCTTAGACCTTACGCCGCGAGTGATGATGCTTGACTTTATGAATCCCGCTACACCGCCGCCTTCGGCTCCGAATATTCTTGGCTTTACGCCGCAAGTCGGCACGACGGGAACAGTCGTTACTATCAACGGTTTCGGCTTCACGGGCGCACAAAATGTGCTGTTTGGCGGTACTCCGGCTTCAAGTTTTACCGTTGTATCGGATTCGGTTGTAACGGCAGTTGTGGAGAATGGCTCAACGGGTGATGTAACGCTTGTTACGGCAAACGGTTTGGGTATTCTGCCCGGTTTCACCTACGTTCCGCGTCCGACGATTTCGTCTTTCACGCCCACAAGCGGCAATGCGGGGCAAGTCGTTACCATTAACGGTGCAAACTTCAAAGGAACGGCGCTGAATGGCACGAATTGGACAACAACAAGCGTATATTTTGGCGGCACTCCGGCGACATCGTTTACGGTGATTTCCGCAACACAAATCCAAGCAACCGTTGGTGCAGGTGCAACGGGCGCTGTCCGCGTGGAAACGCTTCCGGGCAATGTTGGTGTGCGCAATAGC
>VYMD01000331.1_pt1 | contig 12208 bp, 12 predicted proteins | sample 5115311 | NCBI WGS metagenome assembly VYMD01 (sample SAMN12291779, study PRJNA351875) | freshwater metagenome | isolation source: freshwater lake | place: USA: Michigan, Wintergreen Lake | collected 2013-08-08
GGCCTCGAGCCCGCCCACTGGCTCGCGCAGCCCGATCGCTGGCAAGCACTGCTTCACCGGGGCCAGGCCGTGGTGCTTTCTACTGAAGCCTTGCAACTGCTGCGTGCAGGCCTGGCCGAGCCAGAGGCCTTCGGCGCGTCGGCCATCGGCCTGCCGCTGGGCGAGTGCAAGGGGGCCGACGCACTGCCCGACCACGCTCTGGCGCTGAGCCCCCATCGCCGGGCCGACCTGCCCACGCTGGCGCTCAGCCACGACGCCGCGCTGCGCTACCTCAAGCGCGAGGCCTTCGCGCCCGAGGCGGCGCCCAGCCAGCCGGGCTGGCACCTGGCCACGCACCTGGGCCTGCCCCTGGGCTGGGTCAAGGCCATCGCCGGCGGTCGCCTGAACAACTATCTGCCGCCCGCCTGGCGCATTCGCCGCGACCTGCCGCCCGAGGCCTAGCTTTATCACGCATTCCCCGAGGACGCTAAATCGCCATGCTCGACCCCGAGGCCACCTTTGACGCCTTTTTCACGAAAAAGAAGATTGACGTGGCGGCCTTCGCCGCTGCGCGACCCGACGAGGCCGCACGCTATCGCGCCCTGTATGAGCAGATGGGGGCGGTCAGCTTTGACCACACGCACAAGTTTTTGATCAACGACTGGCGGCTCGACTTTCCGCTGCGGGCGTCGGCTCCAGCTGCGCCATCGCCTGCTTGAGCCAGTCGGCGGTTTGCTGCCTCAGCGCCGAGGCGTCAGCGCCCGTCAGCGTCGGGCCGATGACCACCCTCACACGCTGGCGCCAGCGCCCCATGGTGCGGAAGAAATGCTCGGCCAGCGATTCGTCGCCCCAAGCGTCAGCGGGCCGCTCATAGGCCAGGGCCACAGGCACGAGCGGATGCCCCTCGGCCGCGACGCGAAAGGCCCCACCCTCGAGCGGCCGCAGTTCGCCCCAGCCCGAGGTCGTGCCCTCGGCAAAGAGGCCAATGCTGCGGCCCATGTCCAGACTCGCGTGCAGACCCGCCAGCGCCTGGCCCCGGCTGCGCAGGCTCGCGCGCTCGACCCACGCGATGCCCACTGCCCGAGCGCCCAGCCCGATGATCGGGTAGTCGGCCACTTCAGCCTTTGATAGTAAGGTACAGCGCAGCACCGTCAGTAGCACGGGCGCGTCGGCCCACGATCGGTGGTTGGCGGCATAGAGGGCGGCGTGGGGCGAGAGCGCACCGCTCAGCTCGAGGCGCAGGCCCAGCACCGTGCACACCATCGCCCCCCAGTGTCGGCGGAAGGTATCAGCCCACCTGCCGCGCTGTCGGGGCAGCAGGGCATAGAGCAGCAGCAGGCCCGCGATCATCACAGCCGTGGTGAGCACGATCGCGATCGCGCGCAACAGGGCTAGGCCCAGGCCCAGCGCCCTCATGGGCGCCCCGCCACCACGCCCCCGCTGTGGCCCTCGGTTTGCGCCAGCAGCCGCTTCCACGGCACATAGCTCAGCACGGCATAGCCCGCGAGCGTCCAGGCGATGAGAAAGAGCACCGAGGTGCGCATTGAGCCCGTCACGTCGTTGAGCAAGCCGAAGGTGAACGTGCCCAAGATGATCGCCAGCTTATCAACCACCGAATAGAAGGCGAAAAACGACGCATTCGCCGCATGGGTGGTGGGGATGAGCTTGGTGTAGGTAGCGCGGCTCGTGCTCTGCACCCCACCCATCACGAAACCCACCACGGCGGCCAGGGCATAAAACTGCGCCGCCGTCTGCACGAAATAGGCCGCCACGACGATGCCGATCCAAATCAGCAGGATGATCTTGAGCGCGAGCAGGTTGCCCCGCCGCTCGCTGATGCGCGCGAAGAGCATCGCCCCCGGAATCGCCACCAGCTGAATCGCCAGCAGCACGCCGATGAGTTCACCTGTGGCTAGGTGGAGCTCTTCGGTGCCGAAGAGGGTGGCCACGTACATCACCGTCATCACAGTCATGTTATACAGCAAAAACGCGATGAGGAACCAGCGCACCGCTGGTAGGGCGCCCAGCTCGCGCATGCACTGCATGAGCTCGAGCCAGCCGCGCAGCAGCACGGGCCGTGTGTCGCCCGCAAAGGCCGGGTCGGCTGGTCGGCTGCGCAGCCGCGTGAACACCCACGTGCCAAAGCCCCCCCACCACAGGCCCGTGAGCACAAAGCCGATGCGCGTGCCCAGGCCCTCGCTGATGCCCAGCGCCTCATGCCCCAGCACTAGGCCCAAGCAGACGATCAGCAGTAGCACCGAGCCGACGTAGCCCATCGTATAGCCCCGCGCCGAGAGCCGGTCATAGCGGTCTTCGGTGGCGATCTCGGGCAAGAAGGCGTTGTAGAACGTGTCGGCCAGGGCCCACGAGCCCCCTGCCGCCATCAGCGCCCACACCCCCAGCAGATAGGTGTCAGACGTGAACCAAAACATGGCGATGCAGCTCGCCGCACCGGTGTAGCAGAACAGCATCAGGAAGCTTTTTTTCCACCCCCGCGCGTCGGCCACTCCGCCGAGCAGCGGGCCCAGCAGCAGCACCAGCGCATAGCCCGCCGAGATCGCATAGCTATACACCGACGAGCTGTCGAGGCGGAGCCCCAGCAGCGGCACCTGCTGTGGCATCACCGCCGCGAAGTAGATCGGGAAGGTGGCGGTGGCGATGACGAGCGAATAGACCGAGTTGGCCCAGTCATACATCGTCCACGCGTGCAGCTCGCGTGGGTTGTTTTTCTCCAACGTGGGGTTCATGCTAGGGGCTTCGCGGCCGGAAGATAGCCAGCCGACCCCGCCCGCGTCACCCAGACCCTCAGCGCCGAGGCGACTTGTATTCTTTGATGGCGCGATAGATCGCATCGGCCACGAACTGTTGACCAGCCGCCGAGGCCAAAAAGCGCTCTTCGGCGCTGTGGCTGAGGAAGCCGATCTCGATCAGCACCGAAGGCATCGACGAGCGCCACAGCACCAAAAAGCCTGCCTGCTTCACGCCCCGACTCGGCCGCTTGGTGAGGGATTTGAAATTCCGCTCGACGTTGCCCGCCAGCTGCAGGCTCTGCTTGAGGTAGGCATTCTGCATCAGCGAAAAGATGATGTAGGCCTCGGGGCTGTTCGGGTCAAAGCCGTCGTACTTCTGCTCGTGGTCCTCTTCGAGCAGGATCGACGAGTTCTCCTTCATCACGGTGAGGTTGTCGTCCTCTTTGTGCAGACCCATGGCATAGGTCTCGCTGCCGTTGACGGTGCGGTTGGGGTTCGCGTTGCAGTGGACGGAGATGAACGCGTCGGCTTTGTTTCGATTCGCGATGGCGGCACGCTCGGCCAGGTCGATGAACACATCGCTGCGGCGCGTCAGCAGCGGCCGTATGCCGACCGTGGTTTGGTTTTCCTTCAGGCGTTTTTCGACGAGCAGCACGACCTTGAGGGCCACGTCTTTTTCGCGGGCGCTGCGGCCGTGGGTGCCGGGGTCTTTCCCCCCATGACCGGCATCGAGCACGATCAGATCGACCTCGGGCCGATAGCCCGTGGGCACGCGCCAGGTGAGCGAGGTCTGACTCAGCCCCACCAGCAGCAGCACGGCGCCACCCAGCACACGGCGCAAGCCGAGGTGGTGATGAGGGTAAGACAAACGCAGCATCAGCAGACGATTCACTAAAATTACAGGCGCAATGGGCCCTAGGTTTCGTTCTGGGCCTCAGAGTGTTCCACATCCCCGATGGCAGGCAGACGACGCGCGTGTGGGTTTTGGGCCGTCGTACTAGTCGGGATGGCGCTGAATCTGACCGCTTTAGCCCAAGCGCCCGCCACCCAATCGGGCGCCGGCCTGCGTGTGGCCAAGGCCCACGAGGTCGTGGTCGACAGCGCCAAGTTCAAGGCTGACAGCTTGGCCCGCCTGGCCCGCGCCCGGCAGGTGGACTCGCTGCGCACCCAAAGCTCGATCGCGAACCGCATGAAGTTTCGCGCCAACGACTCGATCAGCCTCGACCTCGACACCCTGCAGGTCATGCGCCTCTATGGCCAAGGCAAGCTCGACCACGAGGGGCGGAAGCTCGACGCCGAGCGCATTGCTGTGATGATCGACTCGGGCCTCGTGCGCGCCCGCGGGGTGCCCGACTCTACGGGCGAGAACTTCAAGGGCGAGCCCGTATTCAATGAGGGCGGGCAGAAGTTTGACACCCACGCGATCGCCTACAACTTCAAAACGCGCAAGGGCACCATCAACTACACCCGCACGCAGCAGGGCGAGAGCTATGTGATCGCCGCCAAGAGCAAGCGCATGCCCGACGGGGCCTTTTTCAACTACAGCAACAAGTTCACGACCTGCTCTGACGACCACCCGCACTTCTACCTGCGCGCCAACCGCATCAAGTTTCTGCCGAACAACCGTGTCGTGACCGGGCCCTTTTACATCGCGATGGCTGACATCCCCCTGCCCTTCTTGATTCCTTTCGGCTTCTTCCCGGCCTCGAGCAAGCGCAGCTCGGGCGTCATCTTCCCGGCCTTTGGCGAAGACCCCAACCGCGGCTTCAACCTGCGCAACGGCGGCTATTACTTCGTCATCAACGACCACTGGGATGCCACCGTCACCGGCGACATCTATGCCCGAGGATCGTACCGCGTTCAAACGCTGGTGAACTATAGCAAGCGCTACCGCTATGACGGTGGCTTCAGTTATCAATATGCCTCGAACCAGTTCGGCCAAGAGGGCGACCCTGACTATCGCGAGGAGTCGAACTGGTTTCTCAGCTGGCGGCACAACCAGACCCTGACGCCCAACACCCGCTTCAACGCCGACGTCAATGCTGGCGCCAGCAACTTCCTGCGGCAGAACACCTTCCAGCTCGCCTCGGTCGTCACCAACCAGCTGCAGTCGAGCATTGCCGTGCAGACCAGCCTGCCCCGCGCCGGCTGGAACTTCGCCATCAGCGCCAATCACAGCCAAAACACCCAGAGCCGCCAGGTCACCCTCTCGGCACCCAACATCCAGATCACCAAGGCCGACCGCGTGTACCCCTTCCGCTGGCGCGAGCTGACAGGCACCCCGCGCTGGTATGAGAACATCGCCCTGACCTACAACGCCGCCATTCGCAGCACGGTCACCGTCAGCGAGCGCAACTTTGGCACCCCCGCCATGTGGGACTCGCTGCGCTATGGCATGCAGCACAATGCGCAGCTGAACACCAACTTCAGCGTGCTGCGCTTTTTCACCGTCACGCCTGCTGTCAATTACACCGAGTGGTGGTACCCCTCGAGCCGCGAGGCTACCACCACCGACCTGCGCGGCGGCGCCTTTCGGGGCCCGACGAGCTTTGGGGCCGATACCCTCTTGACTGAGAGCGATGCCTTTGGCGGCATCACCGGCATGGTCTTTACCTACCGGCCTGGTTTCACCACCGCGCGACAGTTCAACGTCAGCCTGAACGTGAACACCCGCATCTATGGTCTCAAGCAGTTCAGCGGCCTGCGGCGCATGGCGCTGCGCCACATCATGATCCCGTCGTTCGGCTTCAGCTATCAGCCTGACTTTGGCAGTGGGCGTTGGGGCTTTTATCAGCCGCGCTTCATCAACCGCGAAGAGACGCAGGTGCAGCGCTTCAGCCGCTTTGATGGTCAGCGCTTTGTCTTCGGCGGCCCGGGCCAAGGCTTGCAGTCATCGCTGAATTTCCGCCTGCAGAACATGGTCGAGCTTAAGTATCTGAGCAAGAAAAACGCGGAGGACAAAGACGACTCGAAGCCCACCTTCACCTACCTACGCCTTCTCGACGACCTCAGCCTCGGTGCCAGTTACAACCTCGCCGCGGATAGCTTTCGCCTATCGACCATCCCTATCACGGCGCGGACGTCGATTTTCAAGAACATGATCGCCATTCAGGCCAATGCCGTAATCGACCCCTATGCCTATGTGCCTACGGCCAGGGGCGGCGCGCGCCGAATCAACGTCTATGAGTTCGCACGCTCGCGCTCGCTCGGCACGCTCACCTCGGCCGACGTCTCGATCGGTCTGAACCTGAGCCCGCGCGGCTCATCAGAGGCCCAAGCCAAAAAGGCCAAGACGCTAGCCAAGCGCACCGAAGCCGGCGGCGAGACCGAGGCGGCTGGGCTCAGCGAGACCGACCCCGCCGACGCGGACGAAGACGAACTCACCCCACTCGAACGCTTCCGCCGCCTCTACGTCGATTTTGACCTGAAGTGGAACCTCACCGTCAGCTATACCTGGCAGCAGAGCTCGGTGCCCGGCCAGCCCGTGCAGACCATCCAGAGCCTCAACTTCTCGGGTGGTGTCGAGCTCACCCGCAAGTGGCGCATCCAGCTCAACTCGGGCTATGACTTCCTGCGGCGCGAGATCTCCTTCACCACCTTCTCGGTCATGCGCGACCTGCACTGCTGGGAGCTCTCTTTCTCGGGTTCGCCCTTTGGCCAGTTTCGCAGCTACTTCCTCGAGATCCGTGTCAAGGCCTCGATGCTCCAAGACCTGCGCGTGCAGAAGCGCCGCGACTGGCAAGACATCCAGCTCGCCCCCGTCAATCTCATCAGCCGATAGGCTCGAGGCAGACGACATTGTAGCTTCGGGTGCACTTAATGGCGTTCCTTTTCGTTTTTAGGGCGCTGAGTTATGGCTGTCATCGAAAAAATCAGTCCACAGGTCGGTCAGGCCGTCGCTGACGCGCTAGGGCACCGGCTGGTCCTGTTCAACGACGAGGTGAACACCTTTGACTGGGTCATCGAGTGCCTAGTCGAGATCTGCGACCACACCCCCGAGCAGGCCGAGCAGTGCGCCCTGATCGTGCACACCAAGGGCAAGTATGCCGTCAAGCACGGCAGCTATGACGAGCTCGAGCCCCGGGCCCATGCATTGGGCGAGCGGGGCCTGACAGTCGAGATTCAGTAGGTGTAACTTGGCGGCATCATCCGCCCGTTACCCTGACCGTTATGCTTCGCCTGATTGCCCTCGCGCTTGTTTGCTCGCTCGCCTGCCCAGCCCTAGCGCAGGGCCAGATTGTCTCGTCGGGCGGCAATAGCATGGGCTCCTTTGCCGACCGCGCCCAGTTTCAGTCGGGCTTCTTCCTCGAGTTTCTGCCGGTGCGATTCACGTCCACCAACACGCCCTTTTTCAACCGACCCCCGCTGCTCTATGGCCTGCACGTGGGTATGCACTATCTGCTCGCCGAGAGCAACGACTTCCTGTCGCTCGGCATCGAGCCCGGCGTCCACTTCTCGTTTAGTTACAACAACGTCTTTGGCACCACGCTGCTGCTGCAGGTGCCGGCCTATCTGGTGGGGCGCCTCGGCTGCCGCGCCACCCGCTATAACGAGAGCCTGCTGGGCGTGGGCATCGGCGTGGGGGGCAACTACACCTACATCCTGCTGCCCTACACCTCCAACGATCGGCTGAGCCAGGGCTTCGTGGCCCCCGCGGCCATGTTTGAGATCAACGCCAACCCTCGGCGGCAGGAGCACGGCGCCTTCACCCTGCGCTTTCACATCAACCTCATCCCCTTCGACACCGACTTTTCCGAGGTCGTGGCGGGGGTGCCCACCCGCGAACGCCTGCGCTATGAGAACTACGGCGTCGGGCTCATCTATCAGTTTTAGGGCTTAAGGTGGGGCAGGGCGCGCGTTCGCGCCTAGTAACTGGTTGCCCATCAGTGACTTAGGCTGACATTCGGCGGTCCGGGAATCTCCTTGCAGATTCCCCAATAAACTGGCGCTTCGGGCGACAATTCGTTAGCTTTGCGGCACAATTCGCGCTGACTTTTAAAAACCCTCTAGCCGTGCCCACCCCAGACCGCCCGGTATTCGAGCCCGACGAGCTCGACAAGGCCATCCTCAAGATCCTCATGCGCGATGCCAACGTGCCCTATACCGACATCGCTCGCGAGCTCTCGGTATCTGGCGGCACCATCCACGTGCGGATGAAAAAAATGCAAGAGGCCGGGGTCGTGCAGGGCGCCCGACTCATCGTCAGCCCCGACGCGCTGGGCTTTGACATCACCGCCTTCATCGGCGTCTATTTTGACAAAGGCACAGCCTATCAGCGCGTGCGCGAAGAGGTGCTGCGCATCCCAGAGGTGATCGAGAGCCACTACACCACCGGCGTGTACAGCATGTTTCTGAAGGTCATCTGCCGCGACACCCGCCACCTGCGCCAGGTGCTCAACGAGAAGATTCAGGGCATCGAGGGCGTGCAGCGCACTGAGACCTTCATCTCGCTCGAAGAGTCGGTGCACCGCGAGCTGAGCCTCTAAGCCCCCTCCGTCGGCCCGCCCGTGACCTCAGCCCCGACGCCCCCCGCGTCACCGGCGCTCGAGCCGGGCGTTTATCTCGTGCCGACCCCCATCGGCAACCTAGGCGACATCACCCTGCGCGCTGTCGAGACCCTGCGCGCCGCCGACCTCGTCGCCGCCGAAGACACCCGCCACAGCGGCCTGCTGCTCAAGCACCTAGGCATCGCTCGCCCCATGGTGGCCCTGCACCAGCACAACGAACACGCGCGCACCGCCGACCTGATCGACCGCGTGGTGAGCGAGGGCCTGCGGCTGGCAGTGCTCACCGACGCCGGCACACCCGGCCTGTCAGACCCCGGCTATTTCGTGGTGCACGAGGCCGTGGCGCGGGGCCTGCGCGTCGAGGTGCTGCCCGGCCCCACGGCGCTGATTCCGGCGCTGGTGGGCTCGGGCCTGCCGCTGCACCGCTTTGCGTTCGAGGGCTTTCTGCCCGTCAAAAAGGGCCGCCTCACCCGCCTGCGCGCATTGGCGAGCGAGGCCCGCACCCTCGCTCTCTACGAGAGCCCCCACCGCCTGGCGCGCACGCTCGCCGACCTGGCCCAGCACCTCGGCGCCGACCGCCCTGCCTGCGTGGCCCGCGAACTCAGCAAGCGCCACGAGACCTATCACCGCGGCCCGCTGGGCCAGCTCGCGCAGCACTTCGCCACGCACGCCGCCAAAGGCGAATGCGTCATCGTGGTCGGGCCCGCCGGTTATGGCGACGCTGACGCCGAGCTCGACAGCCCCGACGCCGAACCTGACGACACCGACGCATGACCCGCCCCACCGTCTGCCACTGGGCCCTAGGCCTGGCCCTGACCTTCATGGCCGCAACGGCGGCCCTCGCCCAGGCCCCGGCCCTCTCGCCCGACGCGCGCGTGAGCCTGGTCACCGTCAGCCCCGGCACGGCCCTCTATAGCGCCTATGGCCACACGGCCCTGCGCGTGGTCGACCCGCAGCTGGGCCTCGACTACGTGTTCAACTACGGCACCTTCGACTTCCAGACCGAGGGCTTTTACTGGAAGTTCTCTCGAGGCCGCCTCGACTACATGCTCTCGGTGCACGGCTTCGATGTGCTCGTGGCGCATGCCGCTGACGAGCGCCGGGGCGTCACCGAGCAGCTGCTGGCCCTGAGCCCCGAGCAGACCGCGCGCCTGTTCGCCCTGCTCATGGACAACTACCGCGTCGAGAACCGCTTTTACCGCTACGACTTCTTTTACGACAACTGCGCCACACGCGTGCGCGACATCATCGCCCGCGCCTGCGGCGAGTCGCTGGTGTGGGGCGAGCGCCCAGTGGCGGGTCAGAGCTTCCGCCAGCTCATCCACCCTTACCACACGCCCCTCGTGGATTTCGGCATCGACCTCGCCCTGGGCCGCCCCGCTGACCGCCCAGCCAGCCAGGCCGACCGCGCCTTCCTGCCCGACGAGCTGCAGGCCAACGTAGCCGCGGCCCGCCTCGGCGACCGCCCCCTCGTGCGTCAGACGCAGGTCGTGCTGCCCAGCGCGCCAGCAGCCCCGCGAGCCTTCGACGTGCCCCTGCTCGTGGCGGTCCTGCTTGCCCTGCTGCTGCTCGGCCACGTGGCCCTGAGCTGGCGCAGTCGGCAGTCTGCGCCCCGGCCCTATCACCTGCCGCGTGCGCTGCGCCTGCTGCTGGGCGTGGTGGGGGTGCTGGGCGCGGTGCTCACCTTCCTGGCCTTCTTCACCGACCACGCCGCCACCGCGCAGAACCTGAACCTGCTCTGGGCCTGGCCCACCCACCTGCTCTACCTCGCCCTGCCCGCCACCGCGCGCTGGTCGCGCCTGCGCGTGGGCTATGCCGCCCTCACGGGCGGCGCCAGCCTGCTCGTGCCCGCCGTGGCCCTCATCGGCCTGCAGGCCATTCACCCCGCGGCGCAGGTGCTGGCTGTGGCGCTAGGCGTTGTGCTGCTCTACGCCGCCCGCGCCGAGCAGCGCCTGCCGACCACCTCGGCATAGGCTTTGCCGTATCTTGAGCGACTGGCATGACGCACGCTCACCCCCTGACCGATCTGCAGCGCGAGGGCACCCTCGTGCAGAGCGTGGTGCGCACGGTGCGGCAGGTGGGCGAGTTCATCCGCCGCGAGCACCGCGCCTTTAGCCGCGACCAAGCCGAGCTCAAGAGCGCCAACGACCTCGTCTCCTATGTCGACCGCGGCGCCGAAGACCAGCTCTCTGAAGCGCTCGGCCGCCTCATCCCCGGCTCGGGTTTCATCATGGAAGAAACCGGCTATCACCATGCCGACGCCGATGCGGTGTGGGTGATCGACCCCCTCGACGGCACCACCAACTTCGTCTTTGGCATCCCGGTCTTCTCCATCAGCGTGGCCCTGCGGCTGAACGGCCAGACCGTGATCGGCGTGGTCTATGAGGTAAACCGCGACGAGATGTTCCTCGCCACACGCGGCGGGGGCGCCACGCTCAACGACGCCCGCATCCGCACCGGCACCGCCGACCGGCTGCAAGACTGCCTCGTCGCCACGGGCTTCCCCTTCCGGCGCTTTGGCCGCGTGGACGAATACATGCTCATGCTGCGCGACTTTATGCTCAACACGCGCGGCGTCCGCCGCCTGGGCTCAGCAGCGATCGACCTAGCCTACACGGCCATGGGGCGCTTCGACGGCTTCTTCGAAACCAATCTCTACCCCTGGGACGTCGCCGCAGGCGCCCTGCTGGTCGAGGAGGCTGGGGGCACTGTTACCGATTTTTTCGGCGGGCAGGATCACGTCTTTGGCCGCACCATCGTCGCCGCCGGCACGGGCATTCACCCCATCATGCGCGAGCTCATCAGCCGCTATGCCCGCCCCGAAGACGACTGGAGCGACGCCCATCGCCCCATCGACAGTTAGCCATTGATGGGTGGTCAGTGTCAGACTGCTGACACACGCTAAACCCAACTCATGCAACGGTTAAATTTGCACGCCAATCTTTCTGGCTAATCGATTGCAGACCATGGGGTTTGATTTTGTCGAGATCGACCGCGTGTCGATGCTCTCACCCGAAGAATTCCGCACCCGCTACCTGAAGCCTGGCCGGCCCGTGGTGTTCACCGACCTGGCCAAGACCTGGCCGGCCTATCAGAAGTGGACCTTCGACTACCTCAAGCAGGTGGCTGGCGCCCAGCAGGTGGGCCTCTACGACGACTCGAAGGCGGACTACAGCAAGAGCGTCAACGAGCCCGTCGCCACCATGCCCTTCGGCGACTACCTCGACCTCATCCAGCGCGAGCCCACCAAGCTGCGCATCTTCTTGTGGAACATTTACAAACACGTGCCGCAGCTCGTCGACGACACTGCCAACCCCACGGTCATGTCGGGCTTCCTTGACCGGTTTCCGATGATGTTCTTCGGCGGGCAGGGCAGCTCGGTGTTCTTGCACTATGACCTCGACCTGAGTCACGTGTTCCACACGCACTTCCAGGGGCGCAAGCGCTGCATCCTGTTCCCACCCGAGGCCTCTGAGCGGCTCTACCGCCTGCCCTTCGCCGTGCACAACATCGAAGACATCGACGTGCTGCGCCCCGACCTCGAGCGCTGGCCCGCTCTCGACGGACTGCGCGCCTATCAGTGCGAGCTCGGCCACGGCGAGACCCTGTTCATGCCCTCGGGCTGGTGGCACCACATGACCTACCTCACGGGCTCGTTCTCCATCTCGCTGCGCGCCCTCGACGAGAACCCCCTACGCAAGCTGCACTCAGTGTACAACGTCTTCCTGCTGCGGGGCATGGATAACATCGGCCGCAAGGTGTGGGGCCCCAAGTGGTTCGCCTACAAAGAGCGGCAGGCCTATCGCCGGGCCGAGCGGGCCGCCGGCGTGCGCCACCGCCAGCTCGTCACCTAGGGCGGCTATCGGGCCGATGCCTTTGGGCCTGAACTTCACCGCATGATTCTGCTCATTGAGGTGCTCGCTGTGCTCGGCCTCACCGCCGTCGGCGTGAACTGGTGGCTGGCCCAGCGCC
>VYMD01000332.1_pt1 | contig 12205 bp, 3 predicted proteins | sample 5115311 | NCBI WGS metagenome assembly VYMD01 (sample SAMN12291779, study PRJNA351875) | freshwater metagenome | isolation source: freshwater lake | place: USA: Michigan, Wintergreen Lake | collected 2013-08-08
GTGGAAGGACCACTGGAGCGGTACTTCCCGATAAACATCCTCGCAGGTGGCGCAGGAAACTGGTTGTTCCCTGTGGGACGCGCAGGTCGGTATCTGCCCTTCACGCTGCGCGAGCCGCGCACAGGGGGGAATGCACCACAACTGCGCGTGGAAGCGTTCACGGGAGCGCAAGGCGGGAGCGTGGATTCGAGTTTGAGCGCAGCAGGACAAGGGGAGTATTGGAATGTGCAACTCCGTGCGGGCGACCACACACAATCCAGCGCAGAACTGGGACGCTTCGGTGTAGGCGCTGTACCGATAGTCGCAGGTTCGGTGGTTGCCAAAGCGCCCGTGCAGAGCGGTGTGTACCGGAACATCGGGGGGACGGTCTTTGGGAACAGCATCGTCTCCGGCACGTTTGCGAGTTTCAGCACCTTCACCATCGGCACACCGGCAAGCGGCATTCCGCCTGCACAGTTACCGAGCATCAGTAGCTTCGGACCGCAAACCGGAACAAGCGGGAACGTGATAACGGTGAACGGTACGAACTTCACGGGACTGGGAACGGTGCTGGTGGGCGGTGTGGTGATGCCCTACACGGTAGTCTCGCCGACGCAAATCCTCATCCAACTCACGCCCGGCGCACAGTCAGGCGTGATAACGGTGGTCGGCACAACCAGCGGCTCTGCGAGCAGTTTCACGCCGTTCACGTTTATCGGACCGCCGACAATGGCAACGGTCTCGCCGTTAGCGGCAGCAGTGGGACAGGACATCATCATCCGTGGGAATAACTTTTTCGCTACGCCGACCGCAGGCGAGCCGTATTTGCCGGTGGTGCGTATTGGGGGCATCACGGCTTCGACGGTCGAGATTATTTCGCCGACGGAGATACGTGTACGTTTCCCCGCCAGCACAAGCGGGAACGTGACGGTGCAGTCGTGGGGCGGCATAGCCACGACCAGCACGGTCAGTGCGATACTGCCACCGCCGCAGGTGCGGACGTTGGGACCAAGCCCTGTGGCTGTGGGCGACACGGTAACGATAACGGGACAAGATTTCCGCTTCATCTCGGCACTGAATATCGGTGGAACGATTATCCCGGATTACCGGATTGTGAACAGTACAACGATAACGTTTGTGGTACCGCCGGGCGCGACCACAAGTACAGTAACAGTGCGGGGTGCAGGCGGCAGCACGACTTCGACGACACGGTTGCAGGTGTTTCCTGCGCCGGTTATCAGCATGGTCACACCGGGCGGCGGATTTACGGGACAGGTCATCACGCTGACGGGGGAGAACTTCACGGGCGCGACGGCAGTGCGGTTTGGGAACACGACGGCGACGTTCACGGTGAGCGCGGACGGGCGGACAATTCAGGCAATCATCCCCGCGAATGTGAGTACGGGGGCAAGTATCAGCGTGACGACACCGGGCGGAACGGCGCGGTCAGGACAGCCGTTTTTAGGGCGACCCAGCCCGTTGCCGGTGATAACAGGCTTTGGACCGATACCGGTGGTGGAAGGCGACTTGCTGACGGTACAGGGAGAAAACTTCCCCTACAACCCGAATGCGACGGCAGCAACGGTGATCTTGGGCGGCGTAGCGATACCGGGTGGGTACTACACGTCCTCGACGACGTTGGTGTTGCGTGTGCCACCGGGCGTGGTGCCGTTTACGCGGTCATCCACCACGGCGATATTAACGCTTCAAACGATGCGTGGGAGTACCAATGCGGGGTTGCAGGTGCCTGTACTTGCACCGGACGCACCGGTGATAACGCGGTTTACGCCGGATGCGGGTGACAGTACGACGATGATAACGATAGAAGGGAGGAACTTCGGAACGAGTCCTCGTAATACGATACAAGACATCAGTATCGGCGGCGTACCGGTGGCATCGTTTGTAGTCTTGAACGGGCGTATTATTTTGACGGTGGCAGGGACGGTGAGTACGGGAACGATAGCTATCCGCACGCCGGGCGGCATCATCACGACGACGGGGACATTCCGGTTTAACGGCGTACCGACGGGTGGCGTAGCGCGTCAGGACTCGCTGGCGCTGGCGACATTGTACAATCTCTTGGGCGGTGAGGGCTGGACGAACCGGACAGGTTGGCCAAGCGGCAACGGTGGCGGTGGCGCTTCACCTCGTGATTGGTACGGCGTAGTGGTGGGCGACGACGGGAGAGTCCGTGAGTTGAACTTGTCCACCAACAACGTGCGCGGCGGACTGAATCAGGGACGTGTGGATTCAGCGTTGGCACAGTTGAGCGGCTTGCGGGTGTTGGATTTGTCGGGCAACGGCTTAACGGGTGGTCTTCCGAGACGCATCGGAACGTTGCGCCTCTTGGAACGGTTGAACCTGAGCAAGAACAAATTAGAAGGCGACTTGAAGGATTTGTGCGGTTTGCAGCAACTTCGTGATTTAGACATCAGCAGCAATAATTTCCGTGACAGTTTGGCAAATGTGTTGTGCTGTTTGGTGGGGCTGGAGCGGGCAAACGTGAGCAATAATCGCATCTTTGGGGGTGTACCGTTGTGTTTAACGCAGCTGACTCGTTTGACGCATTTGGATGCAAGTTGGAACGAGCTGACGGACAGTTTGCCTGCGGGTTTGGGTGTGATGACGCAGCTCGCGCAGTTGAACGTGCGACGGAATCGTCTTACGGGAACACTTCCTGCGGCTTGGGGACAAGATGCGGTGCGGCTTGCGGCAGTTGCGGGAGAAATCGGCAACAATAAAAACGGCTCAAGCCTAACGGCAATGACCAGTTTGCAGGTGCTGAATGTAGGCGCAAATCGCCTCACGGGCAGCATTCCTGCGGCGTTTGGGAATCTGCGCAATTTGCGGACATTGGCGTTGGACAGCAATAATTTGAGCGGTAGTATTCCTGAGGAACTGACGCTCTTGGGACGTTTGACGGACCTGCACGTGCAGAACAATGGTTTCACGGATGCACCGGACTTCAGCCGGATAGCACGGTTGGCGGATGTACGGATGGAAGAGAACCGATTTGAATTTGGAGCATTAGAGCCGCAGAGCGTGATGCTGGGCAAATCGGGCTTACGCTTCACGTACTCGCCGCAAGCGGAAGTGGGACAGGCACGAGACGAGGCGCTGGCGTTGGAAACGTCGTGGGTGCTGGATGTTCGGGTAAGCGGCACGCAGAACCGGTATGAATGGCGGAAACGTCAGGCGGATGGGTCGTGGGCGCGGGTAAATGTTCCGGGCATCGTTCAGCCAAGCGCAAGCAGTCGTTTGCGGTTTGCGAGTTTCCAAGCCTCGGATGCGGGAGAATATCGGTGTTTCGTCACCAACAGCCTTCTTCCGGGCTTAACGCTGGTGAGCCGAGCGCAGACCTTACGCGGCGCACCGCCGACAGGTATGCCGGAAGTACCGATAGTGATAGAACCGGAGAACGGTGAAACGACGGCGCTGCGTCCGGTGCTGGTGTGGACATCGCGTTCGGGTGCTGCGGCGTATGATGTGGAAGTGTCGGAGCGGAGTGATTTTGGCACGGTAACTTTTCGTCAGCGTGTTGCGCAAACGTTGGAAGCATTGGAAACAGGGTCGGTGGAAGCGGTAGCGGCAGTGAAATTGGCAAAGAGTACGCGGTATTTCTGGCGAGTGGCATCGCGGAACAGCGTGGGGATGAGCGTATGGAGTACGGCGGGGACATTTACGACGGCGGAGAAGGATATAGCGTTTACGGCACGGATAGTAGAATTTGGACGAGTACCGCGCTTGGACACGGGGTTAGCGGTCGTGCGTGTTAGGAATGTAGCGGACTCTACGGCGCGACTCTTCAGTCTTGATGCGGACGGCATCGCATCACGAGTCTTTGGCGTAAGCCGTGCGGCGACAAGTGTGCAGGGAACGGTCTTTGCGCGGAATGAGTACCGGGATTATGCGGCAACGTTCCTTCCAGAGGATTTGGTGCGGTATGAAGCGGGTTTGCGGTTTGGGTACGCCTACGCAACACCGACAGGCGAGGAGCGGGACACGTGGACGCAGGGCAATCGCTTGCGTGGACGGGGTTCGGCGTTGAAGTTGGTCGCACCGCAATTGGATACCATGTTGATAGGTTTACCGCGGGTTTCAGCGGCATTGCTGATTAACCGCAGTACCAATGCGGTGGTGGAGGTGGAGCAGACGCGGATAGTAGGCGGACGGGGGAATTATGGGGTGAAAGGCTCGCGGGTATTTTCGCTGGCGGCAGGTGACACGGTGGCAGTGGTTGTCAGGAGTGAGGCACGGGAAGCGGGTGCAATGACCGAATCGGTCTTGGAAGCGTCGGGAATGCTGACGATAACCTCAAGCCCCCCCCAAGCCCCAAGTACCCAAGCCCCAAGCGCCCAAGTCCTGCCCGACACCGCTCGTGTGGTCTTGCGCGGATTTGCTCGTCGTCGTCAGCCGTGGGATATGGTCGCTCGTTTGGGTGTGCGCCCGACGCAGAGCGCAACGCAACTTCCCCCGGGAACACGGACGAGTGCGGAGGTGTATTTGAACCGGAGTGTGAGCAGCAGTCGAGATTCACTGTTTGCGCGGACGGTTCCTCTTCTTCGCGGCACGGTACGGTACAGTAATCAGGTTATGAGCCTGAGTGAGCCTTCCAACGGTTGGCGGAAGGTGGAGAACCGGAGCCGTCGGAACAGGCAGGAGCGCGTGGTGATGCCGGAGACGCGGTTTTTGCCGGTGGGCGGTGAGGTTTTGGCGCAGTTGCCGGTGATCGTGGTTGCGGGCGACACGACGGCAACGGCGTTGGAGATAGAGGATATTCGCTGGGAGGGCGTGTATTTGATAGAGTACGAGGAGGGCGTATTCCAAGCGAGAGCATCGCGGGCGGGCGGGACGCGCTTGATTGGTCAGGCAGCGAGTGGAAACACGCCGTCGGTGAGGATAACGAATCTTTCGCCGAATCCGGCGGCGATGCAGGTGGAAGTGGGTTTTGTGTTGGAGCAGTCGGGCGTGGTGAGTGTAGGCATTGTGGATGTTCGTGGTCAGGAAGTGGTAAGTCTTGGCGCAGAGCCGCGCGGGGCGGGCGAGCATACGGTACTCATGCGCTTGGGGAGTATTCCGAGCGGGACGTACACGGTGCAGGTGCGCGTTGGTGCGGAGGTCGTGAGTAGAGTGCTGAGTGTCGTCAGGTAGGGGAAATTACGCAGCAATTCTGCTTTGGGCAGTATCGGAATAGTTACAAAAAATAGTGTATATTGCAAAGCCTGATTGTGTCTGCATTGCAGATGAACAATCAGGCTTTTTTCGGGTACATGCTCACGATACCAAGAACCAAGAACCAAGCACTTCGGATGCTATGAGGCGAATAATTATCGGTTTTATGATAGTGGTGTTCAGCACTGTGGCAATGTCGGCGCAAGAACTTGTGCCGAAGCAGAAGTTTGTGCCAATGCGAGAAAACGTGTCGGCGCAAGAACTCTGGCGACAGCCCTACGTCTTCGAGCATTTATCGCAAGAGCAGGGGCTGTCGTACAACACGGTAACAAGTTTTACGCAAGACAAGCAGGGATATTTGTGGATTGGGACGTTTAACGGGCTGAATCGCTATGATGGAGGGCAGTTCACGGTTTTTCCTCGCAATGTAACCTTGAACAGTACAGACACTAACACTCCACGTGCAATTCGTATTGTCTATGCTGACAAGCGTGGTATTATCTGGCTTATAGCTTTTGATAACAGCATCTGGCGATTTTATCCTGCCAGCGAGACGTTTACTCCTGTTGCTCTCACCCTCCCGAATTCTGTGCGGGATTACGCTAATTCTCTGAAAGAAGATGCAGCCGGAATAATGTGGCTCACCACGACCGAAGGTCTGTTCCGCTTCGATGAGCAAACGGAAAAATTTATCCGAGTGCAAGCGCAGGAGATTACCAGAGCAGCCTCAACACATTCTCAAAAATCTCTCCAAATCTCACTTTCGGGCATAGAAGAAGTTACTCGCGGCAATGAGCGCACAATGTGGATTCGCAAGCGGGGAGGGCTTATCGAACTTGATTTGACGAGGCTTACGGCAGTGCATCACAGTCTGTTAGATTCGGTGGGTGATAAGCAGTTTTTTTATAGCAATATTGTTCGTGATTCTTCAGGGTATTTATGGTTTGCCGATTTGACAAATTTGTATTGTTTTGATGTGGGCAGCAAAACAATCATCCTCCGTATCCCGCAAGAAACCTACGTTCAATTCTCAACGCATAAAAATCCGCCGAAAAATCATTTTATGACGCGCACGATTCTTTGCGCTCCTGATGGCTCACTGTGGTTCGGTTCCTTTGGTGGACTTGTTGTTTTGCGCTATCCAAACGGAAACCCGCAGAAATACTCGCTGCAACTACTTCAACACAATGAAGCACAGCCGACAAGTTTGAGCGGTAACTCCATTCGTACACTTATTGCCGATAAATCAGGTGTGGTCTGGACGGGCGGTGAGCCGTTCGGTATTAACAAGTACACGCCATACAAGCAAAAATTTCTCCTTTTTCGGCATTTACCCTTTGATGAAAATAGCCTTGCAGACAACTATGTACGCGGTATCTGCCTTGCGCGTTCCGGAATTTTGTGGGTGGCAACGCATTTTGGCGGGATTAGTCGCTATGACCCCAAAAGCGGCATTTGGACACGCTTCCGCGATGATATTGATAAAAAATTGCCGAACAATCTGCGCTTACCCGTGAATGAAATTTGGACAATTTTTGAAGACCATGAAGGTATCATCTGGGCAGGAACACGCGGAAATGGACTGCTGAGGTTTGATGAGACTTTTGGAGGATTTCGGCGGTCGCCGCTCCTGCCTGATACGTCCATTGTGCAAGTTATTACCGAAGACCGCGAGGGGAATCTCTTTATCGGAATACGAGGAAATACGCCGGATGTAGGGATGTACGTGATTCCTCCGCAGCGAACACAAGCATCAATGCGCTTTATTTCTACGTTACAAATGGACAAAAGCAGCTTTAGCAATGCCAAATTTATGGCTGGCGATGTGATGGCAATTCACAAAGACCGCTCGGGAAATCTGTGGTTTGGCGGGATGAATGAACTTTTTCGCATCAAAGCAGGCTCGGAGCGGATTGAAGACCTTACCGAGCAGGTAAAAGCGGTTCTGGGCGGAGTGCCAATTAACTTCGGATACTTGATTACGTCTATTCTCGAAGACCGCACAGGAAGGCTTTGGTTTACGTGCAAGGGCAAAGGGCTTGCGTATTTTGAGCCTACCGAGCAGAAATTCGGCATTATGGAAGAATTACGTGCCTTACCCAATGCCCATATTTATGCGGCACTCGAAGATGCTGAGGGAAACTTCTGGATAAGCAGTGATGCGGGTTTGACGTGTTGGAACCGCACGCAACATACCTTTCGTACCTTCACTACCGCCGATGGTTTACAAGGGCGTGAATACAACCGCATGAGTTATTTCAAAGGTGCTAACGGGATGATGTTTTTTGGTGGCACAAACGGCTTAAATGCCTTTTTTCCTGAAAAAATGCCCTTGAATCCCGCTCCACCACTTGTTACATTGACATCAGTGAAAATTTTTGCACAAGAATATGCGCCCCAAAGTATTTGCACTCAATCCCCGGAAGGCGCTTCCACACTCACGCTCAGGCACGACCAAAACTTTCTCACCTTCCAATTTGCCGCAATGGATTTTCACGTTCCCGAAAATAATCAGTACGCTTACACATTGGTTGGTTTGGATAAACAATGGATATACTCTGGTACAAGGCGTGAAGCGGTGTACACGGGCTTAGACCCGGGAATCTACACGCTGCGCGTTAAGGCAGCAAATAACGACGGGGTTTGGAATGATGCGGGGTTGACGCTGCGCGTGGTTGTTTTGCCTCCATGGTGGCAAACATGGTGGTTTCGTGTGATATTGCTTGTATCCGGCTTGGGAGCGATTGGACTTGTCATTCAAACATACCGTCGGCGTATTGAGCGTTTGCAGCAACATAGACAAGAACTGCTCTCGCACATTGCCGAAAAGGAGCGAGCCGAAGTACAACTTCATCGCTCCGAAGAAAAGTTTCGAGCGCTCTTTGAGACCTCGACCTTGGGCATGGTCTTGTGGCAAAATGACGGTGCATTGTTGGAAGTAAATGTAGCTTTTATGGGACTTCTGGGGTATGAAGCGGGTGAAGTCGTCAGTCTCAATTTTTGGCAAATTTTGGGTGAAATGCACGTTGGCTCAATTACGCACTCGTTGCAGCAACGACGCGCTTTTGGACCGATTGAACACGTACTGACACAGAAAAACGGCGAAAAACTGACCGTCGTGATGTATGGTATTGCGATTGGGAATGATGAAGAGCAGAAAGATTTTGAGCGAATTTGGTCGGTGATGGAGGATGTAACCGAGCGCAAACGCGCTACCGATGCACTTCTTCGATATCAACTTAATCCACATTTTATGTTTAATGTGTTAAATTCGGTGAACGCGCTTATGGCGGAAAATCAGCGCAGCGCCAAGCGCATGATTATTCAGTTTTCGAGTCTTCTAAGGCACACACTTGTTGCCAGTACACGGCAGACTGCTCCTTTGGGTGATGAAATCGAAGCGGTTGAACATTATTTGACGATTGAGAAAATTCGGTTTGAAGAGCGTTTGGAAACAAGTATTGATGCAGAACGCGAAGCATTGAGTTTGAATGTTCCCGTATTTTTGGTGCAGCCATTGGTGGAAAATGCGATAAAATACGGCACGCAATCAAGCGACGGAGTGCTTCATATAAGGGTTTTTGCCCGTATTTCGCAGGAAGAATTACAGATTGATGTTACCAATAGCGGTGCGTGGCAAGAATTGTTGCAAGAATCCGTAGAAATAAGTAATGGCAATGATCTCAAAGCATCTGTTATGAAAAAACGCAGTACGGGAATCGGGCTTGCAAATTTACGCAAACGTTTGGAGCAGTACTACCCCGATGCACATTCCATGACGATTGCCGAAGAGCAGGGAATGGTGAGGGTTTCTATTGCCATTGCGCTGAAAGAATTATCACAAATACACCAATATTAATACTCCGTGAACTATGACCATACAAGCCCTGATTGTTGATGATGAACGCCTTGCGCGCTTGGAATTGCGTCAAGCTCTTGCTGAGGTAAATGAGAGCATGAGAGCCGAAGACCGTATCACCATTATCGGCGAAGCCTCAAGCAAAGCCGAAGTGTTGGCATTTCTTGTTGTGGCGGATAACCCGCGCCCGGACGTGATTTTTCTGGATATTTCGATGCAAGGTGGCTCTGGTTTTGAAGTGTTGGAAGAAATTGATTATGACGGCGAGCGTCCCATAAACATAGTTTTTGTAACAGCATACGACGAATATGCCGTGCGAGCATTTACCGTCAATGCGCTGGATTATGTGCTAAAGCCGATTGACCCCGACCGTCTCGCTCTGACGATGGAGCGTTTGCAAAAAGCACTTCAATTTTCACACCATAGTGGGAAGGACGAAACGAATTTGCTTGAAATCGGTGCGGTAGGCACTGAGCCGCAAACACGGCTTCCCGAAACTCCGCAAAAACTTACCCCGGAGGATGTTATTTTCATCACATTAGGTAAACAGCGTCGTTTTGTGCCGCTTGCTGAGATTGTGTGTGTTACTGCTAATGATAATTACAGTGATGTATGGCTCAAAGGCGGAAAAAGGGCTATGCTGCTGAGAACAATGAGTGAATGGGAGGAAATGCTACCGGAGCAAGTATTTTTGCGGGTTCACAGGGGAACAATCATTAACCTTGATTATGTAGATATGGAACGCCCTTGGGAGATGGTCGGTACAGCAGCACAAGTGTATTTGCAAGGTGTCACAGAGCCGTTTGCTGTTAGTCGTCGTTCATTGCCGAGTTTACGGAGGATGTTGAAGATATAAATCCTCAGAATACTCTTTTCGGGTTTGAGTGTGCCATGAGGCTCAATGTGTTTCATTGCTGCATTCTGTTTCTCGTGGTGGGGCTGCACTTTCAGGAGGCTTTCATGACACTGCCACGACACTATTCGCCAAGCAAGTGTATTTTCGGTCAGGGGTGGGCATTTGTGAAGTCCCGTGATGCGCAAAAGTAGGCTCCTTTGCATAACAAGAAACAAAATACTGTTTTCAGCGACCATTCACCCAATTTTTCGACCATTCACCCAATTCTCCTTTTTCTACCGTTTGCAGTGCTGTAATTTTGTAGCAATGGAACACGCACATTTATCATATCATCTTCGTTCTGCCGCTAATCAAAGTAGCCACTCGTACCTTGTTGTGGTGGAATACTGCGATGTGGCAACGGGCAGAATCTACGGCGCATTCGTCCCCGATGTGCCGGGCTGCACAGCCACAGGCGCAAGCATTGAACAAGCTCTCAGGCATATTCAAACGTCATTGAGTTTGCTCCTGCAAACCTTAGTAAAGCAAGGTTCTATGCCGCCCCAAGCCCACACGCTGGAAGAACACTCGGCAGAATATGCCGCTCAAGGGGAAGATTTTCTGACTGAGCGTTCTATTGTGGCGATGGTGGATGTTCCTTGGACATTGTTCCAACAATCGGCACAAGCCGCATAAAAACAAGGCTTGCTACTGAGAATATGCGACGTGTTCCGTAAAATAATTCGTCATTTTATCGGTCATTATTATCCTCTCCAACTATGGTCAAAGTTCCTACATCTCGCTTGGGCATTCATTTCGCCATGAAAACCTTACCTGAATTGCTCCGTTTCATCAGCAAACACCTTATCGGTTGAGATGATGCACAACAATATCCGGCTGTCGGCTGAAGAGCGTAAGCACGCTGCCGACTGTCGGATTATCCTTGAGCGCACATCAGATAGCCCAAAACTGGGTAGCTCAAAACTGGGTAGCCCAAAACTCGCGTAAAATCGGACAGTCCGCCCCGAAAGCCGCAAACGGACAGCCCGAAATCCAATAATATCGCTCTTTCTCCTCACATCCTCTCTATCGTTTACGGTGGTCAATTATGTTCTCACGTCGTACTTTTTCCTTTCTTGTAACGCTTTGTTGCGTGTGGTGCTTTGCGTCGGGTTTGGCGTTGGCTCAAACGTATTATTATGAAGCAGGAAACCCTAATCCGAACTTACCCTCAAGTTGGAATACACTTGTAGGCGGTGGCGGAGCGAATGCTACAAACTTCACCACCAACGGGGCTGTGTTCATCGTCCCAACAGGACGCACCGCTACACTGACGGCAAATCTTGTCTTGGGCACTGGCACGAATGCCGTAACTCTCACGGTACAGTCGGGTGCAATACTGAACGTTGGTACCTTTGCTGTACAGTTTGCAGGCAACAATAGTGCTTTTAACTTGCTTGGTGGTGGAACGCTACAAACTGCACGTGCAGACGGCATTAACGGTGCGGATAATCTCACCGGCTCCATACAACTTACCGCCGCCGCCCCGGCAACGGTCAATGTAAGCTATGCTGCCACAGCGAACTACACATTTGGAGGGGCTTCCGTTACTGCCGTTACCGCAACACGGTTTCTGGACCCTTCCGGTAACAAACAAGTCATCACGCAAGCGGCTAATTTGACGGTGCAAACGATGGGTGCTGGCGGTGAATTGTGGTATGATGCAGGTGTTACGCTTAGTGGCGATCTTATCGTTCAAAATAACGCCAATATCCAACTTTTTGGTACGCTTACATTGACAAATGGGGGAAGCACTATCCAAACAGGAGGCGAACTTTTGTTTAATGGCAATGGTCGGCTTGCCAATGGTGGTTTTTTGACGGTGCAAAGCGGCGCAAGAGTAACGGTGTACAATCCTCTTCTCGCCGCAATCGTTACGGGTACTTCCATTAACTATCTCGCCGGTGGAACGCTCCAATATCTCACGACATCTTCAGCAAGAACGACGGGATTAGAACTACCGACATTTATGAACGGCAATATCTACATCGGTCCGACAACGACAGGACCGATTTCGCTTGGTGCTGCCACAACGCTGAATGGTAGTATCTCTGTGGATAACGTATTTGTTACCAGTGCCGCAAATATCCTGACCGTCGCAAATACTGCCGCTGGAGCCGTCGCACAGAGCGGGGCAGGTGAAATCCAAGGTACTATGCGCCGCGCCTTACCTGCCGGAGCAAGCGCAGGAACATGGCTCTTTCCCGTGAGCAAAGGCGGCGCGTATATGCCCTTTGCGATTGTCAATCCCAACACCACAGGCGGCTCCACGATTGAGGTAGAAGGCTTCAACGTCGCTT
>VYMD01000333.1_pt1 | contig 12179 bp, 4 predicted proteins | sample 5115311 | NCBI WGS metagenome assembly VYMD01 (sample SAMN12291779, study PRJNA351875) | freshwater metagenome | isolation source: freshwater lake | place: USA: Michigan, Wintergreen Lake | collected 2013-08-08
AGAAGGTTTTGGCTCGCATCGAAAATTTCGACACGCTGCAAATTCCCCAAACACGGCGGCAATACGCCCGAAAAGCCGTTAGAATCAAGCCGCACCTCACGAAGATTCACTGCATTACAAAGCCCTCGCGGAATATCCCCAACAAAACGGTTTTGCCCTATGTCAAAAACTTGCAAATTGGCATTGGTGGAAAGTTGCGGGAAAGCGCCTGTGAAGCCGTTCCTGCGAAGCCTTATCACTTCCAGCGCAGACATCGTTCCAATCGAGCTTGGCACGGAGCCGCTAAGTTGATTCCCCGACAAATCCAACACTTTTAATGCTGAAAGTTCTGCCACAAACAAGGGTAATGCGCCCAAAAGCGCATTATTACTCAATTCCAAACTCGTGACGCGCCCTTGCTCTACTCGCACACCTGACCACGACGACAAAGGACGCTCCGTAAGCCAATTCCGTTCGATAGCCCATGCGCCGCCACCGGTAACATTGTATAGCCGTACAAGCACTATAGAATCACGCTGAAGCGGGGTTAAATTTTCACCGCCTGAGTTCGGCAGAATAAATCGAAAGTCCAGAACCGACGTAGCGATGCCGTTTGGCGTTGTAATGCGGATTGACCCGCTCGTTGCTCCCGTTGGGACAATCGCTGCAACGACGGTTGCAGAAATCACACGGAATGAAGCTGCTGTTACTCCGGCAAACGTAACATTGTTTGCTGCGGCAAGATTTTGCCCCGAAATAAACACCTCCGTACCCGCTTCACCACTGGGCGGAGTAAAGGAAATAATGCTTGGAGGCGGTCCGGCAGAAATAATGACTTGAAACGATTGTGTGCTTTGTGCCAGACCTTGCAACGTACTGACGCGAATAGTCCCCGAAGTCGCATTATTACTGAGCGTGGCGATAATTCGCGTGTCGTTTGCAACGGAAAAACTTGCCACCGAACCCCCACCAATGCTGACATTTGTCACATTCACAAACTCCGTTCCCGTAATTTCCACCGTTGCGCCTGTTGCGCCCGAACTTGGGGTAAATGCTGTGATTGTGGGTGGTCTGAGGAATCGAAAATCCTGCTGCGATTGCACAGAACCACCAGCCGCCACAAGGGAAATTTTTCCGCTTGCTCCGGCGGCAACCCTTGCCAATACTAGGCTCGGAGACATTGTGCGAATACTGTCGGCGGGAACACCGCCAAATTGAACACTGCTCACGCTCACCAAATTTGCGCCCGTTATCTGCACCCAAGCACCGGAGCCTGCTGCGGAGGTGAATGATGTTATCTGAGGCGGAAGCACATATTGAAAAAGATTCGGCGTTTTTGAGGTATCACGCCCCGCTCTTGCAAAGACAATGATAGCATTGGTGCTGTTCACAAGCCCAGTCGGCATTTGTGCGGATAAAGCACTAGTGGAATTGACCATCAAACTTTGCAGGCGAACCGCGCCGAAGCGCACGGAATCTACTTGGATGAAGTTTTTTCCGAACACATTCACAACCGTTCCCGCACCGCCGACACGGGGAACGATGCTGTCTATTTTGGGCGGTGAAATGTAGGTAAATACTTGCGTTGAACTTGCCTGCCCTGCGGCAGCGAATATCGCAATATTGCCCGAAAGCGGCGTTGTACTGAGGACAATGCGCACTTGTGTTTGCGAAGCCGAGGATAACACCGTGCCGTTAGCGCCCGTCAGCACTTGTCCGCCGATGCGTACACTGTCTATCAGTTGAAAATTATTTCCGTTCACGGTGATAGTATCGCCCGCCGTTCCTTGCGTTGGGACGATAGACGTAATTATTGGCGCACCAAAAAACGTAAATATCGTTGCTGAAGTAGCAGTACCGCCCGGCGTAGTAACACTCACATTTCCTGTTGCTCCCGCACCAACATCCACGAATAATTCTGTCGGCGAGACTATATCAACATTTGTCCCTATAACGCCGCCAAAGCGCACCGTCAGAGGGCTTACAAAATTTATTCCTCGCACTTGCACTGTTGCACCGGATGTGCCTTGTGTTGGTGTGAAGGATGTAATTGCGGGTGCTTGAACAAAAGTAAACTGCCCTGCAGAATTGCCTGAACCCGCCATAGCAACGACTGTAACAAGCCCCGTTGAACCCAAGCCAGAAACTTGCGCACGAATTTCTGTTGGTGAAATCACCATAAAACTTTGCGCAGCGGCAGCACCAAATCTCACATTAGCAACATTTACAAAATTTGCTCCCGTAATCGTTACAAACGTACCAGCGCCGCCTACGGAAGGCGAGAAGGACGTGATAATCGGTGCAGTGGCATTCGACGAAATAGTGATTTGAATTTGCACCGGGTCAATCGGCGCACCGGAAGTGCGGTAGAGCGTAACAATAGCTTGCGTTGAACCTCCGGCAAGCGGAGCATTCAGCCAGTTGATAACAATCCCGGTTTCGAGGATTGATGCGGTGTTGGTGAAGGTACGCGTGTAATTCACGGCAAACTGCGCATTTCCCCCGGGAGCAGCATCCACGCGCAGCGCGACACTGGCATCGGTGGAATCAAACTGCCCCGTGCGCCGCCTGAAGATGGTATAGCGCATAGCAAAAGGGTTTCCGGAGTTTATCAATCCCGGCAAGCCCGTTGTGGCGGTGCTGGAGCTATTGGAAAACGCGAACACAAGCGGGTGAATTTGAGCCAAAACAGGAAATGTCCCGCCAAAGCCGTAGGCATCTCCTGTTTGCATTGTATAGGTCGCATTGGTAGTAAGTGTCGCCGTTGGTTGTAAGGTGTTTGTGTTTGTGAGATTCGTTGTCGGTGTCCATTGAACGGTGAACGGTGAAGTTCCACCCACAACAAGAGGTGCAATAAAGCGAGTAGGTCTGTTGAAGCCGACAAACTGCGTATTGACGGTAATTACGGGCGAAAATTCGACGGCAATAGTGGCAGTTGTTTGTGCAGGAATGTTATCACTTACTCTGTACTGCACTGAATCGCGGAAATCCTGACCAATACTTATGTTCGGAGTATATGAAATACTTCCTGAACCTCCCAGCGTAACAGATGCCGCCGTAGAACCGCCGTTAGCTCCAAGCAGTGAATACGAAAGAGTACCAGAGCCAATTTTTGTTGCGGTTAATTGTCCTGTGGCAGTCCCTGTAGGAGCAACAATTACTCCTGCTGTTGTAGAACCGTCCATCCACGTTGGCGAATTCAGCAATGATGCCGTATTTGCTTGTCCCGACGAGTCTGAAACCGCTTGAGAGTATCCTTCGTTAAAGCGCCAATATCCGATAAGGTTTCCCGAGTTTGGATGACTTAGGTCTAATTCTCTTCTTTTCCATGTTGCAATCACCGATTGTTGCAAAGGCGTATTCCAAATTCTCACTTCATCAATATTTCCTTGCCAAAACTCGGTAAAACCGCCCCGAGATCCGATGTAGAAAGGCTTTCCGCCCACCGGACTTAAAGAGATGTTATCCGTACCCATGAGTTTGCCATCAACGTAATACGTGATAACTCCTGCCGTGTAACTTACGGCAATGTGGTAATAATTGTAGCGGCGGAAAATAGGCGTTACAGCTTTTTGTACCGTTGTTCCGCCACTATTTGTGCTGACAAAGAGTTGGGCATACAAACGCCCCATATTTAGAGAAAAATTTTGGCTTGCCGCATCACCAAAGGAGAAAATACACGGTTCATATGGAGCAGTACCAGCGAACCAATACGGTCTGACAAGGGCTTCTAAGGTAAAACTTGCAATGGAGTCGTATGCAGGTTTGGAGGGCGCAATGGCAGTTTGGTTTGAGCCGTTAAAGAGAAGTTGATAGCCCAGTGATGATTTTACAGGAAGATTTGCTGCACCAACAGCAAAATAGGCATTTGACGATGGAGCGACAGGCTGTACAAGATCGCTGACAAGCCCGTTTGTGACTTCGGTTCCGCCTATACCATTATAGACAAAAGGGGTGCCAACCCGGGCGACCATGGAAGGTTTTGTCCAGCCTTCGCTCCGAAACAGCCCTACTGATGCCAGGTTTATCGTGCCGCCATTCACTTCTTCAATTTGCCAATTTTCCGTCGAGCTAATCGAACTAATTCTTGTGCCGGGTGCAGCACCACCTATCATTCCGTTATACGCTCCCACTTGAAGAATTGGCATCAATGAGACGTTAGTGGTGCCAAGTGCGAAGGGTAAAAATCGACCTGCTGTTCCCAAAGGGAAGAAGTAAGAATTTATGGAGTTTGCTATCGCACGGCGCATCTGCCCTTGGACGTAACCGAAGCCGGTAGTGGCGAATGTTACCGACAATGCAGAAGGATTACTGACAAATACCATTCCGTTTGCCATTTCACCGGAACGAACAATCCCGCTTGTTACAGCAAGTGAAGCGTTATTTCCCAAAGTTAAAATGTCACCCGCACTACCCGGAATTTGCAATTCTGTACCGGAAGTTTTGTTGATATGCAGATTTGCATCAAGTGTTCCTGGTACTTGCATTTCAGCACTTCCGGGAAAGCGATTCGTTCCTCCGGTGTAGAAGAGGTTTGACCCAGCCGCATAAGTTACTGGTGTTCCTTCAACCGAGCCGTCGCCTTCCAAACGTAGCGTACCACGATTTTGAATAAATAATGTCCCTCCTTGTCCAATTTTTCTGCCGTTATTGACCAAAAGAACACCATTGGTTTGGATATTCAAAGACTGTAATGGTGAAACATTGCCCCAACCACTGATTTGGAGTGTATTGGAACCAGTATTGAGAATTCCGACATTTACGGAAAAGGTGCCCAAGACACTCGTTGAATTGCCTAAGGTAATTGCTGTCAGGGAGTTGATTTTTTCAATTTGCAAACCGCCCGGCATTATGCTTGGTAATTCAAGTACATTAGTCGTTTTAGTATTGGCTTGTGTGTACCGCAACGTCGCCGTTGTGCCGAGATAGTTTACAGCATTCATGCCCCCAATCTGCCCTGTACCTGCTATTTCCAATCTACCGCCAATGGGGCTTAGACTCTCAATGTTGATGGTTCCATTGTTATTGAGCGTCCTCATATGGGCAATTTCGAGAACACCGTTGTCTTTTACAGCAAGTGTTGAAGAGGGTTGGATAATTCCTGTTGTTCCTGCCATGCCATTCATTACCAAACGCCCTCCGGCATTAACATTCCAAGTTCCTTGTTGAAGGAGAAAACTGCCCTGCACATTTAATGTTCCCATGATACCATTCACAATTCCCCCGGGTTTATTAACCAGAATTGTTCCCGTCATGCTTCCGGCTGTTACTTCTCTGGCTGTTGCTGAAATCATGTAAGTATTCATGCCAACAAATTCTAGCGTATCGTTTGCCGATCCATAATTGATGTTGCTCGACCCAGCTATAGTTGGGTTGCCAGCAATAACAAATTTCCCTCCGCCACCGAAAATCTGCACAACGGAATTATTGGTAAACGTTGCACCATCACGTACTGTCAAGACTGCTCCGGGAGCATTTGTTCGCAGAGTACCGCCCAAGGTTACAAGCCCCGTACCGCTCGGAGCTATTATCAACGACATCCCCGTCCCTAAGGTTAAACGAGAAGGTGCTGTATTGACATTGAGAGAATTTATGGTTAGCGTTGCCGATTGCAATGTAACATCACGCATACCGGTTACAACCAAATTCACGATATTGGCTGGAATGCCGCTCGTGATGGTAACCGCTCCAGCCATACCACCATTATCAAATGTGACATTATCTACCATACCGGGTATGCCTGCTCCGCCTGCTCCACCTGAAGTAGCACTCCAATTTGCCGCATTGTTCCAAACCGTTGAACTGTTTCCTGCAACCCAAAAATATGGCGCAGAAAAAAGGTGTGAGGCGCTCAAAACAAGCAATATGATGCAAAAACTTATTCTGAACGGCAGCAAAACCTTGTTAGAATGTATGATTACGCTCATGGATAGTCGAATAAATGCGTTGAACATACCCAATGTTGGCGGGAGGAGTTAGTTTAGTCATGCGTGATTTGTTGAATTATTTAAGATAAAGGAATTTACCAATTTTCCATACCATTCACAAGTATCCAAAAGTCAATAATGTACGTGCCAAATAGTCATCATTATTTGAGAACAACATTGAAACGAATCTTTCGTTACACGATTCGCAGCCGAGCTACCAATACAAAAATAATTATTGCTCATTGCACTGATAAGTTCAAACCATTCCAACAGAACTTCCTAACTTTTTTGTAGGCTTGAGAAAAAAAGTTGCCTCTCTTCATCAACTTTCTCTATTTTTCCTAAAACAGTGTTGAGACAATACCAAAGCGAAAACCCAATCTACCATTTCCCATCATGCACCTTCATTCCAAACTTCCAGCCGTCGGCACAACTATTTTCACTGTCATGTCGCAAATGGCGCATGAATACAAGGCTATCAATCTTGCGCAAGGTTTTCCCAATTTTCCACCACACCCTGAACTTCTCGAAGCAGCTGCTAACGCCATGCAACGTGGCTTAAATCAATATGCGCCAATGGCAGGCTACGTGCCGCTTCGAGAGCGCATTGCCGAAAAAATTGAGCATTGCTACGGAAGGCGCATCAATCCTGATACAGCAATTACGGTTACTCCGGGCGGCACAGCCGCGCTCTTCGCAGCGATGATGAGTGTCGTTCACAAAGGTGATGAAGTGATTGTGCCGGAGCCGTGTTATGATTCCTATTTGCCGACCTTAGAACTCTGCGGAGCAGTCATAAAACGGGTTCCGATGAAATTCCCTGAATATGCGATTGATTGGGATGCTGTCGAAGCACGTGTTTCATCCAAAACAAGGATGATAATCATCAACACGCCGCATAATCCCACAGGAAGCATCCTTTGGAAAGCAGATATGGAGCGCCTTTCTGCCATTGTCCATAATACTGACATCATTATTTTGAGTGATGAAGTCTATGAGCATATCACCTTCGACGGTGAGGCGCACCAAAGCGTTCTTCGCTACGATGACCTCGCGGAACGCAGTTTTGTCGTTTCGTCCTTCGGAAAAACATTTCACGTTACAGGCTGGAAAACAGGATATTGTGTGGCTCCGACCGCACTCATGCAGGAATTTCGGAAGGTATATCAGTTCATGAATTTTGCCTCCTTCACCCCTGCGCAAGCCGCATTTGCAGAGATGTTGCACACGAAAGACCATTACGAAGCGCTGCCAAAATTTTACGAAGCAAAACGCAATACATTTCGAGATTTGATGCGGGGTTCACGCTTTGAATTTCTTCCTTCCAGTGGTTCGTATTTTCAACTTGCCCGCTATTCTGCTATTTCGCAGATGAGTGACACGGATTTTGCCGTTTGGCTGACGCAAACACACGGCGTGGCGGTTATTCCCGTTTCGGCGTTTTATCAGGATTCTACCGATAATCACATTATTCGCTTTTGCTTCGCCAAGACCGACGAAACCTTGGAAAAAGCTGCTGAAGCACTTTGTAAAATATAAGGTCACATTGTTCCGCGTCTATATCAATAATTCCATGAAAAAATTCTTTCTCACCCTCGCACTCCTCTTGGGAGCGCTTGGAATCACTCTTTTTGCCGTATTACAGATGAAACCTTTTGGAAAAAATCCCACGGGCAAACGTTTAGAACGTGTTCAACAATCACCACATTACCGCGACGGGAAATTTCAAAATCTTTCCGAAACGCCGATGATGACTGGCGATAACGCGCTTTGGGACAGTCTCCGTGAATGGGTTTTCGAGCGGCAAAACACAGAACCACCTGCGAAAATTCCTTCTCAAAAAACCGACCTCAAAAACCTCCCCGAAGGCTCACCCCAGCTTGTTTGGTTTGGTCATTCGGGGTATTTGCTGAAACTGAATGGCGTAACGATTGCGATTGACCCAATTTTAGCGGAAAGCATATCTCCTGTGCCGGGGTTTATGCACTCTTACAATGGTACATTTCTTTACACCCCTCAAGATATGCCGCCGTTGGATGCCATCATCATCACGCATGACCACTATGACCACTTAAATTACGAAACCATTACAGCGCTTAATAGCCGTACAAAGCGTTTCATTACTGCTTTGGGAGTAGGTGAGCATTTGGAGTATTGGGGAATTGAGCCAGAGCGAATTACGGAGATTGATTGGTGGGAAAGCATCGCAATCACTGATTCCGTCAGGCTTACAGCGACTCCGGCGCGGCATTTTTCGGGGCGAGGACTTATCAACGACAAAACACTCTGGGCTTCATTTGTACTGCAAACGCCTGACAAAACCTTGTACATCGGTGGTGATTCGGGATACGATACGTTTTTCAAAACAATTGGCGAGAAATTTCCCGGAATAGACTTGGCAATCATGGAGTGTGGGCAGTACAACACCAAATGGGCGCTCATTCATTTTATGCCCGAAGAAACCGTACAAGCTGCATTAGACCTTGGCACGAAGGCTCTCATGCCTGTTCATTGGGGACGATTTACGCTGGCTTCACACCAATGGAACGAGCCGATAGAGCGTGCTGCGAATGAAGCACAGAAGCGCGGTTTACCGCTTTGCACACCACAAATCGGAGAACGCATTGAACTTGATAAGGCGCTTCCCAGCAAGCAGTGGTGGAAGCTGGTTTCAACGCAATAAATCGGAAAACATATCATTTATTTCCCCACAATCGCCGTATTTGCAAGCGTTTCGCGCCATGAGTCCATAATTTTGTTGTTTTGGGCAATCGGGTTCCCTGTCAGCAGAAGTTCCCGCAAATTTTGAAGGCGAGAGATTTCAGGCGGCAATTCTCGTATGGTGTTTCGTGCCAGATGCAGTGTTTGTAAACTCGTACACTCGCCGAGTTCGGCAGGAATAAGAGGTATAAAATTCCCCGACACTTGCAGCACTTTCAGGCTTTTCAGATTCCCCACCTGAGCAGGAAACGAGGTTAATTGATTTCCGTTCACATACAATTCCTGCAAAAACACGATATTTCCTAATTCCTGCGGTAATGTTTGCAGCAAATTAAAGTCTAAACGCAAGATTTGAAGCCGCTTGAGCGAACTTACCGATGGAGGTAATTCCGTCAAACGATTATAGGAAATTTGAAGTTTGCGAAGTTGAATAAGCGCACCAAACCTCGCGGGAAGAACCGTTAGTTTGTTCGTATTAAGATTCAGCGCTATAAGTTTCGTTAATTGAACGATTTCATCAGGTAGTACCGTGAGTTTATTTTCCGAGAGGTCAAGGTCGAATAGCTGCACACAAGCACTGAAGCGCTTTGGGAGTTCCATTAAACGATTTTGTGAAAGATTACATTCTTCCAACTTTTGCAAATTCCCAAACTCATCGGGAAGAGATTTTATGCGGTTTCTCTGACAAAAAAGGCGTTTTAATTTTTTCCATGAGCCAATAGTCGGCGGAAGTTCCGTAATCACATTGACACTCACGTCCAATTCCACCATATTTTGCAAGCGTTCAATACCCTCCGGAAGGCGCTCTATCTGGTTATTTCGCGCAACTAAGACTTGCAAATTTGATAATTCGCAGAGTTCCTCCGGCAGAACAGAAATTTTATTTTTAGAGATGTCCAGATATTGCAGATTATTAAGTTCGCTAATCCGCGAAGGCAGTTCTTCCAACTGCTCATCCACAAGCGCCAAACGATAGACTTTTTCAGGCTCTTTGAGTGCATCGAAGAAATTCGTGTAGAGTTTTTTCTTGGCAAGAAACGCGGAATCCAGAACTTGGTTTTGAGCAAACACCTCAAACCGTCCCCATAAACAGCAACACAGAAAGATATAGCATTGTAGCCGTGCAGAAGGCTTCATAACGATTTTGCGGTCAAAAAATAGCAAAAACAGAATAGCTTCAAAATTACGGAAAACTTTGGACTTTTTGAGGAGAAAAGTATCATAAGAAAAAAGCCGTAAAGCACACAACATCATGTTTGCAGGCTTTACGGCGTACACACGGCGAGTGCTTTTTTCTTAGAAGAATACAACGGTATTCGGGTTTATTCCAACATCAAAACGTCGCACAATCGTCCCGTCTATGCGGCGTACAATCACTTCTCCGTTGGTTGAAAAATCTCGTGCATTGGTAATCCACAACTCGGAAGAACGCGGATGCACTCCCAAGCCGTACCAAAACTCGTTCATCGCCGTTCTGCGCACGGCAATAGTGGGTTTTGCATCGGTTTGACGAAGTGTAAGGAGTTCCACGCCGCTATCACCTAAGTAAAACAGCGTGTCTCCGGTCGAAGAGAAATTCAGTGCGGAAGGAGATTTCATGCGCCATCTGCGGAGTTCTTGCAAATTCGCAGCATCAAATTCCACAATACCGCCCAGAGAATCACGCGACATAGGCAAATGCCTGTATGCGGCATATAATCTCGTTTTTGAGCGATTTGTCACAACATCACCTGCATTGGGTAAACCGGCAATAGTGCGAATTTCTCGGCGTGTTGCCAAGTCCACCACCGAAAGCGTTCCTGCTTTGGGTTCATTTGCACGAAAATCACCAAAACCGGAATTTGCAACAACAACATACTGCGACGTAGCAGCAATGCCCTCCGGTGCCGGTCCTACGGCAATGCGTGGTGTTCTTATGGTGAAGGTGCGCGGGTTAATTTCCGTGATGCTGTCATCAATGTTGGAAACGTAGGCGGTCGTATCGTTCACAATGACCATTTTACGCGGCTCTTGTCCCATTTGCGGCATACGAATACGCCCCAACGAAACGCCACTGGAAGCCCTGATAACCTCAATACTCCGCGAAGTTGAAACAACAACGTAGAGCGTATCACCTTTCAAAACCATATTATTCGCCGTATCGCCAATGCGCAAGCCCGGATTTACCCGTGCAAAAAAATCTTGCGTTACCATGCCTGAAGCAGCATCAAACCTCGCAAGCGTCGAATTATCCTGCCGCCACAAACCTTCCGCCAAAATGTATGCGCCCTGCACCGAAGCCGGAATCGGGTCAGGCTGAACAGGATTTTGACCACAACCAACAACAAACCACACCAAACCAAGCAATAACGCCACCTTTCGCACTGAATACCAGCGCGAAACAACAAATTGGAACATAACAATTCCCTTACAAAACACGCTGCAATGCCAGTTGCAGCCAAAATAAAAAAGACGAGGAAGGAAACGAAGAAGGGATAAAGGATAGGGGAAAAGGAATAAGGGCTGAAAAGCGCTTCAATACTTGCCGCTACTGGTGTCAGCGCATATTGAGTCGCGTTCTCGCTCCTCGTTCAATTTCCACAAATCACGATATTTTGTGAGATTTCCTCATCGCATCCGTTGGCGCGGATGGTCTTGCAGAAACAAAATGAATTAGCGTTTCTGAAAACGTGATGAGCATTGTAGGCAGGTCTTCCGGCTTAGGAGTCGTCCTTCGTGTTTGCCTTCCCACAAGTATTTGTACTGCTTGCAGTGGCATTGGGGTAAAACACGTTGTCGTCCCTTACGGCGGCGCAACCGCGTAGGAATGGAAAAATGTAAACAACACTTTTCGCACCTAACTTCCCTATTCTCGCTTTTACGCATCCTTTCAAACAGGCGTTTGAACGCTTGATGCAAAAGCGCACCGTACAATGTTCAAAGAACAGACTGCCAAGTTACAACGAATTTTCGGTTTGGCGCAAATCTTTTGCAAATCTTTTCTCGCACATTCTAGCGATTGACAAAGAGAACTGAGCAATACTGCGGGTCGTAGCGGATTGCTGCAATAGAGCCGTAATCAATTTCCAATGAAAACGCCTTAGCAAGCGGCATTTCAAGCGTGTTGGCAAGCAGCGCCCGCACTACGCCTGCGTGTGCGACAATGCACAAATGTTCAACTCCCTCTGGCACAGAAGCAACCGCATCATGGAACGCCTCCACAGAGCGCCGCACAAGGTCTTCAAATGTTTCCCCATTCGGAGGTGCAACCCGCACAAAATCTCGCATCCATGCGTTCATCACAAATTCATCAATCTCGCCCCATGCTTGCATTTCCCAAGCGCCGAAGTTCATTTCTTTGAACCGTGTATCGGTCTCAACATCTTCTTTGTCGCAAAGCACTTGTGCCAATCGCAAAGAACGCTGAAGGGGGCTGGAAATCACACGGAATGGTGCATTGCCAATCATCGAAAAAAGATTCGTGCGCGTTTTTGCAGATTCTTCAGGAAACGAGGCTGCAAGCGGCACATCGGACTGCCCGTAACAAATTCCCTTTGCCACATCGGGCTTGGT
>VYMD01000334.1_pt1 | contig 12178 bp, 6 predicted proteins | sample 5115311 | NCBI WGS metagenome assembly VYMD01 (sample SAMN12291779, study PRJNA351875) | freshwater metagenome | isolation source: freshwater lake | place: USA: Michigan, Wintergreen Lake | collected 2013-08-08
TTCGGCATGGCGACGGCGCTGCCGGACGGTAATTTAATTGTTCCTGTCATCAAAAACGCCGATATGCAAAGTTTCACAGGCATTGCTCGCAGCGTTAATGACCTTGCAACCCGCGCCCGTGCGAAAAAACTCGCACCGGACGACATCGCCGGCGGCACAATTACGCTCACCAATTTTGGCACATTCAACATTCTGACCGGAACACCGATTATCAACCAGCCGCAATGCGCTATTGTGGGCTTGGGGGCAATCGAAAAGCGCCCCGTTGTGCGCGAACTTGACGGTCAGGACGTAGTAACCATAAGGAGTATGAGCTATATTTCCGTTACGGTGGACCACCGCGTTATTGACGGAATGCTGGGCGGTCAGTTCTTGAAAGCGATTGTGGATACGATTCAAGGAATGAACGAAAGTAATGTGAGAATCTAAGCCGATTTTCCACGTTCAAATCAACAACACAATACCCGCAAAAGCCTGTCCATGCTTGTTTTGGTCAGGCTTTTGCGATTTTTATCAATGAGTAAGTTTATGGTTTTCTGCCAAATTTCACTGAAGCAACAGTGCTTCAAGCTAGTATTGATACTGCTTTGCATATATGGTGATGTCTCAACCCTCTATGCCCAAAATTATCATGGTCGCCAGCACGACAAGCCCAATTCCCAGTATTTGTACCAAAAGTCGCTATTGAGTTTTCTGCAACCGACAATAAAAGGTTCGGGTGTTGTTCTTGTCAATGAGCGCACTGTCAAGCCTTTTCACGCTATTTGTGTGGAAGACCCGTTTCGTATTATCATCCGCCAAAGCAGCGAACATCAGGTGCGGGTAATTTGTGATGATAATTTGCCGGATTTTATTCGTATTGTCGTTAGTGATGATGGTGTGATGAGCATTTCCTTAACACCGCAAAATTATACATTTGATACGCTTGCAGTCGTTGTTTCCTCGCCGATGATTGATAGTATTGCGCTTGGTTTTTCTACTGATGCTATCGTCGAAGCTCCGTTTGTGGCAGCAAAACTGACTACTGTACTTGAAGAGCCTTCACAAATCCAATTTTGTGGCGGTACAATACGACATCATACTATTCGGCTGGGGCGCTCATCATCAAGGTTAGACGCAAGTAATATTGAGGCAATGACAACAACTCTTCGTACAAAAGATGTTGCTGCCACAGTACGCCTGAATACCCAGTCTCTTGAAATACCGGAAACACTTCTTTCCGGAACAGTTATTGATTACGTGGCGAAAAACGGACAACTTCCCGCTATAAGTCGAGCCGTACAAGAAGTTGGAGTAGTGATAAAGCCGATACAAGTGCAACAATCGAAAAAGTGCGAGTAATTCTCATTTGAATTGAGTGTTGTGCATGAATCAAAAAGCACTTTTTCTGGACAATTATCAACGTAATTTGGTGGTATTCAATTTGTTGGTATAAACAATTCAATTTCGCCGTTCATACTCCTCATCCACCAACAAATTCGGTGCTTGCGAAGCAGCAACGGCGATTGTATCGGCACGTTCATTCTCTACATTGCCAGCATGACCGCGAACCCAGATAAATTCTACCTCGTGCGTGTCCAAGAGCGCAAGAAGACGCTCCCACAAATCAGGATTTTCCGCCGCATCTTTTTTATTGCGCATCCAGCCTTGTTCCCGCCAGCGCCGCGCCCAGCCTTTGTTGATAGCGTTTACAATGTAGGCGGAATCGGTGTGCAGCCGCACTGCACAAGGGCGCGTGAGCGCTTCCAGCCCGGAAATTGCCCCCAGAAGTTCCATGCGGTTATTCGTTGTTTTGCGGTATCCGGCAGAAAGCTCTTTGCGATGCTGTCCGGCAAGCAAAATTGTTCCGAAGCCGCCCGGACCTGGGTTGCCACTGCAAGCACCATCGGAGTAAATGATAACGGTAGATTTCATGCGTGTTTTGAACGATGTGTGGCGATGATATTGTGATTACCAATGATTTGGAGTTTTACTTTGGCAAGTCGGCGATAAACGCAGATAAAACAGGGGGTGGCTCCAACTTGACCATAGTAAAACTACCTTTCAGTGAGATGTTCCTCAAATTAATTCTATTTTTTGAAATCTGAGCAAAACTATACAAGTCGTTTACTTCCACAAGCCAGACCAAAAATTGATGTTCTCGAACAAGTACCGTGGCGAAACAATGAAAGCTCTATGCTTTACGCAGACTGAGAGTTGGTGTTGTGACTTGAATTTATCCGGCATAACGTTAGTTAACGACTGCCTCTGTACACAAAAGCCGCTCCAATCAGGGTCTGGAGCGGCTTTGGGGATTTTTTTTTAACATTAACCTTAATTTGTTCCGCCACCGTCGGTAAGCGGTACGGGATAGAACTGCGGAATGACATCGCCCATGCGGTCAATCGGCAACTGTCCCAGACGATTAAAGCGGCGCATATCAATCCAGCGCTGACCTTCGCCGAACAGCGAATAACGACGCTCATAAAGCAAGCGGTCAAGCGCATTTGCGGCAGTGAAGGTGGTCGTGGTGTATTGCGGTACACCGGCAGCACGGCGGATGATGTTCAAATCATTCCGTGCAGCATCAATATTCGGCGAAGCACCGCGAATGTTTGCCTCAGCGCGGAGCAAGAGCAGTTCTTCGTTCCGAATAAGCGGAATTGGATCTACATTGCTTTTGAAGACTGCAAAGGGGCGTGTTGCCGTCAAGCCGTCAATGCTGAAGGTCGGGCGTGTAGCAGCGACATTATTGAGGAAACGGGTGTCTTGCGTCGGGTTTTCACAATCACGCTCAAAGGTGGGATGTATCCAAAAGCGAATGGTCGGTGCAGTTGGTGGCTCAAAAACTGTGTTGGTTACGTCACCGGGACCTGTTCCAAAAACTAAATAGCACCCCAAACGCATTTGAGCGCTGTCGGCAACGATAAATGATTGCTGAAGCGCTGTCTGTGCTGCTGCATAGTCGCCCTGCCATACTGCCAAGCGTGCGCGGAGAGCGCGGTTAAAGCGAGCAAATGTCGCAGGAGTATTAAATCCTGTATAGCCACGGGAGAGTGCAAACCCTGTTGCTCCGCCGGTGAATGTTGCTCCAGCATTCTGTAGTGCTGTGAATCCTGCGTCCAAGCGTCGGGCGGCTTCAGCATAACCCTCGGTGGGCGCTACGAGCGTTACTTCGCGCGGGTTATCCGGTGCAGGAATTTGGATAGTTACGCGCTGAAATACCGATGAAACTGCCATAAGTTGGTGACCAATAACAGTATTTGCGAAGCCTTCAATACGATTGCGCTCAGCGCTGTTCGCAGGCAAGGTTTTTGCGCGGTCAATGAGTTTTTGCGCTGCAACAATAGCCCTATAACGGGGAGTCCAAAGCGGTGTGACGAAGGGTCCATTGGGGTCTAAGCGTCCTGCAATATATTCCACAATCCAGCGCGGGTCACTAAGACCGTCCAGATTGTATGCTTCACGTCCTGCGGCTGAGGTTCCATAGACGTAGTTAGCAATACCGCCGCGCATACCACCTTCTACGCCAGTTACAAGTGATTGCACCGAAGCAGATTCAAACGTTGGTGCGTTCGGGTCGGGGAAGTCAAGGCTTTGGCATGAAGGCAAGATAATGGCGGCAAAACCGAGTATTGCTGCGCTTCCCAAGCCGACAAAGCGGTGTTTGAATGATTGAAAATTCATGATTGTATTCCTTTCTGATAAGTTTGGTGATTAAAGTCCGAACTGGATGGTAAAGAACACTGCCCGTGAGGACGGGAATGGCGTTACTTCCACGTTACCACCAACGGCGACGTTACCGAAGTTGCTGACCTCGGGGTCATAACCACTATAATTGGTCAGCAAAAACAAATTCCGTCCCGTCAGACCAATCCGTGCGTAGGAAACGCCATCACCAAAGAGCGAAGAAAGGGCTTCACGGCTGATATTGTACATAATGCTGGCTTCGCGCAACCGTGTGTGTGTTGCATCCTCAATCCACTGTGTTTGTCGAGCATTGGCAGTCAGTCGGGCGCGTTGAGCGCGAATACCATCGGGGGTGATGCGACCGTTATCCGTCAAGAACCGTGTCAGATTGATTGCCAAACCTCCGTTTTGGTGGTCAATGAGGAAATAGAACGTGAAATCACCCACGCGCAAGTCGTTCGAGAATGCAAGATTAAAATTCGGCTGCGCGTCGCCGGCAATCGTTGTTCTGTCGAGAACATTATTCGCAATGCGGCTTTGCACACCGAGAACCGTTGTCGGAGAAACACCTTCTTCGATACGGAATGTACCAAGTGCTTGACCAAAGCCACCCGTGTTGTATGCTGCCACACCGCCTAAACTTACGATTTGCTGACGAACCTGCAAGTAGTTAAAGCGGAATTTCCAATCAACGCTTTCGCTTTTGACAGGATTAAAAATGAGCGAGCCTTCTAGCCCATTTGCCGTCATACGTCCTGCATTGGCAAACTGTGTAGAAAAGCCTGATGCTCGCGGCAATTCTGACTCGACGACAAGATCGGTAATATCGCGGAAGAACGCTGATGCTTCCAAACCAATGATGCCGTTCAAGAAACTTGCATCAATGCCAAACTCCGTTTCGGTCGTGCGTTCCGGACGAATAGTCGGGTTGCCGCGACGAGTAGGTGTAATAAGCCCTACACCTGTTCCGGTGATATTGCCTTGTACCAAACCACCAAATTTCGCCAAGGGGAAAGGCTGATTACCGGATTGCCCCCATGCTGCGCGAATTTTGAACTCATCAATCGTGGATTTTAAGCCTTCCCAGAAGCTAAACTGCGACAAGCGAGCCGATGCAGCCGCTTTCGGAAAGAGATAGAATTCCGACGTGTTACCAAAGTTTGAGCTTTGGTCACCGCGAATGCTGGCATTGACGAAAATTTTACCGTCAATATCCACTTCTTCTTGGAGGAGAAACCCTCTGTCGTATTGGCGAGTGATGACCTGAGATTGCTCCAGACGTGCAGCATTGGTAACGTAGTCTTGAATAGATACCAATCCTTCAGCGAGCAGACTCAGTGAATTTACCTCACGGTTTTCAAATTGTGCGCCGAGCGTCGTCGTGAACGAAATTTTTGATTCAGTAGTATAATTATGAACCAAATTTAAGAACATATTCGAGAACAAGCTGTTTGCACGAGTATCCACAACTCGTCCGGGCAATGCACGGACACTTTCATGCTGGGTATTAAAGGGCGAGGTGAGATTATTTTGCTGGGCGAAAAAGTCTGCGCCACCCGAACCAACAAAGCGGAGGCTCTGCTCATCAGTGCGGAAGAGCGTCCACTCTAATTTTGCCGAGCCGATAAAGCGGTTCACCAACTCATTATTCCGCAAGGCATCAATAATTTCCACCGGATTTGAACCTGCTTGCGCATAGACCGGATACGTCCCGTCTGCACGGCGACGCACGTCCAAGAAACTCGGCAAGAAAGCTGCGGCGTACGGTACGGAGGTATTGGTAACGTTGGAGTTTCCGGTGAAACCACGCTGCGAGTTGGAGTTGGTGTAACCCAAGCTCAAATCCAGTTTGAGTGATTCAGAAAACTCATGTCCGATGTTAAAGCGTGTGTTGTAGCGGTTAAAGCCCGTGTTCGGCATGATACCTTGTTCGTTGCGAGCGGTTACCGAGAGGAAAAACTGTGTTCTGTCTGCTCCACCGCTTGCGCTGACGGATGTTTCGTTAATCAGTCCGCGCTGCCCGTAGAAAATATCTTCATAGTCAATAAAACCGTTGGCATTAACCATCGAATCCAACTGCGCACCACGGAACGTACGGCGGTCGTAGGTGAGACCATTCGGGAAGGCAGCTTGTACACCGTTGTTGGCACTATCCGTACCGGGTGAGAAGCGTGTTGAGCCGAGTTTACGGAGCAGAGAATTAAAACCGATTTGCTGCGACACATCCACGCGGGTTTTGCCGGCACTACCTTTTTTGGTGGTGATGATGATAACACCCGCAGTCGCTTTTGAGCCATAAATCGCAGCAGCAGAGCCGCCTTTGAGAACTTGGATGTCCTCAATATCATTCGGATTGAGATCGGCAATACGGTTGGAAGGCTGACCTTGCGGGCGAGCCGAACCAAAACCTGTGGCATTCGTAATAACGTCCAAACCGCCTTGAAGCGCGTCATTGCTCATCACCACGCCATCAATAATGTACAAAGGCTGCCCTGAACCGACAAGTGTTGTGAGTCCGCGCAAATTCACGCTCATACCACCGCCCGGAGCGCCTGTGTTCTGGCGAATAGTGACACCGGCAAACTTTCCGGCAAATGCTTGGTCCACTGTTTGTGCCGGAGCGGGAATAAGTTCTTTTGCAGAAATCGTACCAACCGCATTTGGCAAACTTGCGCGTTTTACGCCGGTTGCAATACCCGTCACAACGATTTCCGAAGTTTTCAGCACGTCTTCTTGCAAACGCACGACAATATCGGACTTGCTTTCGGTCGCTTTGAGTTCAAACGGCTTAAAGCCAATATAACTAAACACCAGCGTTGCGCCATTCGCATTGGGAATACGCACCCGCCAAAGACCTTTGCTATCAGAAAAACCACCTGCTTGGACACCTTTGGCTTTGATAGCCACGCCCGCGACAGTTTTGCCACGGTCGTCGAGAACAGTACCGGAAACGATGACTTCTTGAGCAAATGCCGGAGCAGTAGCGCCAACAAAGCACAGAAGCAATGCGATTGCGGCAACAGAAAGTCGCCATTGAGTCATACAAACCTCACACTGAAAAAAGTGGGTAAATTCACCGCTCATTGGTGGAAAGAGCGATAAGAATTAGGGGGTATTTGTTTGTTTTGCAACGGAATGGAATTACCTAACGCAATGGAAACAGTACCGATAAACACAGCACACAACCTTGCATTTCCAAGGTAATTCCAACGAAGTCTCATTAACCTGACATTGCAACCGTTTTTACACACATCAACGAAAATATACGCATTTTTTTTACGTTGTCAATTCTTCATTTTGTGGTGAAAGAATGAAACAGCACGATTGGTATTCGAGAAGAACGCAAAAAGCCGCTCCACGTGATATGTGGAGCGGCTTTAATTGTTGATTACAAACAATTGTTGATTGTAAATAATTATTCCTGCCTTTACGGTACGGGAACTTCAAATGTTGGCAAAGGATAACTGACAACTTGTACGTCAGTCGCACGAGTGCGAGGCAGTGTATTCAATCGCCCAAATCGGCGAACATCCACCCACCGATGACCTTCGGTGAAGAGCGAATAACGGCGCTCATAGAGAATTTGTGTGATAGCGGATTCTCTATCGGTGAGCGCTGCAATAGGCGGAGCGCCTGCTGCTGCGCGAACACGGTTAATGTCCTCAGTCGCTGCCGTCAAGTTTGGTGCAGCACCAAGCGCACTAGCTTCTGCACGCAAAAGGAGCAACTCTTCATTACGCATCACGGGCATAGGAGCGGTATTTACACGATAGATAGCCAAAATATGGCTTGAACGGTAAGCACCTTCTCCACCAGCCATTGTGAAAGGGACGCGGATATTAGCGGGAACAACAACTTTATTCAACACTCGCTTATCAACAGCAGTATCACGGTTTTGAGCCACGTAATCGGGATGCGCCCAAAAGCGTATTGTTGGTGCGGCAATATTTTGGAATAAATAGTTTGTCGCATCGCCGGATTCGAGTGAAAACACATTATAGATACCTAATCGCATATCCGCTTCGGTATTGCTCTCGCTCAAGAATGATTCACGTAATGCAGCAGTACACGTTGCATAATCGCTTTGGTAGGCAGCTACTCTTGCTCTCAAAGCACGATTAAACCGTGCGAAATTTGCCGGAGTGTCAAAGCCAGTGTAGCCTGAATGCAAACGGAAACCGAAGGTTGCACCCGCAGAACGGAGTTGTGTATTTGCTTCATCCAAACGGCGTGCGATAGCGGCAAGTGCCTCGGTGCGGCGTACAACCGGAGCATCGGGTGTGAAGCGGTATTCCAATTTGATACCGATTTCATTCCATGAATTGGAAGCCATAAGAAGATGATGTGCCATGAGGGTATTGGCAAAACCCTCCAACCCTGCTCTTTGTGCAGCAGGAAGGTCTTTGGCACGGTCAAGAAGTACCTGGCAATTACCGATACAACGATACATTGCCGTCCAAGGATTATTCACAAACGGACCGGCAGCATCCAAGCGCCCGCCAATATGTTCGTTAATCCAACGCGGGTCGTCTCCCGCATTAACGAAAATTTCTCTGCCAATCATGGCTACTTCTTGATCCATACCGGTTTGACGGGCGCGAAATGAAGCTAATGTGCCTGTAACAAGTGCTTGAATTGTCGCTGTTTGCGGTGTTGCCGCATTAGGGTCGGGAAAATTGTAATCGGGCTGACAGGAAGTCATGCCGACTATTGTCATTACAGATGTTGTAATGAGTAATAAACGTTGAAATTTCATGGTTGTATTCTCCTTTCAGATTAGAAGCCAAGGGCAATGTTGAAATAAACGCTGCGTGAAGACGGGAACGGGGCAACATCTTGTCCACGACCAAGTACCACGTTGCCGAAGTTGCTTACTTCAGGGTCGTAGCCGAGATAATTCGTGAACATAAGCAAATTGCGACCGCTAAAACCGACGCGCAAGTATTGAACAGCGTCACCAAAAAGACCACCGATTGCGGATTTGTCAAAGGTGTAATTGATTGCAACTTCACGAACTTTCACAAACGAGCCATCTTCAATGTTCATACTGCGAGCTTGACCGAGCGGTAAGTTCTGAATACGCTGACGTTCAGCAGCAGCAGCAACATCAGCCGCATTCGCAATTTCATCTAACGTTGCTTGTGTTAAATTCACAACTTCTTGACCTTGTCGCCAATCAATAAGGAAGTAGAAATTAAAATTGCCGATGCGCAAATCATTCGCAAAACCAATTTGGAAGTCCGGCAATGCGTCGCCTGCAACGGTTCCGTTAAATTGACTTGCTGTGAAAGCCGTATCGCCCATGAAGCGCGGACCAAAACTTTGGCGACCTGCAAACATCGTTGGTGAAAATCCACGCTCTACGCGGTTTGTGCCATAAAATGCACCAAAACCGCCGGAGTTAAAGGGCTGCACACGCAATTCCGTCATTACGGCGCGAGAAGCAAAGAAGTTAATACGTGGTCTCCAGTCAATCACTTCATTGCGTACGGGATTCAAGTTCAAAGCCACTTCAATACCGTTGTTTTGCATGGTACCGATATTTGCAGTGCGGAAAGCAACACCAGATGAGCGGGGCAAAGATTCATTTGCAATCAGGTTATAGACCGTTTTGATAAAGTAGGTTGCTTCCAAGCCGATAACTCCACCGGCAAAGGTCGCATCAATACCCGCCTCAAGTTCGGCAGCACGTTCAGGAATAATATCGGGATTTCCGACGGTTCCCGGCAAACCAAGACCTGCTCCAAGACCTCCAATGTTACTGGAAATAAGCGTCGTGAATTTTGCATTAACCGGAGCCGGATTACCCGCTTCGCCATATGCAGCGCGGATTTTAAATTCAGGAATTGCATTAGCGACATCGCCCCAGAAGTCAAATTTTGACAGACGAATCGAAGCATTTGCTTTCGGGAAAAGATAGTATTGATTGACGTTTCCGTTCGCACTGCTTCGGTCTGCACGAACACCAGCCGACACATAGATTTGGTCATTGATGTCCGCTTCAACTTGTCCCAAGAAACCTTGGTCGTAGCGTTGAAGGCGATTTTGCGCATGAACGTTTGTTTGTGCCTGATTCAAACTCGTCAGTGAGGTGACGAAACCTTGTGACAACGAATTGACCGAGTTTGCTTCTTGGTTCTCGAACTGTGCGCCAACTGTTGTACGAATTGTGGTTGTGCCTGCAAGTTGGAACTCATGAACAAGGTTCAGGAACAAGTTTGCGTTGAGATTGCTGACATTGGTAATATTTACAATACCCGGTGTCGGTCGAGGAGCCTCGTGTTGAGTGTTTATAGGTGAGTTTTGATTGTTTTCTTGGTGGAAGAAATCTGCACCGCCCAAGGCGATAAATTCCAACTTTTGCTCATCGGTTTTGAAAATTTTCCAATTCAACTTACCCGATGCCATAAACCGATTGACCAACTCAGTATTGTTCATTTTGTCAATAACTTCATATGGATTAGAAGGATTGGCTTTCAAAATAGGATATGTGCCATCTGGACGGCGTTGAACACTGTCAAATGACGGCATGAGAGACCATGCGTAGGGCAAACTGATAAGATTTACGTTTGCGTTACCAGTAAAGCCACGACTGGAATTCGTGCGGTTGTACGTCAAACCCGCATCAACAGTGAGATTCTCACTGAAATTGTGCGTAATGTTTGTACGGATAGATGTGCGTTGATAACCTGTACGGCGCACAATACCGTCTTCAGTGCGGAACGTACCACCCACATAGTATTGGGTTTGTTCACTACCACCACGAAGACCGAGTGATGTTTCGCTAATAAAGCCGTTTTGTCCGTACATTTCCTGCTCATGGTCAATGAAGGTGAGATTATCTCTGACAGCCTTTTGCCATGTAGGCACATATCCAGCACCAAACACTTCGCGTACTTCATCTTCAGTAGTAAAGCGGCGCTGACCAACTTTTTTGAGAAGCGAGTTTACGCCAAATTGTTGCGAAACATCAAGCGTAAATTTACCCGCACTACCTTTTTTCGTTGTGATGACAATTACCCCGGCCGCCGCTTTCGCGCCATAAATTGCCGCCGCGCTCGGACCTTTGAGAACTTGAATATCCTCAATGTCATTAGGGTTAATATCTGCGACGCGGTTTGCATTTTGGTCTTGATTTGCTCCTGCTGCGGTAATTGAGTTGGAATTATTACCAAAAGCGTTATTGTTGATAATCATACCGTCAATAACATAAAGAGGCTGTGAAGAACCGGTGAGCGTTGTAACCCCGCGCAAGTTTACATTAATACCACCACCCGGAGCGCCTGTATTTTGTGTAATGCTAATTCCGGCAAATTTCCCTGCAAATGCCTGATCCACCGTCTGTGCAGGGGCAGGGACAAGATCTTTTGCAGAAATAACACCAACTGCCGTCGGTGAATTTGTTTTCTTAATGCCTGATGTAATGCCCGTTACAACGACATCCGATGTTTTCAGCACGTCTTCTTGCAAACGCACAACAATATCCGCTTTGCTTTCGGTCGCTTTGAGTTCAAACGGCTTAAAACCGATGTAATTGAACACCAATGTTGCGCCATTCGCATTCGGAATACGCACACGCCATACACCTTTACTGTCCGAAAAACCTCCGGCAGTAACACCTTTTGCTTTAATGCTAACGCCCGCAACAGTTTTGCCGCGGTCGTCTAACACAGTACCCGATACAACAACTTCTTGTGCAAATGCAGACGCAAATGCGCCGATCATGCACACGAATATCGTGGAAAGGGCAACAGAGAGTCGCCATTTATTCATTATGAACCTCAACAATGAAATGGGTGAAGAGTTGTATGCTGTCGGAGCAAGACCATTACGCCAACATCATACAGTTATTTGGGTAAAATTATCTGGAATCTGATTTTTTCAACCTTTTTAGGTAATTACAGAGGGGGAAAGCGGAAATAATAATCTCGTGGTAACCTTTTGTAAACAACAATACACGATAAACGTGTTCTTTGGATATTAGGGTAATCGCATGAATTTTTTTGAATGGCTTGAATACTCATCCCGTGTAGCATTGGGTTGCAACCCCTTGTTGCAATCGCAAGGTTTTATGCGGCTTGTGGATGCTCATGCGATAGCCCTATCTTTGAGATAATAGAACTTGTGTCCCCTAAAAAAGCTTATACAGCCCCTTTGAATTATTCCCCTTCTGATGTAAAACTCTTTACTGACGAAGAAAATGCAGTTTGAATTCGAACAGAATAAGATTGAAGAAGCGAATATACAAAAATTCTTTTCCAATGCAAGACTTCATTTTGTGGTGAACATTGGAAAGAAACAAAAATGAGAGCCTTGCTACCGAACAAGGCTCTCGTATTTATACCCGATGAAGGATTTTTTAGTGGCATCGCGTTGTTACTTACAATTTCCAACGCGGAGAGCGCCCCAAATTATTTCTCTTTCCACTCCGGCAAACGTCCCGGTGTGTAGGGCGCTCCGGCAGCCTCCATTGATTTTTCGATACGCGCAAGGTCAGTTTCTATGAGGG
>VYMD01000335.1_pt1 | contig 12176 bp, 8 predicted proteins | sample 5115311 | NCBI WGS metagenome assembly VYMD01 (sample SAMN12291779, study PRJNA351875) | freshwater metagenome | isolation source: freshwater lake | place: USA: Michigan, Wintergreen Lake | collected 2013-08-08
GCGATGTGGCGGCCGACCTGCGCAACCACGACGACACACAGGGCTACCTCTAAGCCGTGACTCACCCCGCCCCCCACCCGCGTACGTATGGGGCCTGTGGGCAACGTGGCGATGATGCGCGCTTGGGGGTTCTGCGCGAGGATGCGCAGCGTGCCATAGGCGATGCAGGGGGCGGTGTTGCGCCCCGCTGGTTCGGCGAGGATGTTGGCTTGGGGCAGGTCGGGCAGCTGCTCGGCCACAGCATCTGCATAGTGCTGATGCGTGACCACCAGCACATTCTCAGCGGGCACGACGGCGGTCATGCGGCGATAGGTGTCTTGCAGCAGGCTCGAGCCCGTGCCGAGCATATCGAGAAACTGCTTGGGCCGCGACACGCGGCTCATGGGCCAGAAGCGGCTGCCGATGCCCCCGGCCATGATCAGGGCATAGACGTCGGCGGGGGGGCGGCTGGCCAGGGCCTCGTCGGCGGGCGCCGATGGGCGCGCGGGGGTAGGCATATCAGGGGCGAAGGTACACGCTCAGCGCTGAGTGGGGCAGCGCCAGCTAGATGGGCTTACTGTAGGCCCTCGTCGAGCAGGTCGTGCAGGTGCAGCAGGCCCAGGGGACGATCGCCCTCGGCCACCACGAGCTGCGTGATGTTGTGCGCATCCATCAGCTGCAGGGCCTCGACGGCCAGCGCGTCGGGGCCGATGCGCTTGGGCGAGCGTGAGGCCAGGTCACCGGCCGTGACGCGGCTCAGCTGCTGCCAGGCCTCGCCCTCCGTGCGCTCGAGCAGGCGGCGCAGGTCGCCGTCGGTGACGATGCCCCGCAGCGCGCCGCCCTCGACCACGAGGGCCGCGCCCAGGCGCCCGCGTGTCATGGCCACGATGAGTTCGCGCAGGGGGGTGGGGGGCGCCACCTGCGGCGCCTCGCGGTGCACGAGGTCAGCCACGCGCAGGTAGAGGCGCTTGCCCAGCGCGCCGCCGGGGTGATAGCGCGCAAAGTCAGCGTCGGTGAAGCCTCGCTGCGTCATCAGGCACACGGCCAGCGCGTCGCCCAAGGCGAGCGCCACGGTCGTGCTGGTGGTGGGGGCGAGGTTGTTTGGGCAGGCCTCGTGCGTCACCGAGGCGTCGAGCACGGCGGTCGCCATGCGGCCCAGATAGGAATCGACGCGGCCCACCAGCGCGATGATCGGCACGCCCGTGGGCTGCAGCAGGGGCACGAGCTGCTTGAGCTCGGTGGTGTCGCCCGACTTCGAGATCATGATCACGGCATCATCGGCCTGCACCATGCCGAGGTCGCCGTGCAGGGCATCGGCGGCGTGCATAAACAGCGCCGGCGTGCCGGTGCTGTTAAACGTCGCAGCAATCTTTTGGGCGATGATGGCGCTCTTGCCCATCCCGGTCACCACCACACGACCGCGCAAACTGGCGATGAGCTCGACTGCTCGGGCGAAGCCCGCACCCGCCGGGCCCTCGAGGGCCGCCGCCGCGCGCAGCAGGGCAGCCGATTCTTGGTGCAACACCGATTGTGCCAGGCCCAGAAGGGGGGGCAAAATCCCTGTTTGTGAGGAGCTATCTGCGCTTGGAGGCACCCGCTGAAATCGCTAATTTCGGACAAAGATAGACCCCCCAGCGCTTGGTGCAGACCCCTCGCTCGGCCTCCTCGCTCTGAACTGCGACAGCTGCCGACGAACCGCGACTAACCAACCCTGCACTCCGCTCGAGGGCCCCGAGGCGAAAGGAACCCCATCCGCGTGAATACACCCATCCCTACGACCGCCCCCGCGGTCGCCGTCAGCCCTACTGTGTTGGCTGATGCCCTGCGCACCCATTTTGGCTTCGATGGCTTCCGTGGCCGACAAGAAGAGGCCGTGCGCGAGGTGCTGGCCGGCCGCGACGCCTTCGTCATCATGCCCACCGGCGCCGGCAAGAGCCTCTGCTATCAGCTGCCCGCCGTGCTGCTCGAGGGCACGGCCCTGGTCATCTCACCCCTGATCGCGCTGATGAAAAACCAAGTCGATCAGATGCAGGCCCTGGGCATTGAGGCCGGGTTTCTCAACTCGACGATGTCGCGCGGCGACTATACGCAGATTCAACTCAAGGCCCTCGGCGGCAAGCTCAAGCTGCTCTATGTGGCGCCCGAGACGCTCTCGCGCGAAGAGTTCGTCGAGTTCATCAGCCGCGTGCAGGTCAGCTTTGTGGCGGTGGACGAGGCCCACTGCATCTCGGAATGGGGCCACGACTTCCGCCCCGAATACCGCAAGATTCGCCCCACGCTGCAGACCATCGCTGATTTCCAGGGCCGCAACATCCCCATCGTCGCCCTCACCGCCACGGCCACGCCCAAGGTGCAGCAAGACATCCAGCAGAACCTCGCCATCGAGGGCTCGCTGGTGGTGCAGACCTCTTTTAACCGGCCTAACCTCTACTACGAGATCCGCCCCAAGGTGAAGCCCGACGAAGAGATCGTCCGCTACATCAAGCACCACATGGGCAAATCGGGCATTCTCTACTGCCTCAGTCGGCGCAAAGTAGAAGAGATGGCTAACCTGCTGAATGTGAACGGCATCAAGGCCGTTCCCTACCATGCAGGCCTCGACGCCGACACGCGCACTCGCCACCAAGACATGTTCCTCAACGAAGAGGTGCAGGTGGTCGTGGCCACCATCGCCTTTGGCATGGGCATCGACAAGCCCGACGTGCGCTACGTCATTCACTACGACGTGCCCAAGAGCATCGAGAGCTATTACCAAGAGACCGGCCGCGGTGGGCGCGACGGCCTCGAGGGCAACTGCATCCTGTTCTACGACTACAACGACATCGTCAAGCTCGAGAAGTTCATGAAGGACAAGCCCGTGTCAGAGCGCGACGCGGGCCGAGCGCTACTGCTCGAGATGGCGGCCTTCTGCGAGAGTGGTATGTGCCGCCGCCACCAGATCTTGCATTACTTCGGCGAGCACTACGACCAGACCAACTGCGGCCAGTGTGACAACTGCCGCCACCCCAAGCCGACCTTCGACGCGACGGCAGAGGCGCAGATGGCACTCGAGGTGGTGCGTGCCACAGGCGACCGCTACAACATGACCCACCTCATTGGCATCCTGCGCGGGGGGCACAGCGAGGCCATCAAGATCGCCGGTCACGACCGCCTGCCCCAGCATGGCAAGGGCATCCACCTCGACGAGAAGCCCTGGAAGTCACTCATCACCCAGCTGCTGGTGCGTGGCTATTTGTTCAAAGACATCACCGACTATGGTGTGATCAAGCTGGCCCCGACGGGCGAAGCCTGGCTCAAGCAGCAGGCCACCCGCCCACAGAAGCTCGAGCTGGTGGCCTATGTGGCCCCTGAGACCATCAAGGCCGAGCGCGAACATGCCCAAGCCCAGGCCCTGACCGAGGTCAAGCCCTATGACGAGTTGCTCTACGATCGGCTCAAGAAGCTGACTCGCGACATCGCCAAGCGCCACAACCTGCCACCGCACATCGTCTTTCTCGAGCCCTCGCTGCAAGAGATGGCGGTCAAGTTTCCGATCGCGCTCAAAGAGCTCGAACGCATCACGGGCGTGAACCCCGGCAAGGCGGCCCGATTCGGCAGCCAGGTGGTCAAGCTCATCGCCGAATACGTCGAAGAGAACGGCATCGAGCGCCCCGAAGACCTCGTCGTCAAGTCGCAGGGCAAGAACAGCGCCGACAAGCTTTACTTCATCCAGCAGATCGACCGCAAGGTGCCCCTCGACGAGATTGCCGTGCTGAAGAACATCCCCTACGATGAGTTGCTGAACAAGCTCGAGCAGATCGTCACGGCGGGCAGCAAGCTCAACCTCGACTACTACGTCAGCCAGGTCATCGACCCTGACAAGCTCGACGAGCTCTACGACTACTTCCGCTCGGCGGCTAGCCCCGATCTCGAGGCTGCGCAGCGCGCGCTTGGCACCGACTTCTCAGGCGAGGAGATCAAGCTCGCCTGGCTCAAGTTCTACGGCGAGTTCGCGATCTAGACTTGGACTGGCCTTTACCCCAAACGCGTAGCTTTGGGGCATGATGCGTTTGCCCGTTTCGACCATCGCGGCTGCCTGTTGTGCCGCGTTGCTTTTGTCTTCGTGCTATCCCACTGTCGACTCTCCGCCCCCGCCCCCAGTCACCGCTCCGAATCCCCTGGTGATCACACCGCTAAGCCGCATAGTGGTCGGCTTCAACCAATCGTTTCAGTTCAATGTGAACCAGCCGGCGAGCTGGCTAGTGCAGCAGCCGCAGGGTGGTACAATCACAAGCTCGGGTTTATTCACAGCGGCCGATGTGCCAGGCGTGTTCACCATTCGTGCGACCTCATTGAGCAGCTCGGCCAATTTCGACACCGCCACCGTTGAGGTGCGCGCTGCCGCCACCCCACTGGTGGGCCCCACCCACCCCGTCACGACCCTTGGCAATAACCTCAACCTGACTGTCAATACCCTCGTGAACTGGTCGGTGATCGATGTCGGCGGCGGCAGCATCACCCCTTCGGGTGTCTATTCGCCACCGATGCTGCCGGGCACCTACCGCGTGCGCGCCCAGAGCCAGCTCGATCCGGCCCTAGTTGACACAGCCTATGTGCGGGTGAACACCTCGACGAACCCGGTGGCCTATCTCCGCACCGGTGGCTATGTCCTCCTGTTTCGCCACACGGCGGCCGATGTCTGCAGTGACAACCTCAGCGGCGGCCCCAACTGGTGGCGCACCTGCGACGCCAACTGCGCCACCACCACCGCCCGTCAGATGAATGCCACCGGCCACGCCGATGCCCGCCTCATCGGCCGCGCGCTGGTCAACAGCAGCGCACTCGTGGACTCGATTCATACGAGTGAGTTCTGTCGCTGCTTTGTGGGGGCTGACAGCATCCGCCGCCAGGTGGGCCTGAGCACAGCCGTGGTGTCGCAAGAACCCGTGCTGACCTACTTCGCCTACGACGAGGCCAACCGCATCGCGCGCACCGAGGCCTTCACGCGCACGCGCCGCCTCACCGCGGGCCGCAATCGCGTCATGGTGAGCCAAGCGGGTCATCCTGCCCCGCCCGTCGGCGTGCTCATCAATATGAACAACCTGCAATGGGGCGATGCCTACATCCTGCGGCAGCGTGGAGGCGGCCAGCGCCCCATTCCGGTCGAGATCGTGCCTGTGGCCACGTGGCGCGCAGTGGGGCAATAGTGCTACCTTACTGAATGGCTACTCGCTCTCGTCTGCCAGCCTGGCTGTGGCCACTCATTGGCGTGGTGCTCTTTGCTGCTATCATCGCAGTAGTACTCGTGCTGGGGCAGCAGCGCGTGCGCGAGCAACCAGGCTTTGCGATCGCGCTTGACAGCGTGAGCCGCTCGGCTGAGGTGCAGGCACTAGTGGGCACGCCCGTCGTGCTCAGCTCGAGCTTCGTGCAGTCGGATACGCAGGTGCGCCCCGAGGGCGAATTGGTGTTCTACCGCTTCTCGGTGCGCGGCGATCGCGGCGAACGCACGGTACGCGTCCTGCTGCGCGAGACGGCGCCCATCAGCATCGTCGCCCTGCAGGTAGAATAAGCCGCGTTGGCTAGAGTGCTTTAGCTCGGCCTCAGGCCACCGGCGCGAACACCGAGGCGGGCAGGGCGGCACCATCGTGCATCCAGGCCTTGCGGGCCTCGAGCTCCGCCACCGTGTCGACATGGTCGGGGTCGGGCACGCAGCAATCGACCGGGCAGACGGCGGCGCACTGTGGCTCTTCGTGAAAGCCCGTGCACTCGGTGCACTTCTGCGGCACGATGTAATAGACCTCGCTCGACACCGGGGCCTGCTTGTCGAGGGCCTGCACGCTCATGCCCCCGGCGAAGTCAATGCCCCCGGCCAGCTTGGTGCCGTCGGCGAAGGTCCACTTGGCGCCGGCCTCATAGATGGCCGTGTTGGGGCACTCGGGCTCGCAGGCGCCGCAGTTGATGCACTCTTCGGTGATGTGAATGGCCATGTCGTCGTCGTCAGGGCAGGCTAGGGTTGGCTAACCGCAGCTCGGTTTGGTTTTCAAAATTAACTGAAAAACGCCTTGCCCCCTGCAAATCGTTCAGTCATCCCCCGAATCGCTGTTAAAGTCTGCGTCGGCGGCATGCTGGCGGCGGGGGGGCCGTGTGGCGCGGCGGGCATGGGCCTGCGCGCGCGCGTCGGCCGAGGCCTGGCGCACCTGCTGCAGGCGATAGTTGCCCAGGCGGCGCTTGGCGCCCACGGCCTGGTCAGCCACGGCCGCGTTATAGGCGGCTTCGTTCTCGCGCACCGAGGCAGCGAGATCCACCACAGGCGCTGGATAGTCGCGACCGATGCTCACGCCATAGCGCCGCTGCTCGTCGGGCCGCAGCAGGTGGGGGGCGTGCACCTTGGCCGCGGGCAGGGCCGCCAGCTCGGGGCACCAGTGCTTGACATAGGCGCCGTCGGGGTCGTGCTCGGCGGCTTGCTTCTCGAGGTGGAAGTAACGAAAGCCGCGCAGGTCGGCCCCCACGCCGGCGGCATAGCACCAGTTGCCATAGTTGGCGCAGGGCTCATAGTCGATCAGCGCGTGCTCGAAGTGCTCAGCGCCCAGGCGCCAGTCGAGCACCAGGTTTTTGGTCAGATAGGACGCCACGAGCTGCCGGGCGCGGTTGCCCATGAATCCGGTGGCGGCGAGCTCGCGCATGGCGGCGTCGACGATCGGGATGCCCGTCTGCCCCGTCGTCCACGCGCGCAGCAGGGCCGGGTCGTCGCCCCAGGGCAGCACCAGGCCCTGCGGCCCCTCGGCGCGGAAGTAGCGTCCGCCGTGCTTGCCCACCTGCAGGCGAAAGAACTCGCGCCACAGCAGCTCAAAGCGCAGCCAATAGGTGCTGTCGCTAGCGCCCCGAGCCTGCTCATAGCGCAGGGTTTCGTGCCACAGCTCACGCGGCGAGCAGCAGCCCGCCGCGAGATAGGGCGAGAGTTTGGAGGAGTAGTCGAGGCCGAGCAGGCCGTTGCGCGTGGCCTTGTAGCGGCGCAGGCCGTCGGTCTGCCACAGGTAGTGGTCGATGCGCGCGGCGGCGTGCGTGGTGCCGCCGTTTAAGATGGGCGCCGCTGTAGGTTCGGCGTAGCCTAACTCTGTGAGGGTCGGCAGCGACAGCGGACTCGGCAGCGCACTCGGCCAGGGGCGGATGCGCACCGCCGGCAGCGGCCGCCGCACCAGACCCTGGCGCTCGACCACTTTGCGAAAGTCGGTGAACAGCTCGGCCACCTGGCTCGGCGCAAAGGGCAGGTCCTGCGGCTCGTAGAGGTCGCCGCCCGCGATGCGCTCGAGGCGGCGGCCGCTGCGCAGCAGCAGGCGCTCGAGCTCGGCCTCGTCGGCGCGCTCATACGGCGCGGGGTGGGGGTGCACCACCACGCGCGCCGCGCCCCACTGCTCGGCTAGGCGCGCCAGCACCTCGGGCGGGCGGCCCACCTCGACCCACAGGCCGCCGTCTGACGCGTTCACGCGTTCCTGTAGGTCGGCCAGTGCCTGATGCCAGAAGCGCGCCCGGTGGCCACCCAGGCGCGGCGCGCCTGAGGGCGAGCGCTCGGCCCAGCGCGCATCCCACACGAATACCGGCAGGGCGTCGCCGTGCCGCGCGGCCTCGGCCCACGCCGGGTGGTCGCTCAGGCGCAGGTCGCCGCGCAGCCAGACGATCGTGCGGGTGAGGTTTGCCACAGGTGGGGTGGGATAGGGGCTATGAAAAACGGGGGGCCGCTGGGCTGCGTTCCCCCCGTTGTGTGGTGGGTGACTCGGCCTTAGACCCGCTCGAGAATCAGCGCTGAGGCGCCACCGCCGCCGTTGCAGATGCCGACCGCGCCATAGCGCTTGCCCTCTTGCTGCAGGGCTGAGCAGAGCGTGATGGCGATGCGCGCGCCACTGCTGCCGATGGCATGGCCCAGGGCCACCGCGCCGCCGTATACATTCACGCGCTCGAGCGAGATGTCGAGCAGCTGGGCGTTGGCCTGCGCCACCACCGAGAAGGCCTCGTTGATTTCAAAGAGGTCGATGTCCTTCGTCGCTAGGCCCGCGCGCTTGAGCGCCACGGGGATGGCGTCCGCTGGCGCCACGGTGAACCAATCGGGCTCGCGCGAGGCGTCGCCGTAGGCGACGATGCGGGCCAGTGGCTTGAGGTTGTGCTTCTTCACAGCGGCCTCACTGGCGAGGATCACCGCCGAGGCTCCGTCGTTGAGCTTCGAGGCGTTGGCGGCGGTGATGGTGCCGTCCTTCTTGAACGCCGGCTTGAGCGTCGGAATCTTGTCATACAGCACGCGGCTGGGCTCTTCGTCTTCGGCGATCACCACGTCGCCCTTGCGGCCCGCGATGGTCACCGGCGCGATCTCGCTCGCGAACTTCCCGCCTTTCCACGCGCGCTCAGCGCGGCGATAGCTCTCGACCGCATAGGCATCCTGCGACTCGCGGCCGAAGCCATACTTCTCGGCGGCGAACTCACCCGCCATGCCCATCATGTGGCCCTTGAACGGGTCTTGCAGTCCGTCGCGCACCACGGCGTCGAGCAGCTCGTGGCTGCCATACTTGAACCCCGAGCGGTGGTTGGGCAGCAGGAACGGCGCGCCGCTCATGCTCTCGGCGCCACCGGCCGCGGCGATCTCGACCTCACCCAGGCGAATGGCGCTGGCCGCGAGCATGATGGCCTTGGTGCCCGAGGCGCACGCTTTGTTCAGCATCGTGCAGGGCGTGGTGGGCGAGAGGCCCGCCGCGAGGGCGACCTGCGTGGCAGGGGCCTGGCCCAGGTTGGCCGCGATGACGTTGCCCATGTAGAACTCTTGAATCGCCTCGGCGGGCAGGCCCGACTGCGCGATGGCGGCCTTGAGCGCCGTGGCCCCGAGCTGCACGGCCGAGAGCTCACTGAGCGCCCCCATAAAGGCACCCACGGGGGTGCGTTTGGCGGCCACGAGATAGACTTGGGGGCTTGACATAGGGCAGAGGGTGAGAGATTTCGGCTGCGAATATAACCCCAGCCTAGGGGCCATTCGTTCGGGTGTAACTTGCCCACGTCGGCCGGGCGACGCGATCACTGCCCGCTCTGCTGCATCTCATGGCCCTCGACACCCTGCTCGAACGCAAGACCGGCCCCCTGCGCGCCCTGCTGGCCCGCCTCGAGCCCCAGCGCGAGCTGTTGCGCTGGCTGCTCTTTGGGGCCACGGCCGTGCTGATCAGCGTGCTCATGCCGCGCCAGGGCCTGCCCACGCTCAACGCCGAGGTCGGCCGACGCTGGCAGCAAGAGGCGGTGGTGGCGCCCTTTGACTTCGCCCTCGTGAAGGAGGCCGCGCAGCTCGCCCGCGAGCGCCGCCAGGCCGTCGAGCCACTGCCCGACGTGTATGCCCCCGCGCCCGAGGCCGAGCCCGCCGCGCGCCTAGCAGTGGCCGACTATTTCGACCACCTCGAGCAGATCGCCGTCGACTGGCAGCGGGCCCTGCGCGTGGGCGGGGCCGACTCGGCCCGTCGAAGCCTCGAGGCGGCCCTCGCCACGCTATCCCCACGCCCCGACCTCGCCGCGGCGCCTGCGCTGCTCACCGACGCCGACCGGCGCCGTGCCCTACGCGGCCGCGCCTTTGCGCTGGTGGATGCTGCCTACGCCGTCGGCTATGTGGACCATGACCTCAGCCTGAGCCGCCAGCCCTATGCCGCCCTGCGCCTCTCAGCCTCAAACGAGCGCATCGCCGATGTCGAGCGCCTCTTCGACAGCCCTCGCCTGAGTGCCCTCATCGCCCGCCGCTGCGAAGACCTGCCCCCCCTCGAAGCCCGCCTCATCACCCAGCTGCTGGCCGCCCAGCTCAAGCCCAACTATCGCCTCAGCACCGAGCTCTATGAGCAGGACCGCCGTGCTGCCGAGGCCTCAGTCGCGCCCAGCTATGGCCTCATCCGCCAGGGGCAGGTGATCGTGGCGGCGGGCCAGCGCATCACACCCGAGATTCAGGCCACGCTGCGCTCGCTCACCCTCGAGCGCCAGCGCCGCGAGGGCAGCGAGTCGCTGTGGCTCACCTGGCTGGGTCAGCTGGCGCTGGTCAGCCTGCTGCTGATGCTCACGGCCATCTTCCTGCGTACGAACCGCCGCGACATCTGGGAGCGCAACCGAAAGGTCGCCCTGCTGCTGTTCACCTTCGTGCTGATGACCCTGCTCAATGCCATCGTCATCTGGATCGGGCCCATCGGCGGCTTCAGCATCAGCCCGACCTATCTGGTGCCGATGTCGATGGCGCCCATCATGCTCACGGTCTTTTTCGACGACCGGGTAGGCTTCTTTGCGAACATCATCATTGCGCTGCTCGCAGGTCTGATCCTTTACAACAGCTTTGAATACTTCTTCATCCAGGTGGTGGCCGGTTCGGTGGCCGTTTCGGGCCTGACCATCCTACGCCGGCGCTCGCAGATCTTCACCACGGCCGGGGCGCTGCTGCTGGCCTATTGGGGCGCCTTCATTGCCTACAACCTCGCCCTGCGTGGATCGGTGTTCGACTTGTCGTATGGCAACCTAGTACTGTTTGTGCTCAACGTGCTCATCACCCTGGGCACCTACCCGCTGATCTACTTCTTCGAGCGCCTCTTTGGCATCACCTCTGACCTGACCTACCTCGAGCTGCTCGACACTGACCACCCGCTGCTCAAAGAACTCTCACTCAAAGCCCCCGGCACCTACCAGCACAGCCTGCAGGTGGCCAACATCGCCGAGCATGTGGCCACCCAGATCGGGGCCAACGCCCTGCAGGTGCGCGTGGGCGCGCTCTTTCACGACATCGGCAAGGTGTATCAGCCCGACTTTTTCGTCGAGAACCAAAAGGCCGGCTACAACCCCCACGAGCGCATCGACGCCCACCTCAGCGCCGAGATCATCATCAACCACGTCGATTATGGCATCGAGCTCGGCCGCAAGCACAACCTGCCGCCCGAGATCATCGACTTCATCCGCAGCCACCACGGCACCTCGCGCGTCGAGCACTTCTACCGCAGCTATGTGCGGGCGCATCCGGGCGAGCTGACCGAAGAGAGCGACTTCCGCTACAAGGGTCCCCGCCCGCGCACCAAAGAGCAGGCCATTCTGATGCTGTCAGATGCCGCCGAGGCCGCCTCGCGATCGCTCACCGTGCCCACCCACGAGGCTCTGCACGGGCTGACGCAGGCCGTGATTACGTCTAAGATCACCGACGGCCAGCTCGACGAGGCCCGCATCAGCTTTCGCGAGGTGGCTACCATTCGCCACGAGATCGACGCCATCCTGCGCACGATCTACCACGCGCGCATCGCTTATGCTGAGGCCCTGCCGACGGGCCCCAGCCCTACACCCCGCGTCGCCGTCGAGTCGGCCGCCACCGTCCACGCCGAGGAGACATGAGCCGAGCGCACCGGATCGGAATGCTTGTGATCGCGGCGCTGCTCCCCTACGCACTGCGCGCGCAGTGGTCGGTGGCTGCGCCCGTGGTGGACCTCGGCCAGGTGATCGAGGGCCAGGCGCCGCGCGCCCAGTTCACCCTGCGAAACGGCGGGCTGGTGCCGATGCGCGTCGTGCGCCTCGAGGCCGACTGCCGCCTGCGCGTGCTGCGTCGGCCGCAGGGCTTCATCGCCCCCGCCAGCCGCGCGGTGGTGGAGGTCGAACTGCTCACCCCTGGCCGCCTCGGCGCCCACGAGCTCCTGCTCAGTGTGCACCACACCGGCTGGGCCGACCCCGTGCTGCTCACGGTGCGGGCGCTGGTGGTGCGCGCCGAGGGGGGCGCCTTTCGTGGGCGCGACACCGTGGGCCGCGTCGTACTCAGCACCCTGCGCGAGGCCCTGCCCGGCCTGGTGCGGATGAACCAAACCCGCGAGCTCAGCCTGCGCGCGCTGAATGTCGGCGCTCGGCCCATCGAGGTTTTCGACTCGCTGCGCGGGCCCTTTGAACTCGTGCCGCCGCGCCTGACGCTGCTGCCCGGCCAGCCCCAGCAGCTGCTGCTGCGCTATCGCCCCGGCGCGCGCATCCCCAGCGAGGCCGACATGGCTGCGCTGCCGGGCGCCTCGCGCTGGCGAGCCTTCACCCTGGCCGTGCCGCTGTTCACCACCGACAGCCTCACGCCGCGCCTGCCCCTCACGCTCGTGGGTGTGTTTGACCCCGGCCCGCCCGCCGCCGATGCGTTAGCCTCATTGCCCGCCGCTAGCTTTGACAAACTACAGGCCTTTTTCCGCTCGGCCCAGCCTGGCTCCACC
>VYMD01000336.1_pt1 | contig 12167 bp, 8 predicted proteins | sample 5115311 | NCBI WGS metagenome assembly VYMD01 (sample SAMN12291779, study PRJNA351875) | freshwater metagenome | isolation source: freshwater lake | place: USA: Michigan, Wintergreen Lake | collected 2013-08-08
GCTTCTCCAGCTCTTTGCGTGCGATGCGGGCGTCGATCGACGTGGGGTCCATCGCGGCCAGCTCGGCCGTCAGGCGCTCGATGTCGGCGGCGCTCACCTCGGGGCGCGGCTTGCGCTCGGGTCGCGGGCCGCGCTCGGGGCGCTCAGTGCGCTCGCTACGCTCGGGGCGTTCGCTGCGCTCGGGCCGCTCACCGCGGGGGGTGCGCTCAGGGCGTTCGCCGCGTTCGGGGCGCTCACCACGCTCACCACGGGGGCTGCGCTCGCTACGTTCGCCGCGCTCGGGGCGATCGCCTCGATCACGGCCACTGCGGCCACCGCCCTTGACCACCTCTTCGGTGGCCTCGATGCCCTTGTTCTGCAAAAAGCGAACAGTGCTTTGATAGGTTTGGTCCGCTGCGACGAACACCACCTTAGCGTACGTGGGATGCTTCAGCACGGCATAGAGCACCTCTTCGACCAGATAATGCCGCAGGTCCCGCTCATAGCTCGGGATCTGCTTGGGCGTGACGGCTTGACGCTGCTGGATCGTGGCCCACTTATCGGTCTGCGAGACCGTCTTGTAGAAAAACCACAGCGTAGCTGTTTTGCCGTACTTCTGGGTGAAGTCGAGGTTGCCGCGGACGTGCTGAACGCTATCCCAATCAATGGCCACCAGCGTCTTTTTGCTGCTGCCACCTTTCAGGAACGAAAACAGATTCATCCGAAAAACAAATGTTGAAATGGCTCGGGTCGAGCCGGTAGCGCCGGAAGTGATAACCGACGCACAGGGGGCCCTATGTCCCGTTAGGCAGTGCCGCGGGGGGGCGCACAGGTAGGCCCTGTTCCCGCAAAGGTACGGAAATTTCAGGCGTCGGAATCCCTTTTTAAGACCCTGAGGCTCAAGCCCTAGCACCTGCGGCATCCACCACGGCGGCCCAGGTGCGATGTTTGTGCACTCAGCCGTATTCCCACCCCATGCCCATCGTCTACCGCCACGGCTGGCACGACCGCAGCACCTCGGCCGCCTGGCTCGAGAACCGCGGCCTGCGCCTGGGCGATGGCTTATTTGAGACCATTCGGGTGCTGTCGGGGCGAGCCCTGTTTGTCGCCGAGCATCTGCAACGGCTGCAGCGGGGCCTCGCCGCCCTCGGCCTCGACACCCCACCCGAACTCAGCCCTGGCGCTTGGCCCGCCCTGCTCGCCGAGCTCATCGCCCAGAACGGCTTCACCGCTGGCGCCAAGCTTCGCCTCACCCTCTGGCGCGTGGGCGGCGAGGGCAGCTATCGCCCCCAGGGACGCCGCGCCGACTTCCTGCTCGAGGGCAGCGAGCTGCTGCTCAACGCCTATAGCGTAGCCCGCGACGTGCGCATGGTCGTCAGCCGCGACGTGCGCATTCACCCCTGGGCCCTCAGCGGGCTCAAGACGCTGAGCGCCCTGCCCTATGTGCAGGCCGCGCGCGAGGCACAGGCCGTCGGCGCCGACGACGCCCTGCTGCTCGGGCCCGGCACCGAGGTGGTCGAGACCGGCCGCGCGAACCTATTCGCCGTCATCGATGGGGCGCTCGTCACTCCGCCGCTGAGCACGGGGGCCCTCGACGGCGTGATGCGTCGGGTGCTGATCGGCGCCTGTGCGCAGCGGCGGGTGCCCGTGGTCGAGCGGCGCCTCAGCCTGGCCGAGGTGCTGGCCGCCGAAGCCCTCGTGACCACCAACGTCGTCAGCGGCCTGCTGCCCGTGCGCCACCTCGACGTGCCCGAGGCGCTGCAGGCAGGGCCGGGCCGCAGCTATGACCCTCACCACCCCCTCATCGAGGCCGCCCACCGCGCCCTGCTGCACCGTGTGCGCGGCGAGACCCAATCAGAACTCTTCGCTTAGCCATGCCCAAAAAGACTAACAGCCTCAGCGACCTCGGCGGTCTGGTGTATAGCACCGACAGCGGCCGCATCGACGCCCCCGAGCCCGACACCGACGCCACCCCAGCGCCGCGCCAGCAGGACCTGCGCATCACCCTCGACAAGCGGCTCAAGGGCGGCAAGCAGGCCACCGTCATCTACCGCTGGCAGGGCCGCACCGAAGACCTCGAGGCCCTCGGCCGCGAACTCAAGGCCGCCTGCGGCGTAGGCGGCTCGGTCAAAGACGGCGAGATCATCCTGCAGGGCAATGTGCTTACCCGCGTGCAGGCCGCGCTCACCCATCGCGGCTACCGATTCAAGCTCGCCGGCGTGTAATTTTGTGCCCCATTCGCCGAATCGTCTTAGACCCCTCGCAGTATGTCAGGCCACAGTAAATGGGCGACCATCAAGCGTAAGAAGGCCGCCCTCGACAGCAAGCGCAGCTCGCTCTTCACCAAGCTCATCCGCGAGCTGACCGTCGCCAGCAAAGAAGGCGGCCCCAACCCCGACGGCAACCCCCGCCTGCGCCTGGCCATCACCACCGCCAAGAAAAACTCGTTGCCCAAAGACGTCATGGACCGCGCCATTCACAAAGGCTCGGGCGCTGACGCGGCCAACTTTCAAGAGATCGTCTATGAGGGCATCGGCGCCGGCGGCGTGGCCCTGATGGTCGAAACGCAGACCGACAACCCCAACCGCACTGTGGCCAACCTGCGCGCGGCCTTCACGCGCGGGGGCGGGGCCGTCGGCACCTCGGGCTCGGTGGCGTATCTGTTCGAACGCAAGGGGCAGTTTCAGGTGGCCGCTCACCTAGTCAAAGACGAAGAGGCCTTCACCCTGGCGCTCATTGACGCGGGCGCCGACGATGTCGAGAGCGACGGCGAGTGGTTGCACATCACCTGCCCGTTCGAGCAGTTTGGGGCGGTCTCGGCCGGCCTCGACGCGCTCAAGGTCGAGGCTGAGTCGTCAGAGCTCGTGCGCCTGCCGAGCACGTCGGTGGCCGTTTCGCCCGACAACGCCGAGAAGGTGCTTAAGCTCATCGACAAGCTCGAAGAGGACGACGACGTGGCCAAGGTCTTTCACAACATGGAACTGACCGAGGCCGTCATGGCCCACCTCGGCTAAGGGCCCGCATTCCTTTCTAGTGCAACGGACAGCCTACGGACTGCCCGTTGTCAGTTTTTGCAGTCAGAATCATGCCCAACTTCAGGGCATGAAAGATGCGAAACCGGCTGCCGCGCCTGCTCCTGCGGCCCCCAACGGCACCCCCACCCCCGAGACGCCCGTCGAGAAGCTGCACCGCAAGCGCGCCGAGTCGCAGCTCGGCGGTGGCGCTGCCCGCATCGAAGCCCAGCATAAAAAGGGCAAGCTCACTGCCCGCGAGCGCATCGCCCTGCTGCTCGACGAGGGCAGTTTCGAAGAGATCGACGCCCTGGTCACCCATCGGGCCACAGACTTTGGGATTGATAAAGAGCGGTATGTCGGCGATGGCGTCATCACCGGCTTTGGCCGTGTGAACGGCCGCCTGACCTATGTGTTCAGCCAAGATTTCACCGTCTTTGGCGGCTCGCTATCGGAGACCCACGCCGAGAAAATCTGCAAGGTCATGGACCTCGCCGTGCGCAACGGCGCCCCCCTCGTCGGGCTCAACGACTCGGGCGGCGCGCGCATCCAAGAGGGCGTGATGTCGCTCGCGGGCTATGCCGACATCTTTTATCGCAACGTGCAGGCCTCGGGCGTCGTGCCCCAGCTCTCGGCCATCATGGGCCCCTGCGCCGGCGGCGCGGTCTATAGCCCCGCGATGACCGACTTCATCTTCATGGTCGAGGGCACGAGCTACATGTTCGTCACCGGGCCTAACGTGGTCAAGACCGTGACGCACGAAGAGGTGTCGAGCGAAGACCTCGGCGGCGCCACGACCCACGCCAGCAAGAGCGGCGTCACCCACTTCACCGCCGAGAACGACATCGCCTGCATCCGCCAGCTGCGGCGCGTGCTCAGCTATCTGCCCCAAAACTGCGAAGAGCAGCCCCCGCGCTACCCCCGCACTCAGCCCGCCGAGGTGCCCGTGCCTGCGCTCAACCACCTCGTGCCCGCCAACCCGCTCGCGTCCTACGACATCAAAGAGGTCATTCGCCTGGTGTGCGACCACGACAGCTTCGTCGAGGTGCACGAGCAGTTTGCGCAGAACATCGTCGTGGGCTTCGCCCGCCTCGACGGCCGCGTGCTCGGTGTCGTAGCCAACCAGCCCGCCGACAAAGCCGGTGTGCTAGACATCGACAGCTCGGTCAAGGCGGCGCGCTTCGTGCGCTTCTGCGACAGCTTTAACATCCCCCTGCTCGTCTTCGTCGACGTGCCCGGCTTCTTGCCCGGCACCGACCAAGAGTGGCGCGGCATCATCACCAACGGCTCGAAACTGCTCTATGCCTTCAGCGAGGCCACGGTGCCGCGCGTCACGGTCATCACACGCAAGGCCTATGGCGGTGCCTATGACGTGATGAACAGCAAGCACATCGGCGCAGACATGAACTTCGCCTGGCCCACGGCTGAGATCGCCGTCATGGGCGCTAAGGGCGCGGCTGAAATCATCTTCCGCCACGACATCGCCAGCGCGGCCGACCCCGCCGCCGCACTCGCCGAGAAGGAGGCCGAATACCTCAAGAAATTCGCCAACCCTTATCGCGCCGCCAACCGCGGCTTCGTCGACCAGGTCATCCTGCCCGAAGAGACGCGCACGAAGCTCATCCGAGCCTTCGCCAGCCTCGAGAACAAAGCCGTGCAGGGCCCCCGCCGCAAGCACGGCAACATCCCGCTCTAAGCGCAAGCCAGCGCGTCGGGCCCAGTCGGGCCCGACGTAGTTTCGCGCCATGGGCAACAGCTTTGGGCGCCGCTTCCGCATCACCACCTTTGGCGAGAGCCACGGCCCGGCCGTGGGCGTGGTCATCGACGGCTGCCCCGCAGGACTGGCCCTCGACCTCGAGGCCCTGCAGCGCGAGATGGACCGCCGCCGCCCCGGCCAGTCGCGCATCACCACACGCCGCGACGAGGCCGACACTATAGAGGTGCTCTCAGGGCTCTACGAGGGCCGCGCCACCGGCGCCCCAATCACACTTATGGTCCGCAACGCCGACCCGCGATCGGCCGACTACGACCACCTGCGTCACGCCTACCGCCCCTCGCACGCCGACTACACCTATCAGGTCAAATACGGCCACCGGGACCACCGTGGCGGCGGGCGCTCGTCGGCTCGCGAGACGGCGGCACGCGTCGCCGCCGGCGCCGTCGCCAAGCAGCTGTTGGCGCAGCAGGGCGTCGAGGTGCTCGCCTGGGTCAGCGCGGTGGGCGACATCGCCATGCCCGACGAGGTGGCCCCCGATGGCGTGGGCAGCTTCGGCCTGGCTGAGGTCGAGGCCACACCCGTGCGCTGCCCCCACCCCGCCACGGCCGATGCGATGATCGCCCGCATCGACGCTGTGCGCAAGGCTGGCGACACCATTGGCGGCATCGTCTCGGCCCGCGCCACCAGCGTGCCCGCAGGCTGGGGCGAGCCCGTCTTTGACAAACTGCACGCCGAGCTCGGCCGCGCGATCCTCTCGATTAACGCCTGCAAGGGCTTCGAATACGGCAGTGGTTTTGCAGGCACCCACCTGCTCGGCAGCGAACACAACGACCTCTTCTACCGCGACGCTGAGGGGCGCATCCGCACCCGTACCAACCACAGCGGCGGCATCCAGGGCGGCATCTCCAACGGCGAGGCCATCACCCTGCGTGCGGCTTTCAAGCCGGTGGCCACCATCCTGAGGCAGCAACCGAGCGTGGACGACACCGGGGCCGAGGTCACCGTCGAGGGTCGCGGCCGCCACGACCCCTGCGTGCTGCCCCGCGCCGTGCCCATCGTCGAGGCCATGATGGCCCTCGTGCTGGCCGACGCCATGCTTGATGCGCACTGAACCCGTGCCTAAGCCTCCGCATAGTAAGCTTCTATAAATGCAGAAGCCCCAACCTTTCGGTTGGGGCTTCTACGGTTTCAGGGTACTAACTACCGACGGAAGGCCTGGAAGGTAAAGATCCGCTCGGTTGTGGCGCCGTCGTTACGACGAGCCACCACGCGGAGCGTAACCGAACGAGGCGTACCAGTTGTAGCCGTCAACGGCGCGAGGTTGCCAGCATTGAAGCCAATGCCGACATGACGCGACGTAAGGGTGAGCGTCGTCGAGCCAGACACACTGGTGGCACTCGCCTCCAGCTCTTGCGCCAGCGTCGTTGTGTTGAACGAGAACACTTCGACGATGTCAGCAGGGGCCGACAGGTTCACCTGCAGGCGGGCGTCTGTCGATGCGTGCGCATAACGACCGACGGTTAGGTCCCACGAGGGCTGCACCAGTTGCAGCTGCGTGCCAACCGGCGGGGGGACCAGATTCGAATCCGGCACTTGGAACTGAATCCGCGTGAACGGTTCGGTCCGACGCTCGAGCGCATTCTCCTCCTCAAAGCATCCGGTGGCCAAGACCATCAGAGCTAGGGCCAAGAGAGGCTTAAAAAACTTGAGAGCTTTCATGGGTGAAAGTAGAGGGTTTGGAGGGTTTAACGCGCGCGGGTATCCCAGAAGACACGAGCAGTCAACACGCTCGGGCGAGCCGGCGTTTTCGGGTTGGCGTCGATTTCCGCCTGCGGGTAAGGCAGAACACTCGGAATCGTCGTGAGCTGAGCACCAACCGGGGCCGTCAGAATCGGGAAGCCCGTTCGACGCCAGTCAGACCACGACTCGACAGACACGCCGTAGTTCGCGATCCACTTCTCCGTGATGAGGCGCTGCAGCTGAGCAGCCGTTGAGCCACTGAGCGTGCCCGAGGGGGTCGCTAGGTAGGCGTTGATTTCGGCTGTTGGCACACCCGCTAGCTGCATGCTCGCGGTGATCGCAGCTGTGTAGGACTGCTGGGCCGTAGGTGCACCAGGCCAGGCCGTACCAAAGCGCAACGTCGCCTCTGCACGAATGAAGTTCACCTCAGCTAGGGTCATGAAGCGCTGCGGAGCTGCACCCGTGTAGTTGAAGATGCGTCCACGCCCCGTGACAGGAGCAGAGGCAGCCGTCGTGTCGCCGCGCAGGTAGATATGCGCACGCGACAGCGGCGTGGCGATCTGCGTCGGGTCGTTGTTCAGGTTGCCCACGAACACCGTAGTCGGGTCGCTCGCCGTGGCGTGGCGGCCATCCGAACGCGTGAAGTAGAAGCGGCGGCGCGGGTCCAGACGTGCGTTCATGCTATCCACCAACGTGCGGCTGGGGTAGAACTGATCTAGGCGCTGCAGCTCAAACTGGTGGATCGGATTCTGCTGGTTCGGAAGGTTCAGGAAGTTGCATCCTGCGTTTTCCGAGTTGGCATTGATGAAATCCGCCGTAGGGAGGGCCGCCAGTTGGTTCAGCAGCGTCGTCGCCTGCGTCGGGTTCACTTCGCTGTAGTGAATGGCCATACGCAGTTGAATGCTACGCGCAAACTTCCGCCAGTTCGTGCGGTTACCGCCGTAGATGAAGTCATCTGCAGCAGGCACCAGCACCGACGAGCCCGCGTTCAGATCGACGATGGCTTGATCCAGCAGCGCGTAGATCGCGGTGTAGATGGCGGCATCGTCGTCGTAGTTGGGCTGCGGAAACTGGTTCAGCTGGAACGCCTGGGTGTAGGGAATATCACCGTACAGATCGACTAGAACCTGGAAGGTATAAGCCTTCATGACCTTGGCAATGCCGGCGTACCATGGGCTGGTGGCCTGCGTGCGCGAGATGATCGCCTCTAGGTCTTGTAGATATCCAGCGTAGAAGCCGAATCGGAAGTTGTTGTTCACGTCCGTGGGCTGCACGTTGAATCGGTCGATTTCGCGCGTCTGCACCCCGAGCTGACCTTGCCCAGAGAACTGCTGCATGTAAATCGACGAATACCGATGGATGTCGCTACCCATGTGGAAGCCCATCGACAGCGTGGTGCTGGCCATAAGCGTGCGGGCAGGCACATCGACCGGGTTGTTCGGGTCGGTGTTGATGTCCAGATACTCGGGTGCGCAGCTGGGAACCAGCAGGACCGCCAAGCTCAAGACGAGAAGACGAAGGTATTTCATGACCTTTCGGTGTTGTAGAGTTTAGAAGCTGACTTTCAGGAGGAAGCCATAGGTGCGAGCCTGCGGCAGTGCGTTGAATTCGAGGCCCTGCGTGTTCGACTGACCCAAAGCATTGGTCTCGGGGTCGAAGTGCGGGAAGTTGGGGGCCCACAGCCAGAGGTTGCGGCCAAACACACTCAATTCGAGGCGGTTCAGCTTAAGCTTGTCCGTGATCGTTTGCGGGAACGCATAGGCGATGCTCAGTTCGCGCAGGCGAATCCAAGAACCGTCAAACACGAGCGCACGACCACCACCGAAGAGGAACACGTTGCCCCAATAGGCTTCGCTCGTCAGCTGCACACCGTTTGCGATCGGTTGGCCATCGCCACCCAGGATCACGTTGCCGTTGGCATCTGCGCGCCAGCCTTCGATGACATAGGTGCGCTGGCGATCGCCGGTCTCTTCGGCGGCGCCGCTACGACGCATGTCGAGGATGTTACGCGAAACGATGTCGCCACCACGGCGCAGGTCAAAGAGGAAGTAGAGCGAGAAGCCCTTATAGCGCAGCGTGTTGCCCACGCCAGCCGTCCAATCGGGGTTCGGATCGCCGATGGGCACGTTCGTAGGTGCGAACGAAGGCAGACCGGTCGGGCCCAGTAGCGGGCGACCATCGGTGTGACGACGCACGTCAGCACCAAACAGCAGACCATAGGGCTCGCCAGCAGCTAGACGACCCTGCGGGGTCACGAAGCCACCCAGGAAGATGTTGGGCACACCCTCGGCAAGCGAGACCACCGTGTTCTTGATGGTCGTCCAGTTGGCGTCGATCGTCCAGGTGAAGTTGCGGGTCTGAACCGGCGTAGCTGACAGCTCAAGCTCCCAACCTGAGGTTTCCATCTCGCCCGCGTTGCGAATCTGGCTCGTGAAGCCCGTCGTCGCAGGGGCCGGCACCGCTAGGATGATATCCGTGGTGTTCGTACGGAAGTAGTTCACGTCGAAACGAATCCGGCTCTCCCAGAACTTGAACTCAGCACCGATTTCACGCGAGGTGGTGAACTCCGGACCGATGTTGGGGTTACCCGCCGCGTTGCCTAGGCTAAAGCCGGCCTGACCCGCCACCGGGAAGGTGATGTTCGGGCCAAAACCGTCACCCGGGTTCGCCTGACCATAGACATCGTTGAACAGGTACACACCGGGGGCGCGACCGACCTTGGTCCAGTTGCCACGGATGGTGAGGCCGGACAGTATCTTGTTCTTGATATCCGGCACGATGTTCATCACATCGATCGAGGCACCGACGCGGGGGTAGAAGAACACCCGGTTGTCTTTGGGCAGCGTCGATGACCAGTCAAAACGACCAGCTAGCGAGATGGTGCCCCACTTCTTATAGTTGAAGTTGGCTTCACCATACAAACCGATTAGGCGCTGCTGCGACTCGGCATCAGTGGGCACGAAGGTGGTCGTGTTGTTGATGTCACGCAGACCCGGAACGACGAGGCCCTGGCCAATGACACGGCGGAAGCGGGTGCGCTGATCGAGCACCTCATTGCCCACCAGAATGTCGAGGGTGATATCGTCATTGATCTTGGGCGTGAAGAACACGCTCAAAAACGAGTTGTTGCGCTGACTAAAGTTGTCGTCTTGCATCATCGCGCCCACCGTCAGCGGCGAGGCGGTGTTGGCCTGACCACGACGACCCAGCGGATCGAGATACTCGTTCTGCTCGAAGAACGCATCCGTACCGACGCGCCACTGAGCACGAATCCAGTCGTTGAAGGTATAGGTGATGGTCGTGTTCGCGATCACGCGGTTCACACGGTCATCATACAGGATGTACTTCAGCGACCAGTAGGGGTTGTCGGCCGTGCCGTAGAACACTTGGTTGCCAGCAGCATCTTCAAACGGAATGCCCGACAGGTCATAGCTACGCGGCGTAAACCACGAACGGAAGAACGGGTTCGAGAGCTGGTTGCCCTGCTGCGAACGACGCGATACGTTGTTGATGTACTGCACGTTGATGCCAACCGTCAGCTTCGAGGTGAAGAAGTAGTTGCCGTTCACGCCGAAGTTGTGGCGAGAAAGGTCGTTACCGTCCAGGAAGCCGATTTCGCGTGTGTTACCGTAGGAGAAGCGGTAGTTACCTTTTTCGCCACCACCCGAGATGCCAACCGTCGTCGAGAACTGGTTGCCCGTGCGGAAGATGTCGCGCACGTTGTCGGGGTAGGCTTGCAGGGTCGAGGGCAAACCGCGGAAGTCGGTCACAGCTTGACCAGCGATGCGCGGGCCCCACGAGAAGTCGTTGATGGGGTTGAAGAAACCAGCGGCACCCTGGGCATACTCGTTCTGATACTTCGGCAAACGCGAGGGCTCCACAGCTTGGAACGAGGTCGTGATGTCAACACCGATACCCTTCTTGGCAGCGCCTTTTTTGGTTGTAATCTCAATGGCACCTGACACGGCGCGCGAACCATAGAGAATGGCAGCAGCAGGGCCTTTGAGCACGTTCACTTTTTCGATTTCATCCGGGTTGAGGTCAATGCCACGGTTGGAGTTTGACACGCCAGTCTGCAGCGCGTTGCCACCGCCGCCGTTGTCGATCGGAATACCGTCGATCACAAAAAGCGGCTGGTTGCTACCCGTGAACGTGGTGAAGCCCCGAATGAAGATGGCCGCAGAAGAACCGACCATACCGTTGGAGCCCGACACACGCAGACCCGCCACCTTGGCCGTCAGCGCGTTCGACACGTTGGTCTGCCGGATATCCGAAACAGCATCACCCTTTAGCTGCGTCACCGAGTAGGCGAGTTCACCCTTGCGTTTCTCAACGCCCAGGGCGGTCACCACCACCTCATCGAGGCTGCTGGTCTCGTCTTGCAACGAGACGTTGATGCTCGACGTGGCCGCTGTTACAGCGACTTCTTGGTTGGCATACCCCACATAGCTGATGCGAACCACCACGTTGGCCGTGGGGTCAGCATCTACTGCGAAGTTGCCATTGACGTCCGTGTAAGTGCCCGAGAGCACCTTGTTGGTGGCGCGGTCGACCACCGATACCGTCGCCCCGAGCAGCGGTTGCCCACTGGAATCGAGTACGCGGCCCGTGATCCGACGCGTTTGCGCCGTTGGTGCGGCTTGGTCACCGCCCGCTCCACGCGTCCGCACGTCGCCTTGGCCGAAAGCGGCCCCGGCGTACATGCAGAGCAGGAGTATTGCGAAGAGCTGTTTCATAGCGTGTTAATGGTAGATTAACCAAGGCCAAAGAAAGCATCAAATCCAACCCTGTGTGCAAGACCGGCACGAAAAAAGCCCTCTTTTTAACACCAACCCATCGTCTAAGCCATGATTTCTCAAATCGATTGCGAAATCGGTAAATCAACTGCCACAACGATTAAAAAACCTTAACGCTTAACACAGCTTCAGATATCCCCCCAATGGGGCGGGGGTGAAATCCGGTCGGTCGGTATTCTAGTCCGCTGATTATCATTCAATTAAGCATCGTCAACCGAAGCCACCACGCAGGCTTAGACTAAAACACTCGGTCCTCCGGCTTGCATACTATTAAGGCTAGCCACCCGACCCTGACGGCCAGTCCCTCTGGGCACAAGTGCTCCAACGGTCCTGCTTTCCGCTTGGCGAGGCATGGCCCTACCTGCGCCCGCGCTATCTTGCAGCCCGTTTTCTCACCACCCTATCTATCTGCTGCTATGGCTGAGGCGATCGAAATGCCCAAGATGAGCGACACCATGACCGAGGGCGTCATCGTCTCGTGGCTGGCCAAAGAGGGCGACAAGGTCAAGGCCGGCAATGTGCTCGCCGAGGTCGAGACCGACAAGGCCACGATGGAGCTTGAGTCCTACTTCGATGGGGTGCTGCTGCACATCGCCCGCCCGGCGGGCAGCTCGGTGCCCGTGGGTGCCCTCATCGCCATCGTCGGACAGCAGGGCGAGAACGTGCAGCCTTTAATAGATAAGTACGCAGCGGCGACCCCCCCCGCCGCCGCTGCAGCGGCCCCTGCCCCAGTGGCCGCCGCTGCGGCGCCCGCCCCTGTGGCCGCCCCCAAGTCCATTCCGATGACCGCTGCTCCGGCCCCCGTGGCTGCCCCGGTCGTGGCCAACGGCGCCACCGACCGCGTCAAGGCCTCGCCCCTGGCCCGCGCCCTCGCCACCGAGCGCGGCATCGACCTGCGCCACCTGGCCGGCACCGGCGAGGGCG
>VYMD01000338.1_pt1 | contig 12146 bp, 16 predicted proteins | sample 5115311 | NCBI WGS metagenome assembly VYMD01 (sample SAMN12291779, study PRJNA351875) | freshwater metagenome | isolation source: freshwater lake | place: USA: Michigan, Wintergreen Lake | collected 2013-08-08
CCTGAAGTATTTGACCGCAAAACCTCTTCACGACGTTCTGCGTGGTTCGATTCCTATATGACAACCATGCTGGAACGCGATGCCCGCGACCTCACCCGTATTGACGCAGTACAGCATCTCCAGCAAGTTGTCTCCTTAGCAGCTGCTCGTACCGCTTCGATTGTAAATTTTTCAGAAATTTCGCGTTCTCTTCAAATGCCTCTAACCTCGCTTAAACGCTACATGAACATCGTGGAAATGCTCTATTTCACCACAGAACTTCCGGCGTGGTCGGCAAATTTTAGCAAGCGTTTGGTAAAATCGCCCAAACTGCATATCACCGATACCGGGCTTGCTGCCTACCTCCTTGGCGCGAACCCCGCACGGCTTCGGGCAGACCGCAAACTTTTCGGACAGATTCTCGAAACCTTTGTTGTCATGGAACTCAAAAAGCATTGTTCGTGGTTTGATGAGCCGTTGCGGATGTTTCACCTCCACGCGCAAAACGGCTTGGAGATTGATATTCTGCTCGAAAATATGCGTGGCGAACTTGTTGCCATTGAAGTAAAATCCGGCGCAACTGTCAGCGCAAACGACGCAAAGCCGCTTAAAACCTTCGCTTCACTGCAAAATGCGAAACTGCAAGCAGGAATTATGCTCTACACAGGTGATTCGATTGTGCCGCTTGGTGAGAATGTTTGGGCTGTGCCGATTTCGAGTTTGCTTTAGCCCAGAAGCCGCATTAAACCTCATGAACCTTCCACAGCCCTTCAAGATTTGCCATATATCGTCCGGGCTGAAATTCACCGATGCCCGCAATAAGCAACATCTGGAAAGCCGCATCCGTGCTGGGTATGAGGTAAAAATACAGATTCAACCCATCCTTACCACGAAAACCGCCAAACTCATTTGCAGGGCGCATAAAACCTTGCTCTTCGATAATTTTCTCGAAAGATTCCGTTGCCAGAAGTTTGGGTAATTTTTTCACGTCATGCCGCACCACATCTTGCGTGGAGCATTGCCACACCTCGCCCTCCGCTTCGATGCTGATGGTGTATTCCCAGATTTCAGGTTCTTGTCCGTCAAAGGCAGTAAGGCATTCGCTCAGAAGGTTGTTGTCGCGTATTTGGAGCATGATTGGTGTGAGTGAAGAAAGGTGTAAATGCTGGGTTAATTACACATTATTGTAACAAAAAAAAAACGCTGACGACACTGCCGAGTTCAAACCACCGCGCCATGCAACCAAAGCGCATAAAACCTGTATCTCGGATTTGAAAGACCTTTGGCATTTGAACCTTGAGTCGTAACAAAAAGAGCCTTTATTCTTGAATTTTGACCTTTACCCGTTGAGATTTGAACGTTTCGGTTTTGTACCTTAAAAGGGTATGGTTTCCTCCCACCAGGGGAAGCGCTCTTTAGCCCATGAGCGTGGGAGTTGCGTAAGGCGGTTTTCGTGTCGTCAGCGTGAGTTTTCATACCTCCACAAGCGTAACCGCATTTATCTCCGAAAGCACCGCATCTACTTCGCTCTCGAACTCGCTTATTTCCTGCTCTATCGTGCTGGCGGTCGCTTCGATTTTCAATGGGTCAATCAGCAACCATTCGTTACTTTCCAGAAACGGCTTGCGGACTGCCTCCATGTCGTCTTTCGTGATTTTTACGTTGTCCTTGCCGAAAGTGGCTTCCAGAACTTTTTGCAAATTCTGTTCGACAAGCAAATTTTTCGTTTCCAAATCCGCCCGCGCCCTTCCGTACTTGATTTTCAGGTCTTCAACGAGTGCTTTTTTGTGGCTGATAATCGTTTTGTAGGTAATTGCGTCGGCAATGCTCATCGTTTTTCCGGCAATCGTAACGTTTGTTTTGGCGTTTGCCTCCACAATCGCTGTTTTGATGCGGACTTTGCGCTCAATCAAATCGTTAATCGCCTGAAACTTCGATTGCGCTAGGCTTGCAAAGGTCTCATCGTCGGTAACGCGATTGATAAGTTTGCCCTTTTGCTTTACGCCAACGGGTTCGAGTTCTTTGGTGAGTTTGATAACTTTGCTGTCAAGGAGTTTGAGTTCCGCCAAAGCCCGATGTAAGCTGATTTTCATGGTGTTTTTGTGATGAATGGTGAGAATTGATGCGGGTTTGCTAATCCACAAACACTTCTTCTTTTGTGATAATAATCGTCTCGTTGATGCGCTGTATCGTGAACTGCTTTCGCGGCTTGCCTTTTTTGCCTCCGCCAACATAATTGTTGGAAAAAACCAGTCTGTTTTCTTCCTTCGTTATGAGACGAATAGTATCGTCAAAGCTATTGTCAAAGCCTTGTTGTTGCGAAGGTTCCAAATGAGAAATTGCGTTCAAAAAATGATACGCTTCCGCAAGCGACCAGTCGGGATGAATCAGTAAATAATTATCCTGTTCGTAGAGAGTATCAAACGGAAACTCAAATACCACGCCACCGCCATACACAGCGCGGGCGAAGTGGCGCAAGGGGTAAACACCGCGACGCTTGTATCTTTCAAAGTCCATGTCATTGAATTTTGGCTGGTCAAACTTCAGTTCCAATCTGCTACGTGTTCGCTCAAGATATTGTTGAATGCTTTCGAGAACGCGATGAGTGGTTGTATCAACGAGTAGAGGCAGATCTTTGGAAAGGTACAGCGACGGGATGTAACCAGTTCCTTCAACGTAAATCCAATGCGCCGTTTCATTCCACGCTGGAAACACTGTTTCCGTGGTTGCATTGGTCATACTCTGGCTTTTGCAAATGCTTATGCTCACCGTGTCTTTTCCCCTCTGGTTATGAGCTTTGAAAATAACCAAATCGCCATAGTTCTTAAATCCTACCTGTTTCGATTTCATATCGGCGTGTTCTCTCACCGGAACACCATTCCACGCGCAGATATACCGAAATTCTCGCGGTGTTGGTTGTGCGAAAAGGGTTGTGCAGACTGCAAACAGGAGCGCAAGTAGGAGCGATAGCCTTGCTGGGAAGCGAGACCCTCGCACTTTACGGATTTTCTTTTTTTTATCCTTCATAATTCATCCTTTCTTACTCACACCCTCCCGGGTCAGCACTGATGCGCCAATAGACCAACCCATCAATCTTCACGAACATCTTTGTCAGATTCTCTTCCACCGCCACGACCGCAATATCACTCATGCTCACCGTCTTGTATTCATGCGCTGTTCCAAGGTTTTCGGTGAAAATTTTCAGCCCTGTTCGTGTAACATTTTTGCCTGTTTTTGGGTCTCGGTATGTTGCGCCCGGAATTTTCCTCACAAAATCTTTTGCATATATTTCCATCTCTATCTTGTTGCCAGCAATGAGGTTAAATCTGCCCGAATACCCAAGATTTTTGCGATAGACGCTTTCCGCGACTTGATTTGCCTTAAATGCGAAGGATTTATCGCTTTGGTAGAAAGAAAACCGCTCTCGGTAGCCTGAAGCAACGGTCGAAGTACCTTCCTGCCAGCACCCATGCAGTGTTCTCATGTATTCCGATTCCGTTGAAGTGGCATTAAAGCGAATTGCAAGGCAGTTTTTTATCGCGTTGATAAGATAGATATTGCTCTTTTCTACGTCATTTAGCGGCACTTCAGAACTTGTAATGCGCGGCTCGTACCAAGGAAATTGCTTGAAATACGTCGTCAAAGAATCATTCGCAAACCGCGCTCCATGCCGTGCGTAGAGGTGATTCACGAGCAAGCGCAACTCCCACGCAGACAAGTATGCAAGCTCTTCTTCGGGAAACGGCATCCAAGAAATTGTTCCGCCGTCTTCGATAAAACGGTTTGCCAGCGCGTTAAAATGCAGTCCTGTTTTCTTGTCAAAAAATGGAGGCATAGTTTTTTTCGGTGCATTGTTTTTGCTTTGTGCGATGAGCAAAAACGGCGTTATGACTAATGCGACGAGCAAAATCACATAATGAATGATATGATTGTTTATTCTCACGACGAGTGTTCTTTTTTCGTGTTGGTTCGTACAAATTTCACGCAAAGCGCATGAATGGTTGCTTTTGTGAGTGTGAAATTACCGCAAAAAAAATCAAAAAAACTTTTTCTTTAATGGGCGGTGGGCTTTCCTTTATATCTGCAACGCTTTCTCGAACAAGTGCGGTGATATTCTCAAAGCCTGATGATTCCTTGCTTACGAGGGATTTTTTTTGTTTGTTTTGGAGAGTTTTTCATGGTATGTTCATAGAGAAGTTTGCTCCTTCTTATCTGAAACAATCATTGCTCATGCAAACCGAATTTGCTCATTCGCTCGACTTTTCTAACCAACGCTTGGAAACATTACCGGAAGCCATTTTTGCTCACAACCCAGATGTGGAGCGGCTTGTCATTGGCGACACGTTTACTGCGGAGACAGACACGACACAAGAATTGCTGGATGAAGACTGGCGTTACGGGAATATGCTGAAATCAATTTCTCCCAAGATTGCAACGCTGAAACGGCTGAAACACGTGGATTTGCGCGGGAATTGGCTGGAAACGCTGTCGCTGAACGGCATGAATCACTTGGAATATCTGAACGTCGAGCGGAATTTTTTGCGTGAGGTGGAACTGACGAATCTGCCCCGTTTGGAAGTGGTGAATTGCTATCGCAATGACATCGAACAACTACGACTGAGCGATTTGCATAGCCTGAAAACGCTGCGACTAGGCGAGAACTCGCTTCGGCACATTACGCTTGAAAATTTTCCCTCGCTTGAACACGTCAGTTTGCAATGGAACAAGCTCCAAGGCGTGGAATTACGCGGCTTGCCGAACCTTATTTCCCTCGACCTCAGCAACAACCGCCTCACGCACTTGCATTTGCAGGAACTTCCCCGTTTGCAACGATTGAATGTAACGAAAAACTTCCTACAAAGCCTGAATGTAAGCGGTCTGCCGGAATTGCATACGGTTTATCAGAAGGATAATTTTTTGTGATTTGCCAATCAAAATACGAATCAAAATCTCTTGAAAGCCGCATGGAATCTTCGTTAGAACAAACTCGCACACATTGGGAAAGACTTGCTTCGTCATATTCCGAAGAAGAGGCTTTTGCCACCGCGCAAGCATTGACAAGCTCTGCGGGCAACGACAAAACGCGATTGGAAGAAGCCGTTGTCGCGTATTCTGTGCTTGGTGAACATTACGAAGCGCGTGAACACGAGTGTGAGCGGCACATTGCGGAAATCTACACGGTATTGGGCGAGAAGGAAATGGCGGCAATTTTTTATGCAATGTCTGAGGAAGCAGGATTACTGGAAACCTCTGGTTTTATGCCGGATTGGTGGAATCGGGCGTAGTAAAGCAGAAATTACAACGCTTGAATTTCATCTTCTGAAAGCCCGGTAATATCAGCGATTTCAGCTATGGCAACATTTTTCGCACGTAATTTTTGCGCAATGATACGCTGTTGCTTTTTCTCACCATCGCTAAACGCAGTATCCACGATGTTGATAGAATCTCGAAATACTTTCAAACTTTGTTGGTAACGTTCAAATTCACCAACGCGCATACTCGCAATTTCAGCTTTCTCGAAGGCTTGTGCAAATACTTCATCGTGAAAAATTGACGGAATGGTTTCAAAATCTTCCAAATGTTTAATGAAGTACAACCAAGCATCTAAGCGGGTTTGCAGCTCTTTTTCTGTTTTTTGAAAATTCGGCATCTCCAAGTAAATGTACGTCAATTTGTCGTAAAACACCGTTCCATGCTGATTTTTAAGGTTAATCGTATGAACAACATCATTTTTTTCGGCTTCTAAAAGGTAATCGGTAAATCGAAAATCTAATATCCCAATGCAGTACACAGCCTTCAAACTAAAGTCCCAAAGCCCTTTTTCCGCTTGCTCAATGATGGGAAATGTGGAATAATAAATTGTCCGTTCTTTGAAGAAATTTTGCTTTGCCTTTTGCAATTCAACAATAAATTTTTCGCCATGCTCATTTTCACAGTAAATATCATAGACGGCGCGGCGTTCAATTTCACTACGTCCCAACTGCTCGGCGTTCTTAAAGGTAAGGTCAATAATGGTATTGGAATCTGGCAATAACGCATTGAGAAAATCTATCAGAAGTGGCTTACTTGCTTCTTCTCCGAAGATTTTCTTAAAACCAAAATCTGTAAATGGGTTGAGATATTTTGCTTTCATAATCGCCTCATTCGTGAGAAAATGATTGACTATTGCAATTTGCAAAAAATCACCCGCTAATCCTATTTGTAGAAAAACCGCATGAATACTGAATCCACTCCATTCTCAAACCTTCTCGAAGAATGTACCCGCACAGCAAGACCATTTATTGCTGGGGCGCACAGCAGTTTTTACGAAAAACACATCACCATCAAGGAAATATCGCATCTTGAGGAGATTTTGCTTTCGTGGAATCACATCGAATCGGCGACCATTCAGGATTTGCCAAATCTTGTGAAACTCGACCTCAGTTCTTGCGGATTACAACGATTGCATCTCAAAAATTTGCCGAAACTTGCGGTGCTTGATCTGAGCGGTAACAGCTTGCACAATTTAGACTTGCAGGGTTTACCAAACTTGCTTGAAGTGGATGCTTCCAGCAACGATGTTTTGGAGATATTACAATTAAGTAATCTGCCGTATCTACGCTCACTTGATTGTAGTTGTAATCGGCTTACTACCGTGCGTTTGGAGGATCTTCCGCGTTTGCAAAGCGCAGGTTTTTCCGATAACCCTATCAGCAAACTTTCGGTCAAAAATGTTCCGCTCCTGAAATCTCTCCAGCTCGAAGGCGCACAAATGCTTGCGTTGTCGCTTTCTGATTTGCCACGTTTGGAGGTGCTTGAATGCCGCAAAGGACGATTGGAAAAACTTACGCTGAAAAATCTCCCTTCCCTTTTTAGGCTAGAAGCATCCTCAAACGCGCTTCAATCCGTGCTTTTGGAGAACTTGCCCGAACTTCGTGTGCTGAATCTTGGTGCTAACAACCTTTCGCACGTGGAAACACGCCATGTTCCGAATGTTCAATACTGTACTCTCGGCGGTAATCCGATGGAACATTTTTCATCAAAGCAGTTTCCGAATGTGGTGGAACTCCGCATAGAATCGAATTGCATCAAGCATTTGACCTTGACCGATATGCCACTGTTGTCCATTGTTTTTGCGACAAAAGGGCAGATTCAATCGCTCACAATGCGCAATCTTCCTCGCTTCACGCAAGGACGCTTTCACGGCAACGGGATTACGCACATCGAATGCGAAGATTGCCCGCAGTTAAAGAGTTTGGATTTGATTTGTAATTTTCTCACGAACCTTGATTTTGTGCGGGACGTACCGAGTTTGGAGCATATTTGGTTAGTCGGAAATCCGCATATTCCCATTCCCAAAGAAGCACTGACGGAGAACGGCTCGACGTGGCGGAATTGTATCGGTGAGGTGCGGGAGTATTTGGCGGGAAGCGCAATATGACCCTTATCATCAGCATTATTCCCAAAGCAAACAGCGAAATCAACACCAAAGAGCTTGAAGAGCGCGTACAACCTCCGCACAACAATCTTTTCGGCGTGGAATCGTGGCGGTATGCGGTCTGGGGGCATGACATCATCCGCAGACTTGGCTGCCCAATGCTGTATTCGCTCAAGAACTCGAATATCTATGCTTTCGATGAAAATTTGGACGCGCTCCGCGCTGAATTGGAGACTATTCAAGCACACAGTGGGGAAATTGCCGCTGAGACTGGTGTGGGCGAGCCAAGTGCAATTCGCTTTCGCTGTGACAATGCTTTAGAAATGCTTCAAATCGTAGATACGGAGCGGGCTTCCGTCGGAATTGCCATTGAATAAATCTTTACAAAATGAACAAAAAACGCACCCTCCGCATAATTCATAGAAACCGAAGCCCACTCATGTTCTCGTTGTAGGAAAAATACGCGCTCTCCTAAAAAAAGCACGATAAACCTTCGTATATTTATTGAGTTACAGATTCATCACGAAGCAAGCCCGATACCATGAAAAATATTGCTACAATAGAACCATTATTCAATAAAATCAAGAACTTATCCCCTCAAACTCTCTCTCTGCTTTTACCGTACACTACTGAAATTGTGTTAAAAAAACATGAGTATTTTGTTAAGGAAGGCGAGGTCTCCCGTGAGGTGGGGATTCTTGTTCAAGGTATCGTTCGTTCATTTTTTCTGACAAATGAAGGAAATGAATACAACAAAAATCTCTTTGCTGCTCCAGATATTATTGGTTCGTATGTTTCACTCATCACCGGAGAGCCAAACCGCTTGCCACAGCAAGCCCTGACTGATTGTATTGTCCTCAAAATCCCCTTCTCCATTATTGAAAAATTGTCGGAAAACAGTATTGAAATTGAACGCCTTCGGCGAAAAATTGCCGAGCATTTTTTTGTGCTAAAAGAAAAGCGTGAACTTGAAATAGCAATTTTGCAGGCGGAAGAACGCTATGTCATCTTCCGCGAAGAGTTCAAAGGGGTCGAAGACTTAATTCCTCAGTATCATATTGCATCCTATCTCGGCATTAGCGCAACGCAACTGAGCCGCATCCGCAACAAAATGAGTCGGAGAAAGTAAATCTTTACCTATGTAAATGAAATTCTCGTGTGCGGGCTGTAGTTTTGCAGTATTGGTAAATCAATATTGTCTAATTTCAAAACGAGAGTCACAATGAGAAACAAAGAATTTCCTTTTTTCACCGGCTTGTTTATCGTAGCAGCCGCATGGAATCTTATCGGCGCAGGGTTTGGGTATTTTAATACCGAATATACCTTTCAAGGATTATTTGGCAGAGAGCTGAACGACCCTTTGTTTTATGAGGTGTACAAAGGCGCGTGGGGAACAACTTTTATGTTCTTTTTTGGGTATTTGCTAGTTGCTTACAACCCGATAAAACATACGGGAGTGGCACTTATTGGAGGAGTCGGGAAATTATCATTTGCCATAGCTGAACTGCAACTCTTTCTCTCAGGGCTTGCAAACTCAAAAATACTCATTGTCGTTGTGGGTGATTTTGTGTTCTGTGCCTTCTTTGCGTATTACTTTTTCAAATTACTTACCAGCAAAAAAGCCATATTCTGAAGGTCGTACTCTATGAAAACATTCCTTTTGATATTTCTTGCAATCATTGGCATAGGAAAACTCCACGCCCAGCAATCATGGAAATCCGCACTGGACGATGATGGCATCAAAGTCTTTGTCGGTGAAGTTTCCAATAGCGATTATTATGCGTTTAAGGCAATAATGTCCGTCAAAACAACAGAAGCAGAGGTTCTCAAAAATCTCAAAGATGTGAATAAATATCCTGAATGGTTCGCATTTACGGCATCAGCACGGCTTATGTCGAAATCAGATACTGAACAGTCATTTTTCATGGAAACAGATTATCCATGGCCCTTCTCAAATGAATGTATGAATTATCAAATGAATTTTGAGAAACTCCAAGGCACCAGCATAAAAGTATCTATCACAGGAACGCCCAATAATGTGCAATGTCCTTTGACGCTGAAAAAAGCAAGTGGTTATATTTTGCTTGAACCGGAGCAAGGCTCCACAAGAATAACGTATTATTTCCACTCCGAACCGTCGCAGAATATCCCACCGTGGTTAATCAATCCGAGGATACACGAAATGCCGTATCAAACATTCAAAGCATTGAGAAAAAGGTTACATACCTAATTCTTGTGCGACAACAAATCCTCAAAGCCGCTTCAAAACAGGGTTTTGGGGATGTTGGTTTATATTCGGTAGGTTTGCACTATGAACAAAAAACGCTATCTCCGTATCATCCATGAAAACGATGGCGGAACCCTGCAAGCCGCACAAAACCTTGCTGCAATGCTCGTGCAAGAGTTTCCCACCGTAACGATTGATGCTCCTCTTTCGGTACATCCGCGCGGTGGGTTTATTTTGCTTTGCGCATTTGCGGATGCGGAGATTGAAGCAGTAGCGCGGTTTTTGAGCAAGCATGGTTGGCGAATTTGCTTTTGAAACAGCGATTTTGCCTACTTTTCACGCTGAATGCTCAGTACAGCCTCCAATGGCACATCAAGTGCCTCGGAAATTTGCTCCGGCGAAAGTCCCAAATCAAGGAGTTTTGGAATGCCTTCTAATTTTCCTTCTAACTTTCCTTCCAATTTCCCTTCCAATTTCCCTTCTAACTTTCCTTCCAATTTTGCCTGAGCAGCCCTTTCATCGCCATATTGCTGAAAAGCAAGGCTTTCGTGGATGTCGTCAAAGATTTCTACGGTGTTTATCATGGCGCGTACCTCGTCGAGTGATAAATTTTTGTATTTGCTGGTGTACAAACTTACAAATAAATCACGGAACATAATTTGCAATGCCCTATTTTTTGTCCGAGCAATCGTAGAGCCGAGCGTGGGAATAAGTGCATCATCAACCGCCCTATTTTCGGGCGTTACCGTGATTTGCATCAGCATATATGCGCTTTGCTCTTCGGGCGAAATCTCTTCATCATTTGCCGTAAGAGCTTCGTCCAAATAGACAACATCTATCGCGCCGCCTGTGCGCAGCAGCGACCATACTCCCGCATCGGTGTCCAGTGCGCGAGAACTCAGCACCAGCACCATTTGAAACCGCGATAGTTCCGGCATTTGCAGGTGCAACAGAGCCGTTTCGCTCACAAGCCGCGTGTAGATGAGCTTATCTGCCCAAAACTGCACTTCGCAGACGATGACAGGCGCATCCGGCGGCGCACCCTCGTCTGGAAGCAAGATTCCATCGGTGCGCTGGGCTTTTTCTTTGAGTTCTACCGATTGGAAGCGGTACGGCACACCGCGCAAAGCGTCCAAGTGCGCCAAACGCAGTAATAACGAGGGCTGCGCTTCCAAAAGTTTGTAAAAAAGGGTGTCGGTTTTCATGGGCTGTGTTGGGATAAATGTCTGGCTCAAATATGCACAATTTCTGCCGAGATTTTCACATCGAATTGCTGCCAGTGCACACGCCCAAAGGTTTTTCTGAAAACAACGATGTTGTGCTGATAGTGATAAAATTGGCATTTGCCTATGACAACGATTTTGTGTAGATTCAATAATGAAATCAACAGTGTACATCGAAACAACGATTTTCAGCTACCTTACAGCCCGCTTGAGTGCTGATTTGATTGTCGCAGGGCATCAAAAAATCACGGAACTCTGGTGGGAAGAGCGGCGAGAAAATTTTGAATGCGTTATCTCTCAAATTGTATTGAATGAAATCGCTCGTGGAGATGCACAAGCAGCGCAGCGTCGAATGGAAAAAGCGTTCGGCATTTCACTGCTTAAAGTAAATCACGTTGCAGAAGATTTGTCGGCTCGTTTAGTTGAAGAAGGCGCATTACCGAGAAAAGCTGCGATTGATGCACTTCACATTTCGATTGCTGCAATCCATCAGATTGATTTTTTGCTGACATGGAATTGTACACATATCGCAAATGCACAAGCACGTCCGAAGATAGAAAATATCATCAGAGCGGCAGGTTTTAAGCCGCCAATTATAGCAACCCCAGAAGAATTGTGAGGAAACAATGTGGCAAGACCCAATAGTAGAAGAAGTACGCAAAGTGCGCGAAGAATACGCGGCTTCGCTCAATTATGACCTCAAGGCTATTGTTGCCGAACTTCTGAAGCAACAAGAGGCAAATGCAGATAAATTAGTAGATTTCTCGGAAGAATTCGTAGAAGCAGTGTAACGTACTCGAATACACCCTCACCTCCCCCCAACCCGCACCAACACACCCTCCGAATGACTCGAAAACTCCGGCGCGTACATAGACTGCACCGTCGTAATGCCGTTTTGGAACGTGCCTTCATGCGTAACGCGCAGCGCGTACTCGAAAACCCAGACACCGTGCGGCAGAGAGCCGATAAAGAAATTCGCCGACGCATCCCGCATTGTTTCGTAATAGCCCAAACCCGATTGCCATTTGTAACCGGAAATAACCGTCATTGGCTCCAAACCCGCACCACGCATATCGTGGAGATGAATGTACTCCATTGCGCGGTCGCATTCAAGCACTATCCGCACGTTCACCACATCACCCACGCGAAGCGCGGTTTTATCCGTGATTGGCTCTAATTCAAGACCCTTGGCGGTTGCATTTTGGCGAAAGAGGTATTTGGTAAGCGAAAGCGGCGTTGTTGCGGGCGAAATCTTGTCCAAACGCTCGAAATACTGCCAATACAAGCCGCCCCACGCCGT
>VYMD01000343.1_pt1 | contig 12023 bp, 7 predicted proteins | sample 5115311 | NCBI WGS metagenome assembly VYMD01 (sample SAMN12291779, study PRJNA351875) | freshwater metagenome | isolation source: freshwater lake | place: USA: Michigan, Wintergreen Lake | collected 2013-08-08
GTCATTCCTTGCTTGCAGGCAGAAACGACTCCTCAACTTCTAGGGCAACTGCTTTTCTTGATGCCCTTGCAAAGCCGCTTCATGGCTAACGAGAACTGTCAAAACTACTGTATTGATTACGGAAATTTTACCAATGAAAGCACGGTATTTTCGTATGTTTGTATCGTATGTTCTACCGAATGTTCTACAATGGTTATACAAAAATTGTTTACACAAGAACTATATCGGATTGTAAGATTTAATGCTATTGCCTTTCTTGTTACAAGGCATACAATCACGCTTTGCAAGAGTTTTGTTTTCACGGTTAAACACATTTCCACTCTTCTTGCCCCTGTCGTGCTTTTCTTGGCAGTATCTCATTGTTCCATGCCTCAATTACAAGCAGAGTCGCCCTCCAACGGCAGTATTGACTCGTTAGAACGACAAATTTCCGCACTTCCTTCTGATAAATCAAAGGCGGACGCTATCATTGCGCTTGCTTTGGAACATTGGAATATGGGCATTGAGGAAGAAATGTTGCAAGAACATTTGAAAACCCTCAAAACAATTACCGAACGCTTGAAATACCGAAAAGGTCATGCGTATTGGCTCATTGCTATGGCTAGATATTATGAAAAGCGGGATAATATCAAATTTGGTAAATTTGCCTACGATGCGCTTGAACGTATCAACGAGTTTCAAGACCCCACAGGCAGGGCGCTGGCTGAAAAGAACATTGCTTCCTTTCATTTTTACGCTGCCGATTATGACCTTGCTACCCGCTATTTTCAACAAGCATTGGAGCGATTTCAAGAAACGAATAATCGCCCACAAACCGCATGGACACTGTATTCTCTGGCAATAATTTATGGGTATCAGGGGAACTACGTCTATTCTCTTTCGCATCAATTCAAGGCATTACGAATCTTTGAGACCTTGAACATTCGGCACGGAATAGCAGCATCTAATGAGGATTTAGGCATTGCACTTTTGCAAATCGGTAGCATAGGCAAGGCGCTTGAATACCTTCAAAAAGCCGGAGAGGAATACCGTGAATCGCTAAAAGGCACAGAACTTGAGCGGTTAGCGAGCATTTACATCAATATCGCGTCTTGCAAACAGCAACAAGGCTCACTTGTCGAAGCGCTTGATTATCTTGCCAAAGCAAAGCAATACACACTGAAACCTCAAACAACTCAAGGCTTTCTGGCACGCTCTTCGCTGGCGGATGCACTAGGGAACATCGCCCAAAAGCAGCAAAACAAAAATTTAGCAGTTGAATATTTCCAAGAGGCGCTCGCGGTGCTTGATTCTGCGGGGCTTCGTGGGAATGACCTTAATTATGCGCTTTACCGCATCGCTTCTATCGAATTTCAGGAAGGCAGCATTGCAACAGCTGAACGCACATTCCATCGAATGCTTGCACGATCATTGGAAAGCGGAGATAAGCGTAATTCTGCACGGGCGCTACTTTGGTTGGGCAAGGTCGCCTTCAGGCAAAACCAATTTCCAAACACGGAGCGATTCGCAAAAGAAGCATTTGCAGCAGCACAAGCTATCGGACAGTTAGAATTTACCACATCCGCAGCAGAACTGCTCTCGACGGTGTACGAAAAGCAAGGGAATACAGCGCTTTCATTACAATACGCTAAAACAGCACGAAAATATCGTGATTCCATTGCAACGCTGGAGCGGACGCAACAGCTCGCCGGAATGGAAGCTATTTACACGCTCGACAAAGAACGCGCTCAATTAGAAAACCTGCGTCGTGATAACGAAACTCAGTTGCTTGCAACACAACGCCTTCGCCTGATACTTTGGGGCGGTTTGTTGGCGCTGGTTCTTTCTTTTGTAGCATTAGTCACGTTTGTTCGCTTGAATAACCGGAGCAAACGTGCCAATGAGGAATTAGCTCGCCAAACAGAACGTATCAAGGCAATAAGCCTTATCGGGGCAGAAATTGCCGCAAATTTGAATTTGCAAGATGCAATCGTGATGATTTATTCCTACATCAATCAACTCATGGACGCGCCTATTTTCAATATCGGTGAGTATTTGCCCCATGAAGAAGCAATTCAAATGCGGTATCTTATTGAAAACGGTGAATTTGTTGCCCCGCCTCGGGTCAGTATGCTCGATTCATTACGTCCTGCCGTTAAGTGCGTGCTTACACGTTCCCCCGTTGTCATCAATGATGGAAACATACCCGTTTTAGTCGGTGCAAAGCCTGAATCCTTGGTTTATGTACCGCTTGTTGCCGGTGAGGTCGTCATTGGCGTTTTTAGTGTGCAAAGTTTTAAGCAACAAAGTTACCCACAACAAAATGTGGATATGCTTACAGCTATCAGCGCGTACATAGCAACAGCCATTACCAACACCAACGCTTTTGAACGAATTAAAGCCCAGCAAGCCGAACTTGAACAACAAGCAAGCCTTATTCAGCTCAATAACGTAGCGCTTTCGGAGCGCAATATCACCTTAGAACGCTTAAATCACAAAATTCAGGAAAATATCGCCTACGCTCAAACAATTCAAGAAGCCGTGCTGCCAAGTGTCAGTGAATTAACCGAGCAGTTACCGAACCATTTCGTGTTGTACAAGCCTATGGAGGTGATTTCCGGCGATTTTTATTGGATGCAGCGCATGGAATTTGCAACGCTCGTGGCTGTGGTGGATTGCACCGGACACGGCATTCCGGGTGCATTTATGAGCATGATTGGCAATGATCTTTTGAACCAAATTGTTCTCGAAAAAAACATCACCAATCCCGCATGGATTCTTACCGAACTGCATTATGCAGTGCGTCATGCACTCAGGCAAACCAACAACATAGAAAGTAATCAAGACGGCATGGATATTTGCCTTTGTAGAATTGATGCAGAAGGAATTACATTTGCAGGGGCGCGAAGACCGTTGTATATTGTGCAAAATGGTAAAATACTGACCATAGAGGGTGACAGAAAGCCTATTGGCGGCTTCCAACGCGAGGGAAAACGTGCATTCACTTCCAAACGTTTGGACTTGGAAAAAAGCACTCCGACAATGCTCTACCTCACAACGGACGGCTATGCCGACCAACACAATGCAAAGCGCGAAAAATTCGGCATCAAACAACTCACCAAGTTATTTGCGGAGATTTCGGGTCAGACAATGTTTGCGCAGCGCGAGCATTTAGGACAGTCGCTTGCTGCACATCAGGGAACTGTGTCTCAGCGCGATGATATAACGATAATGGGCATCCGAATCGGATAATTTTCTCACTCTAATTTCCTAATGTTATGGCGAACGATTTATTGGAGTTTTACAATAACATGGAGGTGGCTCGGATATTGTTTGCGTTCAAAGGTACGATTTCGCAAAATATGCTTACCCAACTTTCGTTTGTTCTCAAACAACAAGCGCAAGAAGAGCCACAAATCAACACTCTATTCGGAATTTTTATCGAACTCACGCAAAACGTACGCCATTACTCCGCCGAACAGTCGCTTGACGAAAAAGGTAATCCTTTTGGTATCGGCGTAATTACCGTCAGCGAAGAAAATAATGTGTATTCAATTAGTTCAGGAAATGCGGTGAAACCTGATATTGCTATGCGTCTCGCAAAAAATTGTGAGGATTTGAATGCCCTCGACAAATCCGCACTGAACCGCCTTTACAAGCAACGTTTGCTGGATGAACCGCCGGAAGGTAGTAAAGGAGCGGGTGTCGGACTGATTGAAATTGCCCGCCGCAGCGATTTTCCACTGAAATATCACTTACGAGAATACAAAGAAGGAATGAAATTTTTTATCATTAACGCACAGGTAAAAAAAGTCGCAGATTCAAACTCATAGAGCGCAGATACCTTACAAACCTTTCTCAAACTAGATTACATCAATACTTTCAGAACATTCAACCTCTATGGAAAACCTCATTATAGAATCAACTGAGAACACGCCTCGCATAGATTTCAACCCCGATACGGGAAATTTATGGCTTATTGGCGAGTCTTTTCCCGATATGGCACATGAATTTTTTAAACCTGTTATTCAATGGTTTCAAGCATATATCGCTTCTACAAGGGGTCCGATTATCGTCAAATTTAAGTTTTCATATTTCAACACCAGCACATCGAAGTATATCATCAACATTCTCTCGCTTGCCGAAGGCGGCGCTGCTGCTGGACGCGCCATAGAAGTGGAATGGCACTACCCCGCAAACGATGAAAATATCAAGCAAAACGGCTTAGAATTAGCAGACGGCTTCCACATTCATTTTACGACGATTGCCTACTAATTTCCTGTGTACAGTTCATGCGTATTCCTGACCATATTCTTGACCAGATTCGCCGCGATACCGATATTGTCGAGGTGATTAGTGATTTTGTCGCGCTCAAAAAGCGTGGTCGGAATTTTATTGGTCTCTGCCCTTTTCACAACGAAAAAACGCCTTCCTTCAACGTTCTGCCTGACAAAGGAATTTTCAAATGTTTCGGCTGCGGCAAAGGTGGCGACGCGATTACGTTTATCCGCGAACACCAGAAAATGAGCTATCCCGAAGCGATCGGTGTGCTTGCCCAGCGACTTGGAATCGTACTTGCGGAAAACGATACCGACACGTCATCGGGAGAACATAACCGTTACGAAAATGCTTACAATGCTCTTCGATTAGCCGCAAATTACTTTTACAAAAATCTCTACCTCGACATTGGTGAAGAAGCGCTTGAATACGTGCGCTTGCGGGGTTTTAGCGAAGAAACGGTCAAAAAATTCGGCTTAGGTTTTTCGCCTGACAGTTTTTCGGCAACCATGAACGAACTCCACGTGCTGGGTATGAGCGACGAAGCATTGCTGGATGCGGGTTTGGTGGGCAAAAAAGAAGAAACCGGGCGCATTTACGACCGTTTTCGCGGCAGACTGATGTTCCCCATTCAAAACCCGATGGGCAGAGTTATCGGCTTTGGCGGGCGCAGAATGAACGACGAAGACAAGAACGCTGCGAAATACCTTAATTCCCCGCAATCGCTGGTCTATAACAAAAGCGAGGTTCTTTACGGAATTTTTCAAGCTAAAGATGCTCTCAGACGGCTTGGTTATGCGCTGTTGGTGGAGGGATACGCAGATTTACTGAGCGTCTCGCAAGCAGGTTTTCAGAATGTCGTTGCCTCAAGCGGAACAGCGCTGACAAAAGAACAGTTACGCCTAATTTCGCGCTTTTGCAAAAAAGTGAAAATTGTGTACGATTCCGACAAAGCGGGAGTCAATGCGGCACTCAGGGGCTTGGATTTGGCGGTTGAAGAAGATTTCGATGTGGAAATTGTGCGCCTTCCCGACGGCGATGACCCCGACAGCATCATCCAGCGCGATGGCGCGGATGCCTTCCAATTTCGCATAGATAATGCTTTGTCGCTGGTAGATTTCAAAGGAGAAATTTTCCGCGAGCAAGGCTTGTTGAATACGCCCGAAGGCAGCACTGAAGCCGTGCGCTCAATTATGGAAACGATTGCAAAAGTGCCAACGCAAATCAAACGCGATTTTATGATTCGCTCTGTGGCTCACCGTTTCTCGCTTCGTGAAGCAGACTTGTATGCGGAATTAACAAAAATTCTTCGCCGAAATTCCTTTGTTGAGCAGCGTGAGCGCTCAAGACAAGAGCATCATCACACCGCAAACAAAAAGCAGTCATCACTCCCGGAGCAGCCTTCATCGCCGCAACAGCAACCTCCTTTTATTATCACGGAAAAACTGCCCTTTGATGCCCCGAATACGCAGCATTTTTTCCCTTCGCCTGTCCAGAATCCCTCGCCCGATGAGGCTCTCCTGCCCGAAGAAGAGGAGCTTTTGCGCATTGCGCTCACAATGGACGGTGCGTGTGTCTATATGACGAAAAAAGCGAGTATTAGTGAAGATTTATTTGTTACAAACGCTGCAAAAAGTCTATTTTCACTGATTCGAGAAGCATCTGCAAAAGACGGCAAGCCATTAGACACGTTGCTGACACAATCCGCCCAAGGTGTGGAAATCCCGCCGATAATTCATGGTCTGGCAATGCGCCGCGAAACACCGAGCGAGCGCTGGTTAGAGTTCGATGCGACGATTTCGCAAGACAGTATGCGCATGGTTGTTGATTGCACACTAAAACTGAAGATACAAGGATTAGAACGGGAAATAGACCGCCTTCAAACTCGTCATAATGCAGCAATCTTAGCAAATAATGAGGAAGAAATATTTCCCCTTCTCCTTCAAATTCAAGAACTCGATAAGCAAAAACGCGATATTCACGCTCAACTTATACGCTATTAACACGTTCCCGCTATGTACATGAATCCCCCGAAAGGCATTATCAATGCACGCTTTTGAAGCAGAAACACGATTCGCTGAACGCGCCAACACCATCGTGCAACAACAAGATACTTCTGTGGAGGAAATGCGCCGAGAATATAGGCACATTGCCCAGCAGTATAGTGTACTGCTCAATGAGGTGATGAAAATTACCCGTGTGAGCGATGCCACACAAACAGAACTCCGCAGAACACGTAAAGAGCTGTTCGTAGCGCTTCAGCAAGCAGAGATTCAGCGCTCAACTGCTGAACACCTCAATGACCAGAAAACTGAAATTTTAAGTATTGCCGCGCATGATTTGAAAAATCCGCTTGCCAGCATTATGGGCTTGGTGGATATTTTACGCTCAAGAATCACCGACAATAACGACAGCAAAGAAATTTTGGATGTCATTTATGATGCAGCTGAACGTATGCTGGGCTTGATTCAAAATATCTTGAGCAATTCTGCGATTGATTTGGGAAAAATACAACCGACCTTTGCCGATTGTGATTTTCTCTCTGTTCTCGCGGAAGTTATCCTTGCAAACACGACGCGATCACAACAAAAACAGCAGAACGTTTCCTTCAATAACGAAACGACTTCCGCTTGCATTGTTAATGGCGATATGCAGTTGCTCTACGAACTCTGTGATAATATTATTTCCAACGCCATTAAATACTCTCCTGTCGGCTCAAATATCACCATCAATCTTACTTTCGTTCAAAAAGAAAACAAGGCAACACATCACGACCAAAAGTACATTCAATTTGATGTTATTGACCAAGGTCCGGGACTCTCCGAAGATGATAAAACCAAGCTCTTTGGGTATTTTCAACGGTTATCCGCAAAACCAACCGGCGGTGAAAGTTCCAATGGTCTTGGTTTAGCAGTAGCAAAGCGGATTACAGAAATTCATGAGGGGGAAATCTGGGCAGAAAGCAAAAAAGATGAAGGTATTCCCGGCACAACGTTTTTTGTGACGATTCCCCTCAAAGAGCAGTAATATCGCGGTTGTTGAATCTATTCCAGCGTTTCTAAAGACAAGTGACTATTCGTATAAATGCAAATTTCCGCCGCGATTCCCATTGATTTTTCGACGATTTCTTTTGCGGAAAGCGATGTATTTGTCTGCAACGCCCGTGCCGCAGAAAGCGCATACATACTGCCTGAACCAATTGCGACAATTTGGTCATCAGGCTCAATCACGTCACCTGTACCGCTAATGATGAACGCATTTTGGGTGTTCATAGCAATCAACATCGCCTCCAAGCGTCGCAAATAGCGATCCGTCCGCCAATCACGTGCTAATTCGATGGCGGAACGTGATAAATTTCCTCTGTGCTGCTCAAGTTTTTCCTCGAAGCGTTGAAGAAGCGTGAAAGCATCGGCTGTTGCGCCGGCAAAACCTGTTAAAATTGTGTTGTTGTAAAGCCGACGAAGTTTTTTTGCCGACTGTTTCATTACCGTTGCGCCGAGTGTTACTTGTCCGTCTGCGCCAAGTGCAGCCTTGCCGTCGCGGAGCATACCGATAACCGTTGTGGAGTGAATTTCAGGATGGTGAGCCATGATTGTGTGCTATCGTGAGAGAAAAAATTTTAGCAAAATTGCACTTTTCTTTTCTCTTCTGCAACATTGATTCGGAAATGCACGTCTGCTTATCATGGGAAATCGTTAAACTTTCTTTTTGGAGGAAAAGTCTTACATTACAACTGCGATTCGCATCAATGCTTGAATTTCAGCCGCCTTCCGATGAAAAAAAAATTTTTTGGATGTAAGTATTTTTGTACATTCGTTAGGGTGTTCCCAAACACTGCCGCTTACCAAATTCACTTGATAATTTTGAGTATTTCTTTTCACGTTATTTGCAGGAGTTTTTTCTATGAACACATTCACACAACGCCTTACAGGGCGCATCATTGCTCAATTTACAGCAATATTGATGCTACTCGTCTTTGCCTTTGCATCCTCGCTCAAAGCACAAGACCTAGACGTACCGCCAACACTCCAAGCGGCTATTTTCAAGAAAGTTTTCGCATATGTCAAAATCGGTACACCGAAAGTTACGATTGTTCACTCGGCAGCAGGAACAAAGTCGAAAGATGATTTGATGACGCAGTTCAAAAACGTCGGCTTGGAAGTTGATGCCATTGAGGAAGCGAATGCCGCAAAAGCAGCAGGAAACGTCGTGTATCTCGTTCCCGGAGTCGGTGCAGGTTCTGCGAAAAAAGTCGGAAAAAAATTCATCATTACGTGCAGCAAAGATTTTATTACGGACGGTCTTGCAATGATGGCGATTGTAAATGCAGGCGGAAAACCGTCATTACTTGCAAATACCACAGCTATTGGCGGCGCGGGCATTGAGGTAGATCCACAACTTTTCCGCATTGCAAGCCAAGTGAAATAACGCATAATACTGGTAAGGTTAATTTTTCTCCCCCCCAAAAAAAAGCGCATAGAATCTTATTTCAACAAAGCCCGATATTCCATAATGGCGAGTATCGGGCTTTCTAATTTGTGCAATGAATGTCATTGTGAGAATGAATGTCATTGCGAGAATGAATGTCATTCCGCAAAGCGTCTTGTCGCAACAAGCCGTTCTTGCCGACGCGGTAAATCATCAAAGAGCGTAAATGCTTCTTTTGTCGAAAGGATAATCTGCCCAAACCGCCAAGGATTTCCCTCCAGATATGCCAAATCCACCCGAAAAATCCCCTGCTCTCCCGATTCCGAAAGCAAAGAGGGATATTTGAGCCTCAGCCCAACTCCTACACTAGAAATGTGAGAAATCGGAACGTTTTGCCGAAATAACCGTCCGTTATCAACCGACGCAGCATCAATAAACACTGTTCCTGTGAGTTTATACGAGCCGATTTCTCCAATCGGTAAACCGCGTAGTTCTGCGTTAAACACGGCACTGCTGAATCCACCCAACAAGGTATTCAAGCCCAAACCGCGTACACCATTATCGCTATCCAGAATAATCACCCCGCCATTAGCAATTTCTCCACGTACACGAGTTGCAAGCACTACACCGTTTGCGATTGCCAAATGTGCCTTAAAACTTATACCAAAGGGCGATTCCCCGCCAAATTCCGCTTTCAAGGCACTGTAAAAATTCTCCCCCGAAAAAAAAGAATATGCAAAACGTCCTGTCGGATAGACCGGAGCAGAACCGAATGCACCTTGTGGGAATTGAAATGTTGTTCCATAGTGATTTAGCCGAAAACCACCAATCAGACCACCTTGAAGGTGGAAACCCGTTTCTATCATTTCGCCTAATGCTCTGCCGGAACGTTGTTCTGCACTTCCCCATAGCCGTTCATTGATGACAGTGATTTTCCGTACTTCCGTGCCTAATTCAGCGAGAAAAAGAACGGTATTATCAAACGAATTGGAAGGAATAAAAAATGAGGTGCTGTCTCGCCGACTAACATCCACTTGCATCGTACCGCTCAAGTAAAACCCCGTTCCCCAATACGAACCACTCACAATCCCCGTCGCATTCAAACGAGCAGAAGAAAACGGCGTTGGTCTATATTGCGCCGGAAGAAGCATCGAAGAGCGTTCCGGTATTGTGTAAGCAAACTCATTGCCACCAAAATATGAGACACGCGCTGACCACTCGTTATAGGGTTGGAAATTACTAAACGGTGCGACAATACTTCCTTCAACGCCAAAATTCCAACGATTTGCCCATGCTGAGGCATTCATAATCAATGGTTGTTGGGAATCGGTTTCCCCCAAAAACAAATCCCAGCGCATATCGGCTTGTAGTCCTATTGCATTTTCATCGCGCTGATGTAATTGCAAACGAAGTGCTGTCCCCAAATCCCCAAGATTGGCAAACGAAACACCAACGCCCAAATTCATCGCAGCACCGCCACTTTGCAAGACCAAAAACGGTGCGAACCTTGGTTTTTCGTGAAGGAGCAAGCGTATATTAGCTTCATTGGGAAGTTCACCCAACTCCGGTGAAAGTGTATCAATAACAACATCAATTCTGCTGAAAAGCCGCGAAAAGGCTAGGTTTTGCTGTGTTTCCAACAAGCCCTGTTCGTCAAGTTCCGTTCCTTCTCCCAAACGCAGCAGTTCGATAAACTGGTCTTCCTTTGGGGAACGGTGCGTGTGTAAGAATGGAACGGCAAAGAGTGGAGCGGAATTACGCGAGGGCGGAACACGCTTGTAGGAAGCCTTACGGATAAGAAGGTTTAATGTTCCTTGATTTGAAGAGGGTTGCGAAAGAAGAGATGCAGGAAGAAATACCCAGAGAACATAAAGCAGCACTTTGGAAATTGCCATAAAACCATAATTCTCCAACATTGTACAAGAACAATTTGGGAAGCAGACTGACGATAGGCGTATTTCCTTGTGTGGTAAGCAATCAGAATTGGGAACACAAACTTACAAAAAAAACCCGACACAACAAATGCGTATCGGGTTTTGAAAATTTCTTATTGTTCAGGAAGCACCAAAAACAAGAACAGAACATTGACGAGCGAAAACTTAATGAATCACCGTAAATTTTTGCGTGGTGCTACTTGTTTCTGATTTGATACGCAAAATATACGAACCACTTGGCAAACCCGATGTTTGAATCTTCGAGGAATGTTCACCCAAGCCAAGTTCACCAAGAGCGATTGTTTTGAGTACCTGCCCTTGCATATCCAAAACTTCTAAAGCAATCGTTTCATTCGCTGATGTTTTGAAACTGACGAGCATTTCATTATTTGCAGGATTCGGTTGTAGTGCATTCAACACAAGTCCCGGTGCTGCCGGAGCGATAAGTCGCGTTCCTCCTGCGCGGGATGCTGTTGCGGTAAAGGTGCTGCTTGTCGGTTCTTCTTCCACAAAAATTTTCAAAGCGCGGTTCCCAGGTCTGCCCCATGTTAATTGTTCCAGTAAGACTGGGGTTTCCGTTACCGTTCCAGCAACAACTCGGCATGGAATTGAATCAACCAAGACGGAATCACGGCGAAGCGGATGCCTGCTGTCACGCGAAAAAAACGAAAGCGGGACACTGGAAGAAAATGTTGAACGGCTAATGGTGTTAAGCGGGGCAGAATTTGGTTGATTTTCCGCAACATTATTCGTCATTAAAGACAAAACATTGCGGTCAAATCGGAGCGAACCAAACATAGATTGGAACGAGGGTAAATTCCGAACATCTGCCAAATTGGTAGAATCAGGGAAACGTGCCTTAGTATAATAGATTTGCAGATTTACTCTTGCTCCCGGTACTGCGCGTTCCTGCCCACGAACAGGTCTCAAAGCGGTTTCAACGAAGTAATCACTTAATTGAGCAATAACAGCATTTGCACGAAGGTTACCAAAACTACTGTCCCGAACAGAGGTAGTAGATTCTTCGGAAACAAAGCTGCCAACAACTCTGATTCTACCTGTCAAGCGCCCAGATGATGTTGGCTGACAGCGAATTATTAACGCAGTTGTGTCATTGGGACCAAGATACATCGGGGATTGGAAAGCAACCGGAACAAAGATATTACGCGGAGTACTTTCTATAACGACTCCTGTAATAGTAAAAACATTCGTATTTGCTCCCACAGTCGCCAATGTTGAGCGGGACAATCGGTTAATGAGCAAAACGGTGGCAAGAGTCCTGCGATTTACCCGAACTAGGTCAAAATTGGTATCAACCACTTTAAGCGGTGTTGCGTCACCTTGAATGATATTCGGAAGCAGCAATGTGTCAATTTCCCCGCCTACTACTGTTCTGTACCGTAT
>VYMD01000344.1_pt1 | contig 12001 bp, 8 predicted proteins | sample 5115311 | NCBI WGS metagenome assembly VYMD01 (sample SAMN12291779, study PRJNA351875) | freshwater metagenome | isolation source: freshwater lake | place: USA: Michigan, Wintergreen Lake | collected 2013-08-08
GGGTTAGAATAGTCTAGTCCAGCAAAGTTTCAAGGGTTTAGACCCAAACTCATTCCTAAGAATTCTAGGAACTTACTTAGTTCGTGACGTAGCTTGTTTACAAAAACGGTAATGTACAAAAGGCAATCTATCGCACAGACAGAACAAACATTTGTATTTTGGGGCTCGATCTAGATTAAACCCAGACCTTTGTCCTATGCGGTTGTTGACAGTACCTTTCGAAAATCGATTACCACTCGCCAATATTTTTTGCGGAAACCCACGGTTCGGCAGGTGGAAGAGCTTCTCCTTTTTGCAGAAGTTCAATCGATATCAGATCGGGAGAACGAATGAATGCCATCCGGCCATCCCTTGGTGGACGATTAATGATAACACCACGTTCGGCGATTCGCTTACATGTTTCATATATATTGTCTACTTCATAGGCGAGATGACCGAAATTTCTTCCGACGGAATAAGGTAACTCCTGTCCCCAATTATATGTTAGTTCCAACTCTGGCGCTCCCTCTTCTCCTGTAGAAAGGAAAACAAGTGTAAACTTACCGTCAGGATATTCCTTTTGTCTCGTAATTTTAAGCTCCAACGTTTTCTCAAAAAATTCGAGTGCCTTCTCTAGATTCTGTACACGAATCATTGTATGTAAATATTTCAAAATTTTTTCCTTTTATAGAAGTGGTTATTCTCTTCTTTTTTCGTAAATCAATCTTATTTTAGTCATAAATGGGCATTCTGACTTACTGAAAAATTTTATGAATATACTAAGGAAATAAAGATAAAATAAAGCCGCCACTCGAGCCGACTGAATTCCTCTTATGAGCATTGAGTCACAAGGATCGGGATTCCCCTCTGGAATTATGGGGCTCGATCGTTAAACGCCTAACAAAGTCCAATATGAACAATGTTTAACCAATATTAAATAATGAAACCTAAAAATATCCTTCTTGTTTCCTTTCATTCAGTTCAAGAACCCAAAGAAGCCACAAATCATATCAAAATGTGTGATGAGATAGACAAGAGGAATGATATTTCCAAATAGGATAGAAGGTACTAACCAAAGAATCAAAACTAAAAACGATTTTTCTATCATATAGACAAAAATTGAAAAGAGAAAGATTCCTATGTAGAGATCAATCACAAACTGTCGACCCCAGAGTAGATGAAATGTTTTCTTAAGTGATTTAACAAAATTCTCTTTAAGAGAACAGTAAACCGTATAGCCTATAAATGAAACTAGTATCACGACTAGAATGCACTTTACCAAAAGCAATTCCAATTTGATTGGTTTTGCGCTCGGTATGTCTTGGAAACCGAAAGCGTAAATCAAAAAGAAACACAATAGAAGATAAATTAACTTAGTTTGAATGTTCATCAGAATAACGAACAACCGGAAATCCTCTTGTCAATTTCTATGATTTTGACGCCAAAAGATTTATGTAAAATAATTTGACGTTTTATCTATTTATTTGATTTGAGATATATTTTAATAACACTAGAATATTTAAATTAGAGGCTAATCTGATGAAAAACAGAAAAAAGAATTGGGTAAACCTATCTATTTTGATAGATGAAGTCAATCGATTGTACTATAGAATGCAATTTGTGGAGGAAAGGACCCAAGCATTTGAAAATCTAGATTCTGCAGAAAGGAGTATCTTGTTTTTTCTCGCATCTGACGACGCAACCATTCCAGAATTAGCATTTATGAGAAATGTCTCCAGGCAGAGAATGCACCAAATCACAAGCAAACTTCAGAAAAAGAAACTCATAGAAGCGACCTACAACCCACAACATTCGACCTCTTCTAAATTCAAACTTTCGCTAGTTGGTAAAAAAATTCTTTTACGGATGCTACAACGAGAAAAAAAATTATATAAAAATCTTTTTCCCGCAACTGATGATAGGTTTATTCTTATCGCCAAAAAACTAAAGGAAATCCGACAACTCTTCGAAAAAGTTCCTTTTTAGAGATTATTCTATAAGTAAAATCTCCTCCCCATCCTACAAATGGCAAAGTGCCACGAAGATCTGACTTGCCTGTGTAGTATCCATAATTGATTTTTTTGATCTAGATCAATTACGCAACCATTGACGAATGCCCACTCATCTAGTTTAATATGAATGTGAATTCTCAGAGGATAACTTAAATCGATATGACAATCGTGAGTGAATCAATTACTGCTTTTATAAAGAGCTATAATCAGACTATGGATTTATTTCAGGAAGATCCGGTGAATTCTTTCTTTCCTGTTTTTTTTGGATTCATATTTTTAGAATTTTTGATTCAGCTTAAATTAAAGAAGAAGGACTATTACTTCAAAGATAGTCTTGTTTCTATTTTTCTTTTTGGTTTAACAACTATTACCCTAATGTTTTGGAAGTATTTATTCTTCCACATTTTTTATTACATTTACCAAAATCATTCTCTTTTCCATTGGAATCAAAATCTCTCTTATTTTCTTTTATTATTTCTAATGGATGATTTCAGTTTTTACTGGGCACATAGGGCTATGCATCGAGTCCGATTTTTTTGGGCAGCGCATGTCGTTCATCATTCTTCAGAGTACATGAACTTTGGATCCGCACTCAGGCAAAGTATTTGGGAAGATTTAGTTAAAAATATTTTTTGGTTATGGATTCCATTTTTGGGATTTCACCCGCTAACTATGATGATTGCGACCAATGTAAATCTGACCTATCAATTTTTTCTTCATACAAAATTAGTCAAAAAATTTGGTTTTCTAGAAAAGATTCTGAATACTCCCTCACATCATAGAGTCCATCATGGTTCCAATCCCATTTACATAGACAAAAATTACGCTGGGGTGCTCATCATTTGGGACAAGTTATTCGGCAGTTTTCAAGAAGAATCAGAAGAAGTAAAATATGGTATCACAGAAAAGATTAGTAGTTATAATCCATTTGTTGTTTTAAACTGGGAATATCGAAAAATCATCTCATTCTTTAAATTGCAGAAACCATTTATCGAAAAATGGAACTATCTTTGGAATCCACCAGGATGACCAGCCCCATTTTCGTATTTAGTTGTTAGGTAGTTTTCTGTATACTTTTCAGTCACTATGCTTCAATCCTATCTAAAATAAATTTATAATCTGAAATGTCATTTTCAATTATCAAATCAGAGTTTAATTCTAATTAGGAGATTCAAATTGAAATTGAAAAATTTTTTTAAAGGAAAGAGATTCCCATTCTAGTCCATCCAACTCTTACTGATATTATTATCCTACATTATGAGGATGAAAAAATTAAAAATTGGTTCACTGTCACTTTTGGACTGGAGTTCATTTTAACAACTTGGACTCCTTGCTAACTGCCGCTATCTAGTTTTTAGTTCAAGCTAATGAACTTCGGAAGAATCCTTAGAACCAGGATCGATAATCGAACAGCGTTCAAATCACCTATTTCATTTTGAATTTCAAGTATTTCGAGATATTTGTAAGACCATTTATATAAAGTAACGTACCTTCTAATACACTATCTATATTCAATATAACTTTGATAACCTCATTTGCCATATGACTTCCTATGATTCCGCATATCGGACTATTAATTCCCACTACATCGCAGGATTCACTTTTGAGGAAATCAATTGTATCAAACAAATCTGTCAGACTAAATTTGTTTTGATAGTGAAAGACACTCAAATACCCTTGCCAATCTGAAACTGCTCCGTGTATTAGAATTTTACTAAGTGACGAACAACTCTTATTGATTAGAAGTCGAGTTGCAACATTGTCAGAACAATCACATATAATTTCAAAATCTGAAATGAGATTGCTCACATTGGATTTCTGCAACTTTTCTGCTATTGCAAAAATTTCTATATTTGGATTATGTAATGATAGCTTTGTCGTTAATACTTCTGCCTTATATGCATTGATATCAGAAGGTGAATAAAAGAACTGTCGATGTAGATTTGATTCTTCAACTCTGTCAAAATCACAGATTCCTATTTTACCAACACCCATAGAAGCAAGATAACTACAAACAATCGATCCAAGTCCGCCTGCTCCAATTATCAAGACGGAAGAAGATGATATTAATTTCTGACCCTGAATACCAAACTCTGGCAGAATGATTTGTTTATTGTATCGCTCCATTAACAAATGATTTGCGATGTGATCGTTTTATCGGAAATTTGATCATCATTTGCCAATAAAAAAGCTTTGGATATAATGACAGATAATCCATTATCGCCTTCAAAGGGAAGAAAAACATTGTGAGTCGCATCTTTCAGACTTCTGTCAGGTACAATGCAAAGGTATTGATTATTCGGCTCCATCAGGATATTCGTACTTCCAATGTGAATTTTGTAAGTGCGTAGTTTCCCTTTCACAATTAGAAATTTATCTTCTATCGTGCTCACTTGTGCTATTTTAAGTTTAGGAATCAAATTTCTGAGAATCTCTTTTCTATTTTTCGCGATTTCCGATAAGTCACCGAAAGAATAAGAATGCCAATAGTCTCTATGAGTTTTTAATCCTCCGGAATCGGACCAAGTTGGATCATTACCTACGCTTGCTACTCCAACAAACAGATCGACATCTCTCATCGCCTCAGAAAATGCAATTCGAGGTACATCGATCAATTCTATAACATCATTACTTTCTGAATTGATAAATCGAATCTGATCGGTGGTTACATAATTCCATATTCCAGTTTCATTATATTGAGTTTCCGCATCCAGTGCATTTACCCAATATTGAACTTTTAGTTTAAAGTCAGGAAGATATAATTCCGCTGTGTCTTGATCTCCTCCATCCCAGGCTCCCATAAGTTTAGCCTTCCAATTTCTATTCTTTGCAAGACTTACATACTGATGTTGTTTAAGAATATGCGAAGCCATGCGATTGCTATAAGTGCGCGTATTCATTTCAGCTTCGGTCAATAAATAGATTTCTCTATATGCTTGTTTGATTGGTTGTTGCAATTGTGAATCCATTAAGAACTGTCGCCATTCTTTTACTTCATCCGCACTGCTATTTACAGGATGCCAAATCGAAACAATATTGTACCTATTAATATCAATTTTGTTATAATTCAAATCTATCCATTGCCGGTTTACAAAAATAGCTAACTTTGATTCATTTTCATTCGTAAAATTAAAGATTACATTTTTTATCACGAATGATAAAAGACCATGATTGCAATATTTTTCTGAAAAATAACTGATGGAAAACTTACGCGTCGAACGTAACATTCTATCTAATCGTTCCTTTTGAATCGAACTTGTTTGTTCGATATATTTTTGTTCTTCTTTGAATGACTTTAGTTTTTCAGGATGTTTAGTTTTAATCAACTGTGGAATAGTTTTTTGTTCACTCCCATCATTTTTAAACCAGCGAACAGTCGACTTTCCAATGCCTATTAATTCAAATTGATAAGTGAAGTCTTCAATTTGATAAGTTAACTGATAGTCTTTGAGATTAAAGTCTTCTACGGATAAATCTTCGATTTCATCAGTCGTCATACCAATCTGATTTGCAGATTCGTTCAAATATTTTTCTATTAAACTAACGGTTGTGACCTGATTAACTAAAAGTTTAAGTTTAGACAATTGAGTAACTCCCTCTAAATGATTAACTGCATACAAAGTATATAAACAAGCATTGCCTAACGCAGGTGCAGCTTGTCCTTTATTTGGGATTTTCCTAAAAAATCGTTCTGCTAGTTTACCAAGAGTTAAAATTTTCTTTTGGTCATAGAACAAAGACGATATCCAAATAAATCCTTTAATTGTTTCGGTATTTAGATTATCTAAATATTCTATCACTTGAACTTCGTGCTCTTTACCACCATAGGTGTACGTTTGGATTTTATTTACTTCCTTTAGGTTGATTAAATATTGAAACCATATGTTTGTTATTTCGTGAAATTTTTCAACTCCAAGTTCCTTTACAATCGTTTGTGATTCATTTAAAAATTTTGCCGTTGGTTTACTTCCCGTTGATTTCCCGGAGAGCGCTGTTAATTGATACCACAAATATCTTTCCCTTTCCACCTGGCTTTCAATGATCTCATTTGCAAACCCACTAAATTGATCTTTCCCTAAGAACAAGGAAGGTGAAATTTTATTTTCTGGATTCTCACTAGCGAATAGAAATAATTTTATCCTCTCATCCAATTTAATCTTTTCTTTATAGCCGAATGCATTCGAAAGTTTCGCAGTATTGAGTATTTCTTCCAACATTGCCTTCGCCGATCCTGGCAATTTTTTTCCTAAATAATTATGCTCAACCTGTTTAACAAAACCTGTAAACATCCAATTGCTTACAGATTCAAAACTTTCTATTTTTTTATAGGCAGAAATTTCTTTCTTTAATGTATCAATTTCCGCCTCCGTAAGGTCCATCTTTGTGCGCAGTAAAGCTTGGATAAGATGTAAGGACATTAAATTTCTTTTGTTGTTATGATCATTGCTTGAATATTTATATTTATCTGTCTCACTGGCTACTTGAAATAGATAAGAAATAAACTCCACCTTTTTGGTATTTTCCCACTTGCTGACTGTATTTTTATACGTTAACAAATGGCCCATGGTAACTGAATAGAAGTATTGTGAAATTTCACTCTGTTCGTTTATTAATTTATTGAGCACATCTATAAATTCAGAATTCTTGGATCCATTGAAGTTAAATGTGTTCGTTAATTTATCAAAAATTCCCATACTAATATTTCAACCTCCGATTAAAGGCGTTAGCTTAACGAACGAAATTTTAGAGCTAGGGTTCAGATTTATTTTTTGATCGAGTGTCTCGATTTGCACCTCGTCAACCAAAATAAAGAAACCGTTGTTCTGAAACGCGGCCAGTGCTACATATATCTGTTTCTCTACGTCAATCATCTGTCGTTTTTTTAATTTGTAACCATTGAGAGTTTTTTCTGCATCAAGTGGTTCCACTAATCCATTGAAATATTCAGAAATATTTTTGTTGTAATTTTCTACCTCTAAAGTCACTCGCTTTTCGATTAATTGTTTTGCCGTTAATTCTTCTCTATCGATATCAATATTAAACTGATTGGATATTTTTCCGTTTAGGAGTTCATCACTTATTAAAATCTGTATCATTGAAGCAGTCCGCTATATCGTTAATTTCATTTAGAAAAATAAATATTCTCTACAAGTTAGCTTATGTTAATGATTTGCATTTGTTAATTCAATATTTTTTTTAAATAGATTTAATTAAAATCTAGTCGCATTTTAGCATATTGCTTTCAATTATGAGCAAGCTGTTACGAATTTTGGGTTAATACAGTAGATCGCTTATTGAGCTTGGAAAATTCAATCCTTGATTTCTGATCTGTTTTACGGAGATTTAGACATGAAAAATGCAACAAATCATGATGAGCGCTTTGCTAAAATGAGTTTTGCTACCGTATATCCACTCTATCTCACGAAGGTGGAGAAGAAAGGTAGAACGAAAGAAGAATTACACCAAGTGATTCAATGGCTAACCAGCTTTGACGATAAGAAACTGAAAGAACTCATAGAAAAAAATGTAAGTTTCGACACGTTTTTCAGAAAAGCTAAATTAAATCCCAACGCACACCTTATTACTGGCGTTATCTGTGGTGATCGTATAGAAGAAATAGAAAACACCTTAACACGACAGGTAAGGTATTTAGATAAGCTGGTCGATGAGTTGGCGAAAGGCAGGAAAATGGAAAAAATTTTACGCATTGCATAACATGACTTAGAATAAGATATCACTCACACTCGTAATACATTTGTATTTCGGGGCTTGGTCTTTATTAAACCCCTACCTATGTCTTATGTGGTCGGGGACAATATAGACGTATGAAGCATTGCTAAACGATTTCATGGTACGCCAATTCTAATTTTTTATTTATTCAGAGTCTAATCATTCCATCAAAATTAGATAATTTATCATTTGTATTGAACCAAAATTGAATTGGTACCCGAAGGAAACGAGCCTTGCACTTCTACTCCATTGCCAAAGGATCGCATGTGTTATTTCGTTCCGCTAAACTGCATGTAGAAAAAAAGGAAATAAGGGAAAGTACGGTTATCTTGATTACAAAATTCATATGTATCGCTCTTCTGAAGCGTATATAATCATCGTAGCTAATTTTATTCAATTCATTTAGCTCTAAAAAAAAGTTTAATATATTTTTTATTAAAAAAAGAATTCCAGACACTTCAGATTTAATTAATTCGCTCAGTTTCAGGATTCACCTGTTATTTTCCAATAATTAATATTAGAGTATTTGCATGTTCTGAATAGTAGGATATTGGGCCTGGCAAACTCATTGCTGATATTTTTTCCGGTCATAAAGGTGCATACGCGTTATGCGGTATCAAAGAAATTTAGCGGATCGACAGTTAAAGTGGTAACTTTCTGGGTAATTGTTTTCAGTCTGCTCAAGTATTGAAACCAAACAGCCTATGCGCAAATATAGTCGACGTTTACTAAAATAAAGAGTATATTGTATTTATCTTTGGGAAATGATCTTAGATTATGGATTTAAAATTGAGATGCCCTAAATGCCAAAAAAGTGATATTAAACGGGATTGGCACTTAGGACATGATATGTACGTGGACTATTTCAATATTTATACCTATACTTGTCAAAATTGCAATTTTACTAAAGAGTACTACTCGTTGAGTATAGATGAAGAACCTCCCGAGCCCAAGGAGTGGTTCACCACATAAACCAATTATAATCATTTCCAAAGCCAATTCACAAAAATCGAAACTCGGTGTATTTTGGACACTATTCTCGTAATAGAAGCAGAACAACCACATCAATACCAAACAAATGATTTTATTTAATCGTGTAATTTTCAAATCCCTTGGCCCATTTTTCTACTTCTGGTCCTTCTGTGATTTCACGATTTCCCTGTAAAAGTCCGTTATGGCGAATGGAAATAAAACGTTCAGGAACATTGGAAGATTTCTTGTTCCATTCCTAGATAAGATGTCACAATTTTATCAGGAATGGAATCAAAGTAGTATAGAAAATTCTCTAAGATCCTTACAGAAAATACGTAACCTAACAAGTGCAAAATAACTCTAGATTAAAAACGTCGATCGAACTAACCCCCTGGAACGAAAAGCGGATTCAGATTGCTCGTGGTTCCTGGAATCAGAGTTAGGGTAGGAGCAGACAAGACACCTGTGCTAGAAATCGGATAGGCTCCTATATTATTGGATGAACTTGGATTTACACAAGCGGCATACAACATATTTCCATTGGAGTGTATTGCCAATCTTGTTTGTCCTTGATTCGTAGGACAAGTTCCTGGCGTGGGGACTGTGCTTATGGGAGTTGGGTTTATGAGTCCAGTCGACTGATCCACAGAATAAGAATAAATATTCGTGTTACCGTAAGCAAAGATATAATTCCCAGAAGGATGCAAGACTAAAGATTTTGGCGATTCCCAAACGGTGGTATTTTGAACCAATACACTCGAAGGAGAAAGCAAGGTATGGGCAGTCGAAGTAACAGCCATTTGAATAATTCTCCCATTGTTTCCAACGTTATCCATATTGGCACAATACATGTAATTGGCATTCAAAGAATAAATACAATGCCCATTTCCTGGATATAAGGTTGCTTGCGCTATTGAATTATCGCTAGTCCCAGTCCCGACGACTCCTGTAGTCAAATCTGTAATCGATAAAAACCTTCTCGTCGACGTGCTTGATTTATGAAAAGTTACAAAATAATTTCCAATTGGATGTATCGGACCTAAAACAGTCCAATTTTGACCTCCACCCGGCGAGTAATTTACTTCACCAGAAAACGAGCCATTGGTATCCATCTGTAACTTCGAAAACGATTGAAGCGAAGCCCCTGTATTGACCGTATAATAGAAAAACTTCCCAGTTGAATTAAACTCCGTAGTTCCGTTCTGAAAAACTGGTGTTACAGTGGCAGTGTAGGATTGCGCACTGGTCAAGGAACCATCTACATTCCTAAGGTAAGAGCGGAATATATTTCCTCCGTTGATTACAAGATGCTTTCCGTTCCACATTATCATATAAGGACTGTTCGCTGGTGTCGTTACAAAATCACCTGCCGCTGTAAGTTCTCCGCTATTGCCAGTATTGAATATATACACTTTGTTGTTCGCAGTATCGACCACATACAAAGAATTTAAAGCTCCGCTGGAGCTGGCTATGGTCAGGTTGCCTAGACTCACAGAGACTGTCTGTCCATTGGAAGTAATCACGGAGATCGTTGGACTCCAAGTTCCAGCGACGGTTGGAGTCCCTGAAATTGATCCGAATCGGTCGATGCTCATTCCGTTCCCAAAATTTTGAGGAACAAAGCTATAGGTGCCGAAATCCCCGACCCCATCCACAGCAAAGGACACATACGAAGATTGAAGTCCTACCCCAAGTTCTGAAGCCCAAACTGTTGCAGTGGGAACGTTTGAATCAATCACAAAGGCTACGTCTGAGATCGTGCCTGTAGCCCCTGTGTTTAGATCAGTATAGCTGAGAGTTCCTATTCTTGCTCCGCTTACATTCCCAGCTGTCCCTGAGAAAGTACCTAAGATACCATTTGTTAGGCTAAATGTCCCAGCCGCAGACGTGAATCCTGTGATGGTATAATTGGAATTCCGAATTCCTTCGATCCCGATTCCAAGATTGCAAGTGGTATTTTGCGTACAGTTTGAAAGATAGACAAAGGCAAATACTTGACCCTGAACGAAGTTTTGAACCCTGATCCTAAATACAGTGGTTGTGGCTCCAAAGAGATTGCTCGCGCGAATTGTGATTTGAGTAGGTGCAGTGGCAGATGTGGGTGTACCAGAAATCTCTCCCGTTACCGAATTTAGACTCATGCCTGGAGGAAGTGTTCCTGATCTAATTTCATATTTTGTGGGAAGGCCACCTTCTACCCAAGGAAAATAGGATTCCACCGTATTTGTAAATAATACCAAAGCACCTTCATCATTATTATCCGCATAATAGAGATAATCTGGTGCAGAACCAGTATCCACAATTAGGTTAGTCGGTGGAGTTGAGGACATAGTAAAAAGAGTCTCAACTTGGCTGGCGCTTATGCCAAATTGTGCGGCACCTCCCGAATTTTGAACAAAGCTTGTTATTCCTGTCTGCATGGTAGCTTCGAGTGGATTTCTAGAAAAGTTTGCTGGTGGAGCCTTGCCCGTTGCTTGCGTAATAACTCGCGTTAGAATTGTATTTCTTCGACCACCACTTGCTACCACTTCCGAAAATCCATCTATGACTTCTTCCAAGGCACTGCCATTGGCAGTAGAACGAGTGGTTACCTCTTGTTGGGCTGATTTGGATGCGCTTTCAGCAAAGCGATTCGCTAAGGCAGAAATCCCACTGAGCTTAATGAGTGCAGTAGCCACAAAAGGATCATCAGGTTTTGTAAAATCTAAATTAAGGTCTTCTAATGTTGGAGTCACCGGACTAGCTGCATTTCTAATCATGCTTGCCGATGCATTATTGCTACGAGACCCCGAAGCACTTGCTCGGGGATTTGCTCTTCTTCCAAAACTTCTCGGGTGAGCATTTGCGCTTCTATTCTTTACCGATCGACTATTCGAATCACTTCTGACCAAACCAGTATTCAGACCGAACATAGCGACCACCTGCCTAGAGGAAGCATTCGCAACAGCATTCGCGAACGAAGGGTCTGCCTTTTCCATTGTTTTTGCAAAAACACGTGCCGCCATACGGCTGAATGGAGAAGATACTACTCCTTTCTGTGTTGGGCCGGATGGTTCTTGTACGATGCTATCGAGGTAAAAGTTATTTTCTGTCCAAGCAATATCGCCTTTTAAGGTTTCGTCGAACATAACTGTTCTTCCGTTAGCGCTCGGTGTGACGAGAACACAGACCGGTTTTCCATCTTTTGGATATCTGACAGCGTAGTTTCCTTCTTCATCTGTTGTTGTTTCAGCATAAGGACTAGTCGCGCCTGTTCTATCACAGGCATTATTGACTAAGGGTAGCACCTGCACCCTTGCTCCCATCAC